>OHYD01001105.1_pt1 | contig 11953 bp, 6 predicted proteins | sample 1580191 | NCBI WGS metagenome assembly OHYD01 (sample SAMEA3882510, study PRJEB24775) | human gut metagenome | biome: human-associated habitat; feature: intestine environment; material: feces | place: Netherlands | collected 2009/2010 | reverse complement strand
GCTGTCATCAAAACACCATCGACTACCGTATAATATGGATTTTCGTCCGCAACTGTCACTTCTGACAGAGAAATACATCCAGAAAATGTATTTGCAGAAAGTTCAGAAATGGCTGCTGGCACATGAATTCTCTGCAAAGAACTGCAATTTTGAAAGGCATTGGCTTTGATTCTCTCTAAGGTATCCGGCAGCTGTATTTCCTGCAAAGCTGTACAATTTCTAAAAGTAGCGACAGAAATACCGGTCAATCCTTCTGATAAGGTCACTCGCTGCAATGCAATACAGTCTGAAAAGACAGAATCCGACAAAGTCTGCACCCTTGATGGAACGACAACTTCTGACAAAGACTGACAGTTGGAAAATGCCATCATGCCAATTCGTTGCAGGTTTTCCGGCAGTGCCATTCGTTGAATAGCGGTGCAATTCATAAATGCACCATCTCCAATTTTCTGCAAATTCTCTGGCAATGTGATATCATACAATGCAGTACAATTAGAAAACGCCATTGCTCCAATCGAAATGACTGACTGTGGCAATTCAATTTTGGACAGGGAAGAACAATCTGCAAACGCTGCATCTGAAATTAAAAAAACCGTATCCGGAATATCTGTCACTTCTCCATAGCGTCCACTGGGGCAACGAATCAGAATGCTTTCGCTCTTATCCAGCAGCAGCCCATTTCTAACGCAATACGCTGGATTTTCTTCGGCAACAGTAAAAACCTGTAAGTTTGCACAATCATGAAACGCTATGCTGCCAATTTCAATCACACTGGCTGGAATCACAACTTCTGTCAATTCATCCTGCTTTACAAACGCATCATCTTCCACACGTGTGACCGGAAAGCCGTCAATCTCTGCGGGGATTTCTAAAGTGCCCTCAATGATTCCAGTATAGCCAACAATTGTGACTTCATTTTCAGATGCCTGATACTGAAATTGCTCCCATTCCTGCACCTGTCCCAAGTTTTCCGTAATTGCTGTAGTTGTGGTTTCCAGACTCGAATCTTCTTCCAACGCAGCTGCACCATTCGGTATCACCAGCCAACCTTGTAACAATACCAATACAGATAATATACATGAAATTCCTTTTTCCAAAATTTTTTTCATAAAGCTTTCTCCCTTCACAAAAAAGCATCCCTTCTTTTTTTATTATACAGGATAAATGGGAAAATGTAAAGAAAAAATTGTAAATGTTCCGCTCTGAAAAGCAAGAAACGTGCCCGACAATCATTGTCGAACACGTTTCTCTTAGAGGAAAAAATGAGAAAAAAAATTATCCAACGTATGGGAGATCCTTAACATCTTCGAAACCCAGAACAAACTTCATCAAAACAGTTGTATCATCTTCATCTACTTTTTCTGTTCCATCTTTCTGGTCGCAGTTTGCATTTGCAATTGCAATCGGTGTCAAGGTAATCAGCTGTGCCAGATACTTATTCAAACAGATTGCATCCAGCAGGTCTACCTTTCCATCCAAGTTGACATCCCCAACATTTGTATCCGGCAGAACGCTTGCGGAAGTTGTTGTGGTGGTTTCTTCGGTTGTAGTTTCTTCGGAAACTGTCGTTTCTTCCGTTACGGTTGTTGTTTCTTCGGTTGCTGTCGTAGTTGTTTCTTCTGGCGTTGTAGTGGTTTCTTCCGATGTTGTAGTCGTTTCTTCTGATGTCGTTGTGGTGGTAGTTTCTTCCGTTGTAGTCGTTGTTTCTGTGGTAGTGGTTGTTTCTGTGGTAGTGGTTGTGGTTTCTGTTGTGGTAGTAGTGGTAACTTCGCCGCCGTTTGCAACTGCTACTTCATCCGGATATACAGTTACTTCGTCGCCAATCTGTGCAACAACACTGCCGGTCTGATACTTGTCATATAAGCCTGCTGCTGCTGCAACTAAGCCGACCTGATAGTCAATTGCAACTTCGTTGGAAGTGGCATCTCTTGCATCATCTTTATAGGTCGTAAAGTCAGAACTGGTCGGGCCGCCAACCAATGCACCATACAATACATGTCCATTGCTGGAGGAATACTTTCCATCCCAAGAGTTCCATTCATGCCAGTCATCGCTTACTTTCAAGTTCGATGCTGCACGGTGGTGCGGAGAGGTTGCAGAAACATCATTATAGCCAACAACCAGACAAACATTTGCATTGTTGTCACCTAAAATATAGTTCATCTGCTTCTTTGCCCATTCGGTATAGTCTACGCCGGACTGTTCATATTTAGAAGTCACCAATGCACAGAACTGCATCAAAACATCATATCTTGCACTGCCCCAGCTGTTCATCACATAGAACTGATTCTGGTTTGCGTTGACTTTCTGTCCGATGTAGTTGGTTGCAAAACTCCAGTTTCCAGTGATTTCAGCGTTGATGATGGCTGCACCCAACTGAGAATTTGCATAGCAATAATCCTGTGTCCAGTCGTTTTTAACTTGTGTATACTTGCTGTTTTCGGTCAGATATGGTTCTTCGCCAGTTGCCAGATACAGCCAGCCTGCTGCCCAGGAAATATCATCCTGTACATCCTTTGCACCGCCAGCATATGTATTCTGGTCATAAGTAATCGTACGGTATTTATCAGCAAAGTTATACAGGGCAACCGCATACTTCAAATCTTCTTCATTACCGAAGTTCAAATAGCTCTGTGCCAGAGAAGCGGCATACTGTGCAGCAATATCGCTTGCCCCATCCGTCGTGGAATAGGTTTCACTGCTGCCGTGATCCCACATTGCTTCCGGTGCAAACCACTTTGCATGGTCAGGTCCATCATCGCCAACTTCATAGATGAACGATGTTACAGTGTCGCCAGACAGCGTTGTGCATCTCTTAAAGAATTCGTTGAATTCATCGCTGATAACCTTGAAGTGTGCAGTCGTTCCGGTCTTCTGGAACTGGTCTTTGTATTCATAATATGCCCAGCCCAAGGTAGAAGCGGTAAATCCGGCAGTCTGTCCGCATTTAATTGCATCGCCGGCATCGTGGAAGCCACCCAGTGCGACATCTCCGGTGTGGCAATTATCTCTCCAAGAGAATGCAGAAGTTCCCCCTACCTTGTCGCCGCACATATTTGCATCATAGAAATACAGCGAATATTGCAGCAATTTCGCATAGTTGTCCAGTTCCAAATCTGCTGCATTAGCAGAATAAGAACGCATTCCAACTGCGGTTGCACTCACTGCCATCACCGCTGCGGCAATTCCGGCAAATATCCGGTTTTTCTTTCCCTGTTTCTTCATGTTTTCTTCCATCCTTTCTGTTTTTCACATCGAATATGAATGATATTACTATAAGGATACCATAATTTATACAAAATGTCAAGGTGAATCGTCACAAAAGTTGTATATCTTTTTATGCAAACTTGAATTTTAATTTCCATTTATTAGCAATTGCGAATTCGATTCATTGACAAAGCATCTGCTGCATGGTATAATAACATCAGACAGCCGCTTTTGGCTGCACTTTATGGAAAAAAGGTGACGAGAGAACGATGTATCTTCCAAACTCCACAAAAGCAGCAGAATTTCTCTGCCACGAAGAAGTGATGCAGACGCTTGCTTATGCACAGGAAAACAAAAACAATCTTCCACTGATTCAGGAAATCTTAGCCAAAGCCCGCTTACAAAAAGGGTTGACCCATCGGGAAGCCTCTGTTTTGCTTGCCTGTCCATCGGAAACCGTCTGGGAAGAACTCTACCAATTAGCAGAAGCCATTAAACTGGACTACTACGGCAAGCGAATCGTATTATTTGCTCCGCTCTATCTTTCCAACTACTGCGTGAACAGCTGTGTTTACTGCCCGTATCATGCGAAAAACAAGCATATCTGCCGAAAAAAGCTGACACAAGAAGAAATCAAACGAGAAGTCATTGCGTTGCAAGATATGGGACACAAACGGCTGGCTCTGGAGGCTGGAGAAGACCCCCTGCACAACCCCATTGAATACATTCTGGAATCCATTGACACAGTTTATCACATTCAGCACAAAAACGGAGCAATTCGCCGGGTCAATGTGAATATCGCTGCAACTACGGTGGAAAATTACCGGAAATTGCATGATGCTGGCATTGGAACGTATATCCTGTTCCAAGAAACCTACCACAAGGAGCAATACGAAAAACTGCATCCGGCAGGGCCAAAACACAATTATGATTACCACACCGAAGCCATGGACAGAGCCATGCAGGGTGGGATTGATGATGTCGGGCTGGGCGTTCTGTTCGGGCTGCAAACATATCCCTATGAACTTGCTGGCTTGCTGATGCATGCAGAACACTTAGAAGCAACTTATGGAGTAGGTCCGCACACCATCAGTGTTCCCCGTATCAAGCACGCAGATGATATTGACCCGAATGCGTTCGATAACAGCATTGATGATGAAACTTTTGCAAAAATCTGCACCATTATCCGAATTGCTGTTCCATATACGGGCATGATTATGTCAACTCGAGAGGGAAAAGCCGTTCGGGAACGGGCGTTGCAGCTGGGTATTTCTCAAGTCAGCGGTGCATCCTGTACCAGTGTTGGCGGATACGATACGCCAGAACCAGAGTCCGAAAATTCTGCTCAATTTGATGTCAGCGACCGCCGTACTCTAGATGAAGTTGTCCGCTGGCTAATGGAATTGGGATACATTCCCAGCTTTTGCACCGCCTGCTATCGGGCTGGCAGAACCGGCGACCGGTTCATGTCCCTCTGCAAGAGCGGTCAAATTCAAAACTGCTGCCACCCGAACGCCCTCATGACATTAAACGAATATTTGGAGGATTACGCAAAACCGGAAACTCGTGCCATCGGAAAAGCCCTGATTCAAAAGGAACTGCTAAATATTCCAAATGAAAAAGTACGGGCAATTGCAGCCGAACACATTGCAGAAATGGCTGCTGGAAAACGAGATTTCCGCTTCTAATTCTACTGCACCTCAAAGACAAGGAGATGCACCATGAACACTGCAAAAAAATGGATCGCTGCTTTTTCGGCAGGATTATTTGCCCTTTCCGTCTGTCCGCTGCTCACTTCCGTGCAGGCTGCTAACGCTGACCGGAAACAAGTCTTACAGGATACCTATCAACAATGGAAGAAAACTTATGTGACCGAGGACACTTATATTTCCTTTGGCAAACCACAGTATTATGTTTCCTATGAAGAAAATCGCTATGCTGGAGATGGTGTTTCTGTTCCAGTCACTGTTTCTGAAGCACACGGCTACGGTATGCTGATTACGGTTTGCATGGCGGACTATAATGCACAGGCAAAAGATACATTCGATGGAATGTACCGCTATTATCGGGCACATCTCAGCGATATTGGTGAAAATCTGATGTCCTGGCAGCAATGCGACAATGGTTCTGCTCTGATTGATGGGGCAACCGATGGAGCAATGCAGGGCGGAGATGCAGATTCTGCAACGGATGGCGATTTGGATATTGCCTATTCGCTGCTGTTGGCCGACCAGCGTTGGGGCTCTAGTGAAGAAACACCTTATCGGGAAACAGCTCTTGCCATGATTCAAGATATTATGGACTATGAAGTGAATCAAGAGGACTGGCTGTTGCAGCTGGGCGACTGGGTGCATGAATGTGACCCGAGCGATTCTTATTATTCCGCAACCCGTTCTTCTGACTTTATTTTGCAATATTTTCCAATCTTTGAAGCAGTTACTGGCGATGAACGCTGGGGAAAATTATATGATGGAACATGTGCAGTAATAGAAAGCATCACCGCTGAACAATCCACGGGACTGCTGCCGGATTTCATCGTAAAAAATGCAGCGGGGAAATTTGTTCCAGCTCCGGAAAACTTCTTGGAAGATGTCACAGATGGCACATATGCCTATAACAGCTGCCGGACTCCGTGGCGATTGGGAATGGATTTGCTCTACCCTTCCGAAAAGGGCGCAAATGATACCGTAAAGACCGTTATTCACAAGCTGAACAGCTGGATTCAGACGGAAACCGATGGTGACCCGGAGAATATCGTTGCTGGCTATGAACTGGATGGCACACCAACACAGGATTATGATGACCTCTGTTTCACTGCTCCGTTCTTGGTGGCTGCTGCCTGCGAAGATTCTGCATCTTCTTGGGAACAGGCATTATGGGACACGCTTGCCGACTATGGCACAGATGTTTATTTTGGTGACACCATCCGTATGCTTTGCATGATTTCTGTAACAGGAAACTGGCTCGTTCCAGAAACTACAACAGATTCCACAAAGGGCGATTTGGACGGAGATGGAACTATCACGGTTTCCGATTTGGTTCTATTGAATCGGTATTTGCTGCGGTTGGAATCGCTCACCACAGAACAGGGCAATCGTGCCGACTGGAACGATGACCAACAAATCACCGTTGTAGATGCCATGCTGATGCGACGTTCATTATTATAAGGAGGATGCTTCATGGAAGCAGGTTTACAGCAAACACCCAGTGCTGACCGCATTCACATTGCCTTTTTCGGCAGAAGAAATGCTGGAAAATCCAGCTTAGTGAATGCCATTACCAATCAAACCATGTCGATTGTGTCAGAAATTCAAGGAACAACGACTGACCCCGTTCGCAAGGCAATGGAACTGCTCCCGCTGGGGGCTGTCGTCATCATTGACACGCCGGGGCTAGATGACGAAGGAACATTGGGCACTCTGCGGATGCAAAAGACGAAGGAAATTTTGCACCGCACGGATTTGGCTGTCATTGTCATTAACAGCACCATTGGAAAGACAGAACTGGAAACGAAATTGGAAGCGGATTTGCAGCAACAGCAGATTCCCTTTTTGGAGGTCTACAATCAATGCGACCTGCAAATGCCGGAACAGCTGCCAGATAGAGCAATTGCAGTTAGTGCAAAAACTGGATTTCACATTTCGGAACTCAAAGAAAAAATGGCTGCCTGCTATCAGAAACAAGCACCAAAAGCAAGCCGTTCCCTGCTGGGAAATTTTGTCCAGCAGGACGACATCATTTTATTGGTGACACCGATTGATGAATCCGCACCAAAAGGGCGGATGATTCTGCCACAGGTGCAGGCGATTCGCTCGATTTTGGATGAAGAAGCCATTTGTTTGGTTGTTCAGCCGCAGCAATTACAACGAACGCTTTCGCTATTAAAACAGCTGCCGAAATTGGTTGTGACAGATAGTCAAGCATTTCAACAGGTCAATCAGATTGTTCCACCGGAAATCGCTTTGACTTCGTTTTCTATCTTATATGCACATTACCATGATGTACTGCAAAAAGCAGTAACTGCCGCCACTACGCTGGAATATTTGCAGAATCATGACCACATTTTGATTGCTGAGGGCTGCACGCATCACCGACAGTGCAACGACATCGGAACGGTCAAGCTGCCGAACTGGATACAAGCATACACAGGAAAAACGCTGGATTTCACATGGACTTCTGGGAATACGTTTCCGGATGATTTAACCCCGTATCGGCTGATTGTTCACTGCGGCGGATGTATGTTGCAGCCACGTGCAATTCAATATCGAAAAGATTTGGCGGCGAAAGCTGGCGTTCCGTTCACCAACTATGGAACATTGATTGCCTATGTGCATGGGATTTTGCGGCGAAGCGTTTCAATTTTTCCGGAATTGCAAGAAAAAATGCCCCATCATATTCACGAAACAGATTGACATTTTTTCATAAATGTGGTATATTATATACAATGTCGGGATTTTCCTGCATATTACTTCTAAAAAGGAGCTAATACAATCATGGCAAAAAATTATTCACCGGAAATCACAAAAGCAGTAGAGGAATTTTTCACAAAAGAGGAATTGAACTATATCCCTTGCAATGAAAATGGTGTCATTCGCAGCGGAATGATGCTTTCTTCTCAGATTCACAGAGTCGATATTTATATGGACATCCGGAAAGACGGTTACAGCATGATTTCTGTTTTTCCGCTGCATGCAGAAGAAAAAGCTCGTCCGGCAATTGCTGAATTTCTGACACGGGCAAACTATGAAATCAACCTTGGCTGTTTTGATATGGACTTTGAGGACGGAGAAATCCGCTATAAGATGGCACAGTTCTGCGGTGCAACCGTTCCGACCTATGAACAGATTCAGAAGATTTTTTATGTTGCAATTACAACCATTAACCACTATGGAAATGGCATTGCAAAAACACTGCTGAGCCTTGGAACACCAAAGGAAAATTTAGCAGAATGCCATCAAGAACCGAAAAAACAGTAACATCTTGAAATCAACAGCATAAAAAAGTGGCTTGCAGATGAAAAACCTGCAAGCCATTTTTATGGTTTCCGATAACATGACAAATAAAAAGAAGCGAATCTTGAATGATTCGCCTCAAAGAAAAGATGCCGGCATCTACCGATTTTTCCAGGTCGTCACCGACCAAGTATCTTAGGCGTAAAGGAGCTTAACTTCCGTGTTCGGAATGGGAACGGGTGGAACCTCCTTGCTATCGACACCGGCTGCTTTAAAAAACAGAATTGAAATACTCACTGATGAAGTTTTTAGAGAACTGAAAAGACCAATCACAAAAGGAAAAGCAATCGACCGATTAGTACTTGCAAGCTAAACATGTCACCATGCTTACACTTTAAGCCTATCAACCTCGTAGTCTACAAGGGGTCTTATTCCGAAGAACGGATATCTTATCTTAAGGTCGGCTTCACGCTTAGATGCTTTCAGCGTTTATCCGTTCCGCACTTAGCTGCCCAGCCGTGCCACTGGCGTGACAACTGGTTCACCAGAGGTGCGTCCATCCCGGTCCTCTCGTACTAGGGACAGCTCCTTTCAAATATCCTACGCCCACGACAGATAGGGACCGAACTGTCTCACGACGTTCTGAACCCAGCTCGCGTACCGCTTTAATTGGCGAACAGCCAAACCCTTGGGACCGAATACAGCCCCAGGATGCGATGAGCCGACATCGAGGTGCCAAACCTCCCCGTCGATGTGGACTCTTGGGGGAGATCAGCCTGTTATCCCCAGGGTAGCTTTTATCCGTTGAGCGACGGCATTTCCACTCACATACCGCCGGATCACTAACTCCAACTTTCGTTACTGCTCGACCCGTCAGTCTCGCAGTTAGGCTCGCTTTTGCGTTTGCACTCTTTGGCATGGTTTCCGTCCATGCTGAGCGAACCTTTGAGCGCCTCCGTTACTCTTTTGGAGGCGACCGCCCCAGTCAAACTGCCCACCTAACAATGTCCCCCGTCTTGATTCAAAGACGCAGGTTAGAATTTCAGCACCTCAAGAGTGGTATCCCAACAGTGACTCCATACAAGCTGACGCCTGTATTTCCCAGTCTCCCACCTATCCTGTACATGAAATACCAAAATTCAATATTAAGCTACAGTGAAGCTCCATGGGGTCTTTCCGTCTAGTCGCGGGTAACCGGCATCTTCACCGGTACTACAATTTCGCCGGGTAGGTTGTTGAGACAGTGCCCAAATCGTTACACCATTCGTGCGGGTCAGAACTTACCTGACAAGGAATTTCGCTACCTTAGGACCGTTATAGTTACGGCCGCCGTTTACTGGGGCTTCAATTCAATGCTCTCACATCTCCTCTTAACCTTCCAGCACCGGGCAGGTGTCACCCCATATACGTCATCTTTCGATTTAGCATAGAGCTGTGTTTTTGCTAAACAGTCGCTTGGGCCTATTCTCTGCGGCTTACCTTCGTAAGCACCCCTTCTCCCGAAGTTACGGGGTCAACTTGCCGAGTTCCTTAACAACCCTTCTCCCGCTGGCCTTAGAATCTTCTTCCTATCTACCTGTGTCGGTTTGCGGTACGGGCTCCTTCCAGATACACACAGCTTTTCTTGTCTCCATCCATATTACCTTCCACTCAATTGTGTCCTTTACAACCGGGGCAACCATCGCCCGGCGTAACACTTCTGAAGCGTCCCTGTGCTTTACTTTTCGGAGGCTACGGAATCTCTACCGTATGTGCATCGGCTACGCGTTTCCGCCTCACCTTAGCTCCCGGCTTACCCTGAGCGGACGAACCTTCCTCAGGAAACCTTAGATTTTCGGCCATTATGATTCTCACATAATTCTCGCTACTCATTCCGGCATTCTCTCTCATGTACAATCCACCGCCGCTTCCGCTACGACTTCACCTCGTACATGACGCTCCCCTACCCCTGATACAAAGTATCAAGCCCAAGCTTCGGTACAAATTTTAGCCCCGTTGAATTTTCGGCGCAGGATCACTCGACCAGTGAGCTATTACGCACTCTTTTAATGTGTGGCTGCTTCTAAGCCAACATCCTGGTTGTCTGGGCAATCCCACATCCTTTTCCACTTAAATCTGTTTTGGGACCTTAGCTGTGGGTCTGGGCTGTTTCCCTTTTGACTATGAGACTTATCTCACATAGTCTGACTGCTGTACATCAATTTTCTGGTATTCTTAGTTTGATAAGGTTCAGTAACCTCTCGGCCCCTAGCCTATTCAGTGCTTTACCCCCAGAAATCTAATACAACGCTAGCCCTAAAGCTATTTCGGGGAGAACCAGCTATTTCCGGGTTCGATTGGAATTTCTCCGCTAGCCACATTTCATCCGCCGCCTTTTCAACGGAGGTCGGTTCGGTCCTCCATGGAGCTTTACCTCCACTTCAACCTGAACATGGCTAGGTCACCCGGTTTCGGGTCTATTGCATACAACTTATCGCCCTTGTCAGACTCGCTCTCGCTTCGGCTTCAGTCCTGAAGACCTTAACCTTGCTGCATACAATAACTCGCCGGACCATTCTACAAAAGGTACCATATCACACTTTGACGTGCTCTATGTGCTTGTAAGCATAGAGTTTCAGGTTCTTTTCACTCCCCTCCCGGGGTTCTTTTCACCGTTCCTTCACAGTACTTTTCGCTATCGGTCATTGGGTAGTATTTAGGCTTGGAGGGTGGTCCCCCCGACTTCCCACGGGATTCCTCGTGTCCCGCGGTACTTTGGATCCTGCTAGCTCTGATTCCTTTTCGCATACATGACTATCACATTCTCTGGTTGGCTTTCCCATACCATTCTGCTAAGTCCTCAGATACATATCGCAGTCCGTAACCCCAAAAGAATTTCTTCTCTTGGTTTAGCCTCTTTCGCGTTCGCTCGCCACTACTTACGAAATCTCGTTTGATTTCTCTTCCTCGCCCTACTTAGATGTTTCAGTTCAGGCGGTTCCCCTCCATAAGCTATGAATTCACTTATGGATGCATGGACTAACTCCATGCGGATTGCTCCATTCGGACATCTACGGATCAATGTCTGCTTACGACTCCCCGTAGCTTTTCGCAGTTAACCACGTCCTTCATCGGCTCCCAATGCCAAGGCATTCACTCTACGCTCTTTTACGCTTTACCATTTGTTTCTTGGTCACTTTCGCGTTCTCTTATGATTTTCCTACTTTTGCAGTTTTTCACCCGACTTGATTTCTCATGTCGTTTCTTTACTTACTCGTAGTTTCCTCATTTTCATCTTGTTTTCTTTCTATTCTGTTTTCAAGCTGCTTTTTGTTCTCTGCTCTCTTTCAAGAACAGATATCAAAAGATAAATCTTAACTTATCTTCTGATATACACTCTTGAAATGCATATCTTTCAGGCAATCTCTTTTTTCTTTTGTTTCCTTTTCTTTTTTAGCAAAAGAAAAGGAAATGGTGGGCACAAATGGACTCGAACCATCGACCTCACGCTTATCAGGCGTGCGCTCTAACCACCTGAGCTATGCGCCCGGTTTGGTGGAGATGAGGAGGATCGAACTCCTGACCCCCTGCTTGCAAAGCAGGTGCTCTCCCAGCTGAGCTACACCCCCATTGCCTTACTTCTTCTTTTTTCAATCTTCCGTTTTCTTTCCGGTATCCTCAAAATTGAACAATGTCTTTCTCTACTTTCCTACTCTTCCCTCTCATTGACCTTTTAGAGTAGAACATCTCTGTTCTTTACTCCTTAGAAAGGAGGTGATCCAGCCGCACCTTCCGATACGGCTACCTTGTTACGA
>OHYD01001095.1_pt1 | contig 12066 bp, 10 predicted proteins | sample 1580191 | NCBI WGS metagenome assembly OHYD01 (sample SAMEA3882510, study PRJEB24775) | human gut metagenome | biome: human-associated habitat; feature: intestine environment; material: feces | place: Netherlands | collected 2009/2010 | reverse complement strand
GGGTATCGATACCCATCGAAGCGGTTGCCTCGACACCGTTTAATGCCATCTTTCCGATGGAGGAACGGTACTCCTCGTAGGTGTAGCCGAACGCTTTCTGCAGGCGCATCCGCTCTTCTTTCGTGTACTCTTCGACCGGCAGATTCGGGATTTTGATATCCTTTAACTGTACCAGATAACTGTCGAGCCATTCGCCGTACGGCTGTTTCTTTGCATAATATTCTTTGACTTCCTCATCGTTTAAGACTTTTCCCTGTACGGTGTTGACGAGAAGCATTTTGCCCGGATGGAGACGCTCTTTTAAGACGATTTTTTCTTCCGGAACTTCCAGAACACCGACCTCAGAGGAGAGGATCAGAAATCCATCGTTAGTGATGTAGTAACGGGAAGGACGAAGACCGTTGCGGTCGAGCACTGCTCCCATCACATCTCCGTCGGAGAACAGGATCGATGCCGGTCCGTCCCACGGCTCCATCATCGTTGCATAATACTGATAGAAATCACGTTTCTCCTGGGAAATCGTATCGTTGTTTGCCCACGGCTCCGGGATCGTGATCATGACAGCCAGCGGAAGATCCATACCGCTCATGGTCAGGAACTCGAGTGTGTTGTCGAGCATTGCAGAGTCAGAACCCTGGGTGTTGACAACCGGCAGAACCTTGTGCAGTTCATCCTGCAGCATCGGGGAGGACATCGTCTCCTCACGGGCCAGCATCTTGTCGGCGTTTCCGCGGATGGTGTTGATCTCGCCGTTGTGTACGATGAAACGGTTCGGATGGGCTCTCTCCCAGCTTGGGTTCGTGTTCGTGCTGAACCGGGAATGCACCATGGCGATTGCAGATTCATAATCGACATCCTGCAGATCGCGGAAGAAGGTGCGGAGCTGTCCTACGAGGAACATACCTTTGTATACGATGGTACGGCTGGAAAGGGATGGCACGTAGGTGTTGTCGTTGCTCTGTTCGAAAACACGGCGTACGACGTACAGACGACGGTCGAAAGCGATTCCCTTTTCCACATCCTCCGGTTTTTTGATGAATGCCTGCATGATGTAAGGCATACACTCTCTTGCCTTATGGCCGAGAACTTCCGGAACGGTCGGCACGGTTCTCCATCCAAGGAGTTCCAGTCCCTCTTTTTCCACGATGATCTCAAACATCTTTTTTGCCTGGTTCCGTTTCAGCTCATTTTGTGGGAAGAAGAATACGCCGACGCCGTATTCCCGTTCTCCGCCTAATGAAAAACCGAGGGTCGAACAGGCTTTGGAAAAGAATTTGTGCGATATCTGCAACAAGATTCCTACTCCGTCTCCTGTTTTACCCTCGGCGTCTTTGCCGGCTCTATGTTCAAGATTTTCTACGATTTTTAATGCGTTTTCTACGGTCGCATGGGATTTTTCACCTTTGATATTCACGACGGCTCCGATACCGCAGTTGTCGTGTTCAAAGGAAGAACGGTACAGCCCTTCTTCTCCCATGACACGCTCTTTGCTCTGTGTCATACGGCTTCCCTTCCTTTACTTTCCTTATTTTCGGTTATCCTTTGTCTTTTCTGAAAAGAATGGAGGGGAATCTTTTGTTCCCCGCCGTTCTTTCTGGATTGCCCTTACTATACTCTATTTTTTTCGTCCCGTAAAGAGCAAATTTAATTTTTATATAATTTTTTATATTTTTTCTTAACTTTCTTAGGTTATTACTGCATTTTACCTAATTTTTCATACCATTTATCGATTATTTTGCCGCATGGTACTCGGCTGCTGCTGCGATCAGGCCGCGGAACAGCGGATGCGGACGGTTCGGACGGGATTTGAACTCCGGATGTGCCTGCGTTGCGATGTAGAACGGATGATCTGAAAGCTCTACCATCTCAACGATTCTTCCGTCCGGAGAAACACCGGAGAGAACCATGCCGTTTTCGGTCAGTGCTTTCCGGAAATCGTTGTTTACTTCATAGCGGTGGCGGTGACGCTCGGAAATCTCTTTCTCACCGTACAGCTCCTGTGCTTTCGATCCGTCTGCCAGGACGCATGGATATGCGCCGAGACGTAACGTACCGCCGATATCCTCGATTCCATCCTGATCCGGCATCAGTGCGATCACCGGGTGCATGGTGTTCGGGTTCATCTCGATGCTGTGTGCGTCGTGGTAACCGAGAACGTTTCTTGCATATTCAACAATCGTCAGCTGCATGCCGAGGCAGAGGCCGAGGAACGGAATCTTGTTCTCTCTTGCATATCGAATCGCTGTGATCATGCCTTCGATACCGCGGTTTCCGAATCCGCCCGGTACCAGAACACCGTCCACATCGCTCAGATACTCTGCCACGTTCTCCTCGGTTACCAGCTCGGAATCCACCCATTTCAGGTGTACGTTTGCATGGCTTGCAATTCCGCCGTGTTTTAATGCCTCAACAACGCTCAGGTATGCATCATGCAGCTGGGTATACTTTCCGACGAGCGCAATCGTCACCTCTTTGTTCGGATGGCGGAGTGCTTCTACCATATGGGTCCAGTCGGACAGATCCGGTTCCGGGCATGGAAGGTGAAGGCTCTCGCAGACAACCTGCGCCAGATTCTCTTTCTCCATGGCAAGCGGAGCTTCATACAGATACTCCACGTCCAGGTTCTGCAGAACATGGCTTGACGGAACGTTGCAGAACAGAGCAATTTTATCTTTGATCTCGGTGGTCAGCGGATGCTCGGACCGACATACGATGACATCCGGCTGAATACCGATTCCCTGCAGCTCTTTTACGCTCGCCTGCGTCGGTTTTGTTTTCATTTCACCGGAAGCTTTCAGATATGGAATCAGGGTAACGTGGATCAGAATGGCGTTCTCGTGTCCGACGTCATGCTGGAACTGGCGGATTGCCTCCAAAAACGGCTGGCTCTCGATATCGCCGACGGTTCCGCCGACCTCAATGATGGCAATACGCTCCTCATCTACTTCTTTTCCGCGGTAGAAACGGCTCTTGATTTCGTTTGTAATGTGCGGAATGACCTGTACGGTGCCTCCGCCGAAATCACCGTGGCGTTCTTTCTGCAGAACAGACCAGTATACTTTTCCGGTCGTCACGTTGGAATTTTTATCCAGGCTCTCGTCGATGAAACGCTCGTAGTGGCCGAGATCGAGGTCTGTCTCTGTGCCGTCATCGGTAACGAAAACCTCGCCGTGCTGAATCGGGTTCATCGTACCCGGGTCAACGTTGATGTACGGGTCAAATTTCTGCATCGTCACTTTGTATCCTCGGGCTTTTAAAAGCCGTCCAAGGGACGCCGCCGTGATTCCCTTTCCAAGGCCGGAGACTACTCCGCCTGTCACAAAGACATATTTTACTGCCATATTGATTTCCTCCTGCTTTTCTCTTCTGATATTTTCTTTTCCGTCACAAGTTTCTCTAAAAGGAAATGTCGCCTGCCGGCGACATCTCTATGATGAAAGCCAGTTACTCCGCGCCTGCGTCGCTCCCGTAACTGCTGACAACATTCGTAATCCGGGCTATCGCCCTACTTACTCATGTCGTCTTGCCCGCCCAATATCTATGAATTCGCTCATGCAAGCATGGCTCATTCATAGCTGCTGTCCGGGGCTTTCATTCAAAATCAAAAACGATTATAACACATCTCGAATTTCCTGCAACTTTTTTTTACTATTTTTTATTATTTTCGACATTTTCCACGAAATCCTAAATTTCTGCACCATATTTTATACATATCACGATTTTCTTGACATCATCCGCAAAAATGAGTATGATAATCAATGTTTTTAAAACATGCAGGTCTACAACTGAAAAAAGGAGAATACCTATGCAGCCATCGTCAAACAATTGTTATGATACCGGTCTCCGGGAGGAATGTGGTGTTTTCGGCATTTACGATCTGGATGGTGCCGACGTCAGTCCTTCGATCTACTATGGCCTTTCCGCCCTGCAGCACAGAGGACAGGAGTCCTGCGGAATTGCCGTCTCTGACACCAGCGGTCCAAAGGGCCATGTGAAATCCTACAAAGGCCTTGGCCTTGTCAACGAAGTTTTCAAAGAATCCAAATTAGAAGAGCTGTCCGGCAATATCGGCATCGGCCATGTCCGGTACTCTACCACCGGTTCCACTACCGTAGAGAATGCACAGCCGCTCGTTCTGAATTATCTGAAAGGCTCCCTTTCCCTTTCGCACAACGGAAATCTGGTCAACGCTATGGAATTGCGCGAGCAGATGGAAAACACCGGCGCAATTTTTCACACTTCGATTGACTCTGAAATCATCGCCTACGGCATTGCGCGGGAACGCGTTCATTCCAAAACGGTAGAAGAAGCGATTCTGCGCACGGTAAAAGAAATCCGCGGCGCCTATGCCCTTGTCATCATGAGCCCTAGAAAACTCATCGGCGTGCGTGACCCATATGGCTTAAAACCGCTCTGCATCGGAAAGCGGGACAACGCCTGGGTTCTCGCCTCGGAAAGCTGCGCCCTCACTTCGATCGGCGCCGAATTCGTCCGCGATGTCGCTCCGGGAGAAATTGTAACGTTTGACAAAACCGGAAATCTGAAATCCGAATTTATGCCGGTTGACGTAAAAAAAGCGCATTGTATTTTTGAATATATTTATTTTGCCCGCCTCGACAGCAAAATAGACAATATCAGTGTCTACGAGGCCAGAATCCGCGGCGGTGCAACTCTCGCAAAGACCTACCCGGTTGACGCAGACCTCGTCTGTGGTGTCCCGGACTCCGGACTTGCCTCCGCAAAGGGCTATTCCGAAGAATCCGGCATCCCGTTCGGTCTTGCGTTCCACAAAAACAGCTATGTCGGCCGTACCTTCATCAAGCCGACCCAGAAGGAACGGGAATCCAGCGTCAAAATCAAGCTGAGCGTTCTCGAATCTGTTGTAAAAGGAAAACGGATCGTGCTCGTCGACGACTCCATTGTCCGTGGAACAACGATTTCCAACCTGATCACGATGCTTCGCAAAGCCGGCGCGACCGAAGTCCATGTCCGTATCAGCTCTCCGCCGTTCCTGTATCCGTGCTATTTCGGCACCGATGTTCCTTCGAACAAACAGCTGATCGCAAGCTCTCACTCCACGGAGGAGATCCGCCAGCAGATCGGAGCCGACTCTCTTGGCTACATGCCGATCGAGGAACTCCAGAACATGGTCGGCGATCTGCCGATCTGCCGTGCATGCTTCGACAGCCATTACCCAATGGAAGTACCGAAACAGGATATCAGCGCCCTTCTCGAAAGCTGATTCTATTTCGTCCCCCTTACCGCGCAGACACTGCGTCAGGTAAGGGGGGCTTTTTTGTTTCATGCATACTTTGGCGTAATGTTTGCATACAATAGCATCAAAAACAAAGGATCTCTTTATGGATCTTACAGACATCATTTATTCCAACGATTACATCAACATTCTGATCCAGAATTACGTGGCACAGTCCGAGCGGTACCAGATGCTGTTTCCGGAATCAAGTGCTCTTCTTACGCTGAACCCGCAGTATTCCGTTCTCTTTCTCGAGCGGAGTCTGCTGCCGGAAAATCTCTTCGGCGCAGTTCCCTTTACCGGGCTTCCAAAACTTTTTACGCCGCTCTCCACGCTCTCACTGGAAGTCTCCGGGATTGTCCAGACGCAGAATCTCTACGGCGGCGGATATACAGGCAAAAATGTAATCTTCGGTTTTCTGGACACCGGCATTGATTACCGCCACCCCGCATTTCTGCATGCCAACGGACAGAGCCGGATTCTCGCCGTCTGGGATCAGACGGACCGGACGGGAACGCCGCCGGCGCAGTTTCCTTACGGCAGTCTCTATACCAAGTCCGATCTCGACGCGGCACTTGAAAGCAGCGATCCACTCTCCCTTGTTCCAGTCACCGATCCCGACGGGCACGGCACGTATGTCGCAGGCGTGGCCGGCGGTACTCCGGATGCCTCCGCCGGATTTCTCGGCGTCGCACCGGAGGCAGATTTTGCCGTTGTTAAATTAAAACCCGCCAAACAGAATCTGAAAGATTTTTATCTTGTGTCCTCCAATGCTCCCGTCTTCGAGGAAGATGACCTGCTCTCCGCCATGCACTTTCTGAATGAAACCGCAGCTGCGGAAGGAAAACCGCTCGTCCTCTGTCTGGCACTCGGGACGAATCAGGGCAGCCACTCCGGCACGCTCCCCGTTTCTCTGACCTTGGCGCGCTACGGCAACACGCCTGGTGTGATCCCCGTCTGCGCGACCGGCAACGAAGGAAATGCAGCACACCATTATTATGGCTCTGTATCCGAAACTTACACCCCGAAAAATGTAGAGTTTCTCGTTTCTGAAGGAAACCGCGGTTTCACCCTGGAACTCTGGGGACAGGCTCCACAGCTTTTTTCTGTCGGTTTCCGCTCTCCCGGCGGCGAGACGATTCCGCGGATTCCCGTCTCTTTGAATCAGGAACAGCGGATCACCTTCGTTCTGGAGCGCACCGTGATCTACGTCAACTACGAAGTGGTCCAGGCCACGACCGGCAGCCAGCTCATTCTGATCCGCATGCTGGATCCGACCCCCGGTATCTGGACGCTTCAGGTTTACCGCGCTTTTCCATCGCCGCCGGATTTCCACATCTGGCTCCCGATCACCGGATTTTCCACCTCCGATGTGACATTTCTGGAACCGGATCCGTACACGACACTGACGACACCTTCTGCCACGGTTCCTGTTCTTTCTCCCTCCACGTATCAGGCAGCAAACAACAGTTTTTCCCCGGAATCCGGCCGCGGCTTTACCCGGCTTGGTGAAATCAAGCCCGACTTTGCCGCTCCCGGCGTCTCCGTTACCGGACCGGGACCGGCCGGCTCCTATGTAAGCTTCAGCGGTTCGAGTGCGTCCGCCGCCATTACATCCGGCGCCGCTGCTCTTTTTCTGCAATGGGGCATCCAGCGCACTCCCGCCCGCTATTTCACGGCACAGGAGGTAAAAAACTACCTGATCCGCGGTGCAGACCGAACTGATACTATTACGTATCCGAGCAGAGAATGGGGATATGGCCGATTACAGTTATATCAAAGTTTCACAAGCCTTATGACAAACTGATTTTCCCGCTCACAGGTTTGCTTCTATGGTATATCCGTTTGTTGATGCAAACTTTTAATGTGCAACTGCCTTGTTTTTGATTGTTTTCCGTTGTATCATTACGTATTATCATTATATTTATAAAACTAAAAGGGGGATTCCTGACTATGAATTACGAACGCTTGAACGATCTTCGCCTTCTTGGACTTACGATTGCCTACTACCGAAGAGCAAAAGGAATGACGCAGGCCGAACTTGCCGAGGCGGTACATATCAGTCGTACCCATATGAGCAACATCGAAGCGCCAAATACAAAAACCTCTATTTCGTTGAATCTTCTGTTCGATATCGCTGAGGCACTTGACATTCCGGTGAAAGAGCTTTTTGATTTTCAGGGACGCAGTCTGTAGGGTCTTTGAATTTTTCTCTTTAAGAGTAACCCCGCCCGGCAGTTTTTCATATCATGAATTGTAAGCAAAATGATTCCTTTGGAGGAACAAACATGAGTGATTTAGCTGCTACAAACTGTGGATGCGGATGTGACAACGGCTGTGGCTGCGATAATGGATGCGGTGTTTCCAACAACAACCTGTTCGGAAACAATGGCTGCAGTATTATCTGGATTCTGCTTCTCCTCTCCTGCTGCGGCGGATGTGGATGCGGAAACAACAACAATGGCTACAATTCCGACTGCTGGCTCGTTCTGATTCTTCTGTTCTGCTGCGGCGGATGGAACAACAACGGCTGTGGATGCGGCAACAGCAATAACTGCGGATGCGGCTGCTGACCTTTTTTCAGTCCTCCCAGATGTTCGGGCAGAAAAAGCCCCGGGTGCGGATCAACCGCCCCGGGGCTTTTTTTCACCAGAATTCTCTTTCAGCGAAACCGTTTCGGTTTCCGTGCTTCTCTTTCCCGCTTTTCCATCTCTTCTCTTTTTTCTTTTTTTCTCATACATTCCAGATCTATTTCATAAAAGGCATTCCCTTCGAGTACCTGTTTTCTTTTTGCTGTTTCTTTTCCATCCATTTTCCGGCGGTCTCCTTTTTCTTTCTTCCTCTTATCATATGTTTTTTCCCGCCTTCTGTCATTTTTTCCGGCCTGGAACATAAGATAAAGAGAAATAAAAAGACAAATGCAGGAATGCTGCCAGGAAGGATCTTAATTTGAATCAGGAACAGGAACAAAATGTGGAACAGATGACACCGCTGGACCAGATGATCGCACAGGATCAGCTTCAGATGCTGAAGGCTGCCATTCCCTACGCCTCCTTCGGCCTGCAGCCCTCCCTTGCGATTTTGAGCAAATGGCTCGAGCTCCAGCGGACCATTCAGCTTTTTTCCCGTCCGGCCGACCTTTCCATGATGTCTGTTGATGCCCCGCACGTCTCTCCGCTTGAGATGCTGCAGGATATTTCCCGTTTTGCCGCCGGTCCGCAGCGGGATCTTCTCTCCCAGATGTTTCAGACCATGCAGATGGTCCAGATGCTTCAGAATATAAATCCCGGAAATGAGGAGGATCTGCTATGAGTTCGGATGATAAGCAAAACGACTGGTCGCAGGACCCCTCTCTTTCCGGAATTGACTTTGCCCGGCTTCAGGCACTGCAGCAGATGGCCTCTCAGAGCCGCGGAAAATCCCAGGCGGAAATGATGCCGTTTCTTCTCTCCCTGATGCAGGGAAATCAGGGCGGCGCACAGTTTTCCGCCTCCGAGGCGGACCTGATCATCTCTGCCATCAAAGCCGGAAAATCCAAACAGGAAGCGGCAAAAATTGACCAGATGGTACGCCTCTTCCGCTCCGCTGCTTCCGGGAAAAAACGCTGAAAAACTACAAACAAAAAAACGCTGCCGGTCTGGAATCCCAAACCGGTCAGCGTTTTTATTCTGTGCTTTTTCCTGCCTAGTTCTGCATGGAAAGCACGTTTTTATTTTTTACCAGGTAATCAATCAGAGAAACAACGGTCAGAATCAGTGCAACCCAGATCAGCACGGTATTCAGCACGGAAAGTGCCGGAATGTCGGCGATCAGAAGAATGATCATAATCATCTGGCTGATTGTTTTCGATTTTCCCCACCAGCTTGCTGCGATGACAATTCCATTGTCCGAAGCAACCAGGCGGAAACCGCTGATGATAAATTCTCTTGCGATGATAATAATAACCATCCACGCCGGAAGCTTGTCCAGCTCTACAAAGCAGATCAGTGCAGAGCATACCAGCAGCTTATCTGCCAGCGGATCCATAAACTTTCCGAAATCGGTAATCAGATTGTCACGTCTTGCAATGTAGCCGTCCAGAGTATCCGTGATGCTGGCAGCGGCAAAGATTACCAGTGCAATCCATTTGGACGCGCTTCCGCCTACGCCAGACAGCAGGAAGAACACGAAAAACGGAATCATAATTATCCGCAGAATCGTTAATTTGTTTGGTAAATTCATAACAATTCTCCTATCAGATCATATTCTAAAGCTCCGGTTATTTTCACTTTTGCGAAATCGCCGGATATCAGTTCTTCTTCTGTGTTAATAAAGATCAATCCGTCCACATTCGGCGCATCGCGGTATGTCCTGCCGACATAAGCATTTTCATCCGCAACTTTGCCTTCAATCATAACAAGCATTTCTCTGCCGATCATATTTTCTGCATTGTCAAATGCAATTTCCTGCTGAAGTTCCATCAGATCCGCCTGTCGTTCTTCTTTTACTTCTTCTGCGATCTGATCTGGCATAACAGCCGCCGGGGTGTCTTCTTCCGGTGAGTAGGTAAAGACTCCTAAACGATCAAATTGACATTCTTCTACAAAGTTCATTAATCCTTCATGATCTTCTTGACTTTCTCCTGGAAATCCAGTGATCAGTGTTGTACGGATCGTGATATCAGGAATCTCTTTACGAAGTTTCTTGATCACTGCTACAAGATCTTCTCTTGATGTTCTTCTTCCCATTCTCTGTAAGATACGATTCTCACTATGCTGAATCGGCATGTCAATGTAATTGCAGACTTTCTCTTCTGTCTTGATCACTTTGATCAGCTCATCTGTGATCTCTTCTGGATAGCAGTATAACAGACGGATCCATTCAATCCCTTCGATCTTGCAAAGTTCATGAAGTAATAACGGAAGCTGTTTTTCTCCTGTCAGGTCTTTGCCATACAGTGTTGTTTCCTGAGCTACCAGTACTAATTCTTTCACTCCTTCAGATGCTAAACGCTTTGCCTCATTCAACAGTTCTTGCATTGGAACACTTCTGAAACGTCCGCGGATCTTTGGAATGATACAATAGCTGCATCGCTTGTCACAACCTTCAGCAATTTTTAAATATGCCATGTGATTTCCTGTTGTTACAACACGTTCTACTTCAGAATTATCTGGAAGATAATCAATACTTTCGTAATGTTCAAAATGTTCCCCTGTATTTTCTTCTAATGCGGTATTCACTGCTTCTACAATAGAATCATAACTTGTTGTTCCAAGAACTGCATCAATCTCTGGAATCTCTTTTAAGATCTCGTCTTTATAACGTTCTGCGAGGCATCCAGCAACAACCAATGCCTTCAGATTCTGTTCTTTGTACTGTGCCATCTCTAAGATCGTATTGATACTTTCTTCTTTGGCATCATGGATGAAACAGCATGTATTAATTACAATAACATCTGCCTGTGTCTCATCGTCGGTCAAAGTGTAGCCATGCTTGGTCAAAAGGCCAAGCATAACTTCACTGTCTACTAAGTTTTTATCACATCCAAGCGAAATAAATAATATCTTCATTTCTCTTACTCTCCAAACAATTTCTTAGATTCTACACAGTTTTTCATTAACATTGCGATCGTCATTGGTCCAACTCCACCTGGAACTGGTGTGATCGCAGATGTCTTTGGTGCAACTTTGTCATAATCTACGTCACCACAAAGTTTGTTATTTTCATTTCTGTGGATTCCAACATCAATGACAACTGCTCCATCTTTTACATAAGAATCATCAATAAATTTTGGTTTACCAATTGCTACAACCAAGATATCTGCACGTTTGCAGACTTCTTTTAAGTCTTTTGTATGAGAATGGCATACAGTCACTGTTCCGTTCTCACGTAATAATAACATTGCCATAGGTTTTCCTACAATGTTACTTCTTCCGACTACCACACATTCTTTCCCATCAATTTCGACACCAGAACGTTTTAATAACTGGATCACTCCGGCTGGTGTGCATGGTAAGAATCCTTTTTCTCCGATCACCATATTTCCAACACTGACTGGATGGAATCCGTCAACATCTTTCTTAGGATCGATTGCTAATAATACTTCATCTTCATCCAAATGTTTTGGAAGTGGAAGCTGTACTAGGATTCCGTTGATCTTAGGATCCTTATTGCATTTATCCACGATCGCCATTAATTCTTCCTGTGTTGTCTCTTCTGGAAGCTCATAGCTTACAGACTCGATTCCTACATACTCGCAGGCACGTTTTTTATTGCGTACGTAAACACTTGATGCAGGATCTGCTCCTACCTGAATAACAGCAAGCGCAATATCTTTTCCCTCTGCTTTCAGCTGCGCTACTTCTTCTTTTACTTCATCTTTGATTTCCTGAGAAATCTTCTTTCCATCAATAATCTGCATTGTATTTCCTCGTCATTTCTTTTAAGTATATATTGGCTTTATTTTTGTTGATTAGAATAATCCTGTGATAACTCCATCGTCATTTACATCGATTCCTTCTGCTGCTGGTTTCTTTGGAAGTCCAGGCATTGTCATGACATCACCTGTCAAGGCTACTAAAATCCGGATAAACCGCATCTCCCGGCCATACTGCATTGACATAGATCTCACGGATCGTAATATCAAATCCTTCTGGGCGTCCAAGCTTCTTAGGATCATCAGATAAAGAATACTGGTTCTTCGCCATACAGATTGGAAGATTTCCATACCCAAGTTCAGTCAGTCTCTTCTTCTGACGTGCTGCAGCTGCTGTGTATACAACTTTGTCTGCACCATAGATCTTTGTTGCGATTGTCTCAATCTTTTCTTCAAT
>OHYD01001091.1_pt1 | contig 12147 bp, 9 predicted proteins | sample 1580191 | NCBI WGS metagenome assembly OHYD01 (sample SAMEA3882510, study PRJEB24775) | human gut metagenome | biome: human-associated habitat; feature: intestine environment; material: feces | place: Netherlands | collected 2009/2010 | reverse complement strand
TCGACGTAGACTGCGCAAACTGTGCAAACAAAATGGAGCAGGCAGCTAAGAACACAGACGGAGTAAAGGATGCAACTGTAAACTTTATGATGTTAAAGATGATCGTAGAATTTGAAGAGGGTGCAGATCCTAAGAAAGTAATGAAGGATGTGCAGAAGAACTGTAAAGTTGTAGAAGATGACTGTGAGATCTTCCTGTAAGAGAAAATACTCATAAAAACAGGATATACGCAGTATTTTGTGAAGGAAAATGATTGTGGAGCGGCTTCATCAGGCAGAATGAAGAAGCGTTGAGAAGAGTGCAAGGAGAAAGGCTGGGGAAAGATATGACGAAAAGACAGAAAAAATCTCTGACCAGAATTATTATCGCAGCGGTACTTATGATCATATTGAAGTTCCTGCCTGTAGAAGGGTGGCTGAAGTTCGTACTTTATATGGTTCCGTACCTAGTTGTCGGATATGATATTTTAAGGAAGGCGTTCAAAGGGATTCTGAATAAGCAGGTATTTGATGAGAACTTTCTGATGGCAGTTGCTACGATAGGAGCAATTGCGCTTGGTAACTATAAGGAAGGCGTATCGGTTATGCTGTTCTATCAGATCGGAGAATTATTCCAGAGTTATGCGGTCGGAAAGAGCCGCAGGAATATCAGTGATCTGATGGATATCCGTCCGGATTATGCCAATATTGAAAAAGACGGGGAACTTGAACAGGTAGATCCGGATGAAGTGGAAGTCGGAACGATTATCGTCGTTCAGCCGGGAGAAAAAGTCCCGATCGATGGTGTGATCGAAGAAGGAAGCAGTACATTGAATACCAGTGCACTGACCGGGGAAAGTGTTCCGAGAGAAGCGGCAGCCGGTGATGAAGTCATCAGTGGATGCATTAACCTGACTGGTCTTCTGAAGATCCGTACAACAAAAGAATTCGGAGAATCTACCGTATCCAAGATCCTGGATCTGGTAGAGAATTCAAGTTCCAAGAAATCAAGATCTGAGAACTTTATTTCCAAATTCGCCAGATATTATACACCGGCAGTCTGCTATGGTGCGCTTGCACTTGCAATCTTACCGCCACTGGTCAGAATGTTTGCGTTTGCGCTTGCGCCGGAATGGGGCGACTGGATCTACAGAGCACTGACATTCCTGGTTATCAGCTGCCCGTGTGCACTGGTGATCAGTATCCCGCTCAGCTTCTTTGCAGGAATCGGCGGAGCAAGTCATGAAGGTGTCCTGGTAAAAGGATCGAACTATCTGGAGACGATGGCACAGACAAAATATGTGGTATTCGATAAGACAGGAACCATGACGCAAGGCGTATTCGAGGTGAATGGAGTTCACCACAATACGATGCCGGAAGAACAGTTATTAGAGTATGCGGCACTTGCGGAGTGTTCTTCTTCTCATCCGATCAGTAAGAGTCTTCAGAAAGCATATGGCAAACAGATCAACCGTGACCGTGTGACAGAGATTGAAGAACTGAGCGGTAAAGGTGTGACTGCAAAGGTTGACGGTATTCCGGTAGCGGCAGGTAATGCCAAACTTATGAAATATCTGAATGTGGAATATAGTGAATGTGAAGAAGTCGGTACGATCGTCCATGTTGCAGTAAACGGAAAATATGCAGGACACATTCTGATCTCAGACAAATTAAAACCGCATGCAAAAGAAGCAATCAGAGATCTGAAAAAAGCGGGCATCACCAAGACAGTTATGCTGACTGGTGACATGAAGCGTGTGGCAGATAAGGTTGCAGAAGAACTGGGAATCGGAGAAGTGTACAGTGAGCTTCTTCCTGCAGATAAGGTTGCGAAGGTAGAACAGCTTCTGAGTCAGAAATCAGAGAAAGAAAAGCTTGCGTTCGTCGGAGACGGAATCAATGATGCGCCGGTACTGTCGAGAGCAGATATCGGAATTGCCATGGGTGCACTCGGATCAGATGCAGCAATCGAGGCAGCAGACGTTGTCCTGATGGACGATGATCCGAAGAAGATCGTAAAAGCAATCAAGATTTCCAGAAAATGTATGCGCATCGTATATGAGAATATTTACTTTGCCCTTGGAATCAAGGCAATCTGCCTGGTCCTGGGAGCACTCGGAATTGCGAATATGTGGATGGCAATCTTCGCTGATGTCGGAGTTATGGTCATTGCTGTATTGAATGCAATCCGCGCATTATTTGTGAAAAACTTATAGAAAAGGCTGGTGGGCAGATGGCAAAATTAGAAGAAGGAATGGAAGTATGTGAATCATGTGAGGTACATGAGAATCTTCTGAAGATCGTAAATGAAAAGATGCCGGAAGAAACGGAATTGTATGATCTTGCAGAATTGTTCAAGGTATTCGGTGATTCGACCAGAATGCGTATCCTGTTCGTGTTGTTCGAAGCAGAGGTGTGTGTCTGCGATCTGGCAGAGGCACTGAATATGACACAGTCTGCAATCTCACATCAGCTCAGGATCCTGAAACAGAACAAACTGGTTAAGAGCAGAAGAGAAGGAAAATCCGTGTTCTATTCACTGGCAGACGATCATGTGCGTACGATCGTAGACCAGGGAAGAGAGCATATTGAAGAAGATCTGTAGCATAAGAAGCTTATGTGAAAGAATACAAAGAATTAAAATTAAAAAAGAAAATATATAGTATAATGAATTGTTATGAGAAAGCGGGAAACCTGTATCAGATGATAGAAAGTCTGATACAGGTTTTTGTGTATCACCATGTGTTCGAAAGGAGCTGCCGGTGGCAGGTTCTGTAGATACCGAAATATGCATCCGAAATTGTAGATGTATTAGACTAAAGTATGAAAACCAGTCTATTTACTGGCAAATTATCAGAAATTAACAAACAATAAAACAAAATGCGTTTAATATTACACTTTCTTATATTTGTATAAAAAAACTTAATATTTTATATTGACAATTTAATAACCATCTTTTACACTATGGTTACAAGGTATTCATTTCTAATTAATTTCGATATTCGAATGGAGGTTTGAGTTATGGAACAGAAACAAGAAAAATTTAGTACCATAGGTTACATAGCCGCCGCGTTAGGTATGTGTATTGGTACTGGTAATGTATGGCGATTCCCACGAGTGTGTGCGGCAAACGGTGGTGGAGCATTTATCATAGCATGGACGATTGCAATGCTGGTATTTGCAGTACCGCTCCTTTCCACAGAGATGGCATTCGGTAAAAAGACGAGACTTGGATGTATCGGTACTTTTCGTGATGCAGGTGGAAAGAAATATACATGGATGGGATTCTTTGTAGCAGCAGTATGTTTCTTCCTGATGAGTTATTATTGTGTACTTCAGGGATATTGTTTGAAATATGCAGTTAATTCTGTTACTTCAGCATTTAAACCGAATCTGTCAACAGAGACGACATCGGCAATGTGGACAGCATTTACAGATTCACAGGCACAGGTTATTTTATTCCATGCGATCGGATTTGCACTTGCATGTTTCATCGTTTATCAGGGAATTGCAGGTGGAATTGAAAAATTCTGTAAAGTAGCGATACCGGCACTGTTTATCATCCTTGTAGGATTAGCAATTTACGCAGTTACATTAAATGGAGCAAATCAGGGACTTCAGTATCTCTTTACTGTTAAGAAAGAGTATATTTTAAGCCCGAATACATGGATTCAGGCATTCATCCAGGCAGCATGGAGCACCGGAGCCGGATGGGGATTCATTATTACATATGCGAACTACGTAGGAGAAGAGGAAGATGTTCCGACAAGCTGTCTGATCATGGGACTTGGTGATAACCTTGGAGCAATCCTCTCGGCACTGGTAGTTATCCCGGCAATCTGTGCACTTTCAGCTACACCGGAGGCAGCGAATGAAGCACTCAGTCAGGGCAACTTCGGACTTACATTTATTTACATTTATCAGTTATTTACAACAATCCCGGGTGGAAGATTCATTTCCTTTATCTTCTTTGGATTACTTGCAATTGCAGCAATCACATCACTGTTCTCTATGATCGAAGTTGGAGTAAAATGTGTTGTTGACCTTGGATTGCCGCGGAAGAAAGCAGTTGTCAGTGTCTGCTTCGCAGGATTCTTAGTAGGATGCTTCTCATGCTGGTCACTGGTTAACATTGATAATCAGGACTGGGTATGGGGAATCGGACTTCTGATAAGTGGTGCCTTTATCGCAATCCTGGCATGGAAATATGGTGTGGAAAAATTACGTACACAGGAAGTAAATGCAAAAGGTGCAGATGTACATCTTCCAAAAGCATATTATACCGGATGTATGTATCTGATTCCGGTTTTGGTAGTGATCATGGTGGTTTACTGGTTATTACAGACAAAGGAATGGTTCCCGGATACCTGGCTGAATCCGTTTATTATTCAGGATAACACAGGAACTGTATTACTTCAGTTCGGAGTAGTGATCCTTGTAGGTCTTGCACTATCCAAGTTCTTTAATACAAAGACTGCAAGGGGAGCTATGAAAGATAACAAAGCTGCAAAATAATAGAAAGAAGGTATGAACTATGACGATAGATGCAATTATTATGATGGTGATTACACTGGTTGGATATATTGGCGGATTTAGTTATTTCATGATACGTGTATTTAAAAAAGAAAGAAGTAAATCCAAAGAGTAGGTATCGAACGGAGAATGAATAAAGGATAGTATGGTAAATTAGACGACGTTCTGATTGAAATGAATACATATCGAAAAGGAGCGGAGTCGGGATTTTGTCAGGAGTGACAGGATTCCGGCTCCGCTCCTTTTTATGCATGTGTATTAGATGTCAAGTGCAGCATGGTATCCATCTTTATTAAAGCCGGGAAATATTGTTCATATCCCCGGCTGATTCATTTTTTAATACCATCTCGTCATAGGAAGATCATTATTAATTCCCTTTGTCATTAAAATCTGATGGATATCAATAATTCCGTTATGGAAGGTGGCGGCACATGCAGAGAGGTACATATCCCACATCCTTAAGAAACGTTCATCAAACATTGTATGTGCTTCTTCAATATGATCCTTGAAGTTTTTCTCCCAGCAGAGAAGCGTACGGTTATAGTGAAGACGTAAGTCCTCGATATCCTGGGTATGGAAGTTATCTTCTGCCATGCAGTTCATGACTTCACGAAGACTGGGAACAGATCCGCCCGGGAAGATGTATTTCTTGATCCATGGATCACCAGGATGCTCTTTTAATGCACTGATGAAGTGGAGCAGGAACAGACCGCCGTCTTTCATGACCTTGCTGACACAGTCTAAGTATAACTGATAATTCTCACGGCCGACATGTTCGAGCATACCGACGCTGACAACGCGGTCATACATCTTGCCGTCAGAAGGAAGATCACGATAGTCCATTAGCTTGACTTCCAGATAGTCGGACAATCCTTCCTCTTTGATACGTTTCTGGCATTCTTTGTATTGTTCTTCACTTAAGGTGATGCCGGTACCTTTAATTTTATATTTCTTAGCAGCTTCAATCAGAAGGAATCCCCAGCCGCATCCGATATCAAGAAGAGTCATACCTTCTTTCAGATATAACTTTTCAAGAATGTAATCAACTTTATTCTTCTGCGCCTGATACAGGGTATCATCTTCATGTTTGAAATATCCGCAGGAATAACTCATTGTTTCATCGAGCCAGAGTTTGTAGAAGTCATTTCCGATATCGTAATGACTGCTGACTTCTTTTTTTTGGTTTTTCTTTGATGAAGATGGGAACATGATAGATTTCAAATGATGTTCATCAGTTGAAAATTTACCCATCTGACCAAGAAAGTTATCAAGTGCCTGATAAAGGTTTCCCTCAATATCAAGATCACCATCCATGTAAGCTTCTCCAAGTGCAAGAGAAGTACTGGTGACCAGATCTTTTAATGGGATGACCTTTTTGAAATTTACGGTAAATGTAGGTGCGCCTTCGCCGATCAGATGTTCGTGTCCATTAATTTTGACCAGGAAAGGGTGTTCATCGAATTTTTTTAAGAATGTTATCATAGCCTGTTCTTCCAGCATAATATAACCTCCAGTTCTGCTGTCATTATTTCCTTCAGCAAGAATTATATTCCTTATAAATTTTGAAAGTCAAATAAAATAGACATTTTTTAAAAATTGTATTGGAACTACCAATAAATGAAAACATATATCAAGAACGCATATATTCCTTGACTTATGTGATAATAAGAGATAAAATACATATACCCCGTAAGGGTATAAATGTGAAAGGAGTATGCTTATGGAAGACAAGAATACAGATAATATGGAAAACAAATCAGAAAAAGAATGCTGTTGTCACTCGTCCAAGCATCGTTCGGATAAAGAATACAAGGATCTGATGAATCGTCTGAGCCGGATTGAGGGTCAGGTACGCGGCATCAAAGGAATGCTGGAAAAGGACGCTTATTGTCCGGAGATTCTGGTACAGGTATCAGCGGTGAATGCGGCACTGAACAGCTTTAATAAAGTATTGCTGGCGAATCATATCCGTACCTGTGTGGCAGATGACATCCGGGACGGAAAAGATGAGACGGTTGATGAACTGGTAAAGGTGTTACAGAAGCTGATGCGGTAAGTAAAGTTTATAGATGTATAGTCTGCTCGGAAAGCATTTTCTGAGTTTACTATAAAGGAATAAGAAAAATAATAATGACAGGAGGGAACAAGACAACAATGGAACAATATATAGTAACCGGCATGAGCTGTGCAGCCTGTAGCAGCAGAGTCGAAAAAGCAGTTTCGAAAGTGCCGGGTGTAACATCCTGCTCGGTAAGTCTGCTTACCAACTCTATGGGAGTAGAGGGAACTGCAAGTGAACAGGAGATCATTAAGGCAGTCACAGATGCCGGATACGGAGCATCGAAAAAAGGAGAAGGAACGGCAAAGACACAGTCATCATCAGTATCTGCCGGAGAAGATATGTTAAAAGACAGAACGACACCGGCATTAAAGAAGCGTCTGATTGCATCACTTGGATTCCTGATCGTCCTGATGTATTTCTCTATGGGTCATATGATGTGGGGATGGCCGGTTCCGGGATTTATGAAAGACAATCATGTGATGATGGGACTGTTACAGATGCTTCTGACGATTGCAGTCATGGTGATCAACCAGAAGTTCTTCATCAGTGGATTCAAAGGACTGATCCACAGAGCACCGAATATGGATACGCTGGTGGCACTTGGATCCGGAGCGTCTTTTGTATACAGTACGTATGCACTGTTTGCAATGACAGATGCGCAGATGCATGGGGATATGGATGCAGTAATGTCTTATATGCATGATTTTTATTTTGAATCAGCAGCTATGATCCTTGCACTGATCACCGTCGGAAAGATGCTGGAGGCAAGATCCAAAGGAAAGACGACCGATGCATTAAAAGGACTGATGAAGCTTGCGCCAAAGACAGCGGTTGTGATCCGTGGAGAAAAAGAAGTTCAGGTATCGATCGAACAGGTACAAAAGGGAGATTGCTTTGTTGTAAAACCGGGAGAGAATATTCCGGTTGACGGAGAAGTCATAGAAGGAAACAGTGCAGTCAATGAATCTGCTCTTACAGGTGAAAGTATTCCGGTAGATAAGGCTGTCGGTGATAAGGTATCAGCCGCAACCGTAAATCAGTCCGGATATCTGAAGTGCCGTGCGACCAGAGTCGGCGAGGATACGACACTTTCGCAGATTATTCAGATGGTAAGTGATGCGGCTGCAACAAAAGCTCCTATTGCAAAAATCGCAGACAGGGTTTCCGGAGTTTTTGTTCCGACAGTTATCAGTATTGCGGTTGTCACCACCATTGTCTGGCTGCTGGCAGGAAAAGAGTTCGGATATGCACTTGCCAGAGGTATTTCTGTTCTGGTCATCAGCTGTCCCTGTGCCCTTGGGCTTGCCACACCGGTTGCCATTATGGTAGGAAACGGAATGGGGGCCAAAAACGGAATCCTGTTTAAAACAGCAGTATCCCTGGAGGAAGCAGGTAAGATCCAGATCGTTGCATTAGATAAGACAGGAACTATCACAAAGGGTGAACCGCAGGTGACAGATATGGTTCCTGCAAAGGGAATCTCAGAGGAAGAGCTTTTAGGCTATGCCTATGCACTTGAGAAGAAGAGTGAACATCCTCTTGCAAAAGCCATTATTGCCAGAGCAGAAGAGAAAAAGATTGTTTTGCAGAAGATTTCTGATTTTCAGGCTCTTCCTGGAAACGGTCTTCGTGCAGCATTAAACAGTGATGTGCTTACAGGCGGAAATATGAAATTTATCAGCAATGAAACCTCTGTATCACCGGAACTGATGAAGCAGGCAGAAAAACTTGCAGGAGAAGGAAAAACACCACTTCTTTTTGCAAAAGGCGGGAAGCTTCTCGGCATGATCGCAGTGGCAGATGTTATAAAAGAGGACAGTCCTCAGGCAATAAAAGAACTGCAGAACATGGGAATCCGGGTAGTAATGCTTACCGGTGATAATGAACGCACAGCAAAAGCGATCGGAGCACAGGCAGGAGTGGACGATGTAATTGCAGGTGTTCTTCCGGATGGCAAGGAAAGTGTGATCCGTTCTCTGAAGGAACAGGGAAAGGTTGCCATGGTAGGAGACGGAATCAATGATGCCCCTGCACTTACCAGGGCAGACATCGGTATTGCGATCGGTGCAGGAACAGATGTTGCCATTGATGCCGCAGATGTGGTATTAATGAAGAGCCGGCTCAGTGATGTACCTGCTGCCATACGTTTAAGCCGGGCGACACTGAGAAATATCCATGAGAATCTTTTCTGGGCATTCTTCTACAATGTGATCGGTATTCCACTGGCAGCCGGTGTATGGATTCCGATTTTCGGATGGACACTGAACCCCATGTTTGGTGCAGCTGCCATGAGCCTTTCCAGTTTCTGTGTGGTAACCAATGCACTGAGACTGAATCTCTTTAAGGTACATGATGCTTCCAGAGACAAAAAAATAAAACAGAATGTGGAAGAAATCCATTATATTTCAGCTAATGCAGAAATGAAAAACGTAACAGAAAACAAAAGTCTAAAGGCAGAGAATCCAGACTTTTGCAACAGTGAAATTCATGATCCAAAAGATCAGGAAAATATAAAAGAAAACAAGGAGAACAAAGAAATGACAACAATCACAGTAAACGTAACAGGAATGATGTGTGGACATTGTGAAGCACATGTGACAAAGGCAGTAAAAGAGGCATTTGGAGTGGAAGATGTAGTTTCCTCCCATGAAAAAGGAACCACGGTGATCCATGCTCCGGAGAAACTGGACGAGGATAAGATCCGCGAAGTGATCAAAGAAGCCGGCTATGAAGTAACCGGTATCACACAGGAATAAAAAACAAAAAGGGGATTTTATGGAAAACCAGAACCAAACACCACATAAAAGACGTGTCCGTTATAAAGGAAAATATCCGAAGAAATTCGAAGAGAAATACAAGGAATTACAGCCTGAGAAATATAAAGATACCATTGAACACGTGATTCAGAAAGGAAATACCCCGGCGGGAATGCATATCTCCATTATGGTTAAGGAAATCCTTGATTTTCTTAATATCCAGCCGGGCGAAACCGGATTTGATGCCACATTGGGCTATGGCGGCCATACGAAAGCGATGCTTCAGTGTCTGAATGGCAAGGGCCATATTTATGCAACAGATGTAGACCCTGAGGAATCCGCCAAAACAAAGAAACGTCTGGCAGAGCAGGGATTCGGGGAAGAACTGCTGACAGTAAAGCTTCAGAACTTCTGCACCATTGATGAGATTGCCAAAGAGGTTGGAGGATTTGACTTTATTCTGGCAGATCTCGGTGTTTCATCCATGCAGATTGATAACCCCAAAAGAGGTTTCTCTTTTAAAACAGACGGACCTCTGGATCTGCGCCTGAATCAGGAAACCGGCATCAGTGCAGCCCAGCGTCTGGATACCATTTCCAGAGAGGAGCTTGCGGGAATGCTCTGTGAAAATTCTGATGAACCATACTGTGAGGAACTCGCCAAAGCCATTACCGATGAGATCCGCAGAGGCAATCATATTGATACTACCACAAAACTGCGCCAGGTAATCGAAAAAACTCTTGATTTCCTTCCTGAAAAAGAAAAGAAAGAGACAATTAAGAAGACCTGTCAGCGAACCTTCCAGGCATTGCGTATTGATGTTAACCATGAGTTCGAAGTACTGTATGAATTTATGGAGAAGCTTCCGGATGCTTTGCGTCCGGGCGGACGTGTGGCAATCCTTACCTTTCATTCCGGTGAGGACAAGTTAGTAAAAAAAGCTCTCAAGGCAGGATACAAAGAGGGAATCTACTCTGACTATGCAAAAGATGTGATCCGCCCCTCAGCCAAAGAGTGCACACAGAACCCAAGAGCCCGTTCCACAAAGATGCGCTGGGCTATAAAGGCTGAATAAAAAATCTTTTATAAACGGCCTGCTGTATTGCAACTTTTTTATTCATGCTAAAACCGTAGCTGTTAAGTTTATAACAGGAATATTGAACAGTTGATAGTTACATCAAAAATAGATATACATTATACAAGAAAAAAATCACTTATTTGAGATTTTTTTCAATAATCAATCATTGGCGGAACTTTTTTCTGCCAGTCACAGAAAATCTGTCAAAATAATATTGATGAAGTCTGTCAATCAGTGCTTTTTCGTTGTATAATGCCTTTGTCGTACAGAGTCACTTTCCTTTGTAATTTTTTCTAAAACTCATTATACATCGGAATGTCCTGTACGATATTATTTTATGAAAAAGTTGTAAAATAGCGGTCGATAAAACGAAAGCAACATTTTCAGGGCTGGATTGAACTGATGGAAGAGATTACCCGCTGACAGCACCCCGGTATCTGTAAGATTACAGAAGCACAGAGGTCATAGCTGATGCTCTCCATTTTTGGTTAATTTTTCAGATTTTTTATTTTTATATCTCCCGATTGTCAACAATGGAATAATAAATGTAACAGTGGCAAAGTATCCCATATATCGATAGCCATAATTTATAACGTTATCAAGACCAACTAAAGAGAATATAGTTGATAATGCTAATGCAAAAAAGGCTACGATCAAACAACGTTGAGTTTTATTTTTTATTCTGTTCTTTAAAAATAATACATCTTCAAAACGACTTACAAATTATGCTTGTTCTTTGGAATAATACACCTCTGATGAACAGAATGGAAATTGTAGCAGCAGGTGAAGGTGATGAAGAATCCAGAGTCCTTTACAATAACGGAGACGGAACCTGGATCGATGAGAACGGAAATCTTTATGAAGAGTAAATGAAAAGAAACGTTTTCCGGAAGCAAATAAGAGACTGGAAAACGTTTCTTTTCTTGTAAAATGTTATATGAGATATAAAAGCTATTTGGAAATATAATTATTTGATAAGAAAGACATTTTTATTTTACAACAAACAGATATTTTTATGATAAAATATCGGAAAAAAATTTTGGACTGTAACAAAAGTCGTTGCAGTGTCTAAACTACATCAAATGGATACGGAGGAAAAAATGTGCGGGATTTGTGGATTTACAGGTTACAGACAGGATCAGAAGACAGTAATTGAAAGGATGATGAAAGCTATTGAGCATAGGGGCCCGGATAGTGAGGGCTCTTTTTGCAGGGAGAAGATCACGCTGGGCTTTCGAAGACTTAGTATTATTGATTTAGAAGATGGGCAGCAGCCTATGGAAAGTGCGGACGGAAACCTTCATATTGTTTTTAATGGAGAAATCTATAATTATAAGGAACTGCGGGCAGAACTTGAGGCTTTCGGCATTTCTTTCTGTACTCATTCTGACACGGAGGTTCTGATAAATACTATTCAGCAGTATGGGGAGAAGGCACTGGATAAGCTCAGGGGAATGTTTGGGTTTGCTGTATGGAATGAACAGGAGCAGAGTTTGATGCTTGCAAGGGATTTTTTTGGAATTAAGCCTGTGTACTATGCCGAAATAGATGGACACTTTGTATTTGCTTCTGAAATTAAGAGTATCCTTGCATTTCCAGGCTATGAAAGGAAAGTAAATCAGAAGGCACTGGAGCAGTATTTGTCATTTCAATATTCCCCTCTGGAAGAAACTTTTTTCAGGGGGATTTATAAGCTTATGCCAGGTCATATGCTTTTATATAAAAACGGAAACTATGAGA
>OHYD01001088.1_pt1 | contig 12169 bp, 10 predicted proteins | sample 1580191 | NCBI WGS metagenome assembly OHYD01 (sample SAMEA3882510, study PRJEB24775) | human gut metagenome | biome: human-associated habitat; feature: intestine environment; material: feces | place: Netherlands | collected 2009/2010 | reverse complement strand
AATCAGCACCGCAAGCTGAATGCTGGTGGGTCTGCCCCGTTCCAGAACGGCATCCATGGCGGCACGGCAGCTTCTGCCCGTATAAAGGACATCATCCACCAAAATGATTTTTTTATCCTGTACAGAAAAATCAATTTTTGTTTTTTCTGCGTGATTGGGGACAACCTTATCATCCCGATAGGTGGTAATATCCAACGCACCGAGTTCCACCTGCCGGTGTTCCAGTTCTGCAATGCGTTCCACAATGCGTTCCGCCAAGATCACGCCTCTGGAATAAATGCCAATCACAGCAAGCTGGTCTGCACCATGGTTGCGTTCGAGAATCTCATAGGTGATGCGGGTAATCGCACGCTGGATGGCGGATGCATCCATAATGGTTTTCAAAGTGGGAGTTCCTCCTTCCTGTCGATGGATTTTTGCACACAAAAAAACGCTGCCTCATCCTTGGACGAGTCAGCGTGCTTTTCCTGCAAATGGTTGCAATGAGGGCTGAAAAATGAGATTGTAGCCGCAATGGGGTACAATCTGCCGCAAGCTTGAAACGCCTTTTCGACCTCTCTGGATCGACTTAAAGGAATTTATTGTTGTTATTATACCACAGATTCGTTGGAATGTCAATCGTATTTCGGAAAAGGTGTCGAAATTTCTGAAAAAAGTCGGACGAGGTGCAGAGAAAGCAGAGAAATGGAACAAAAAGCGAATGACAGGAGGTTTTCTTTTTTGGCTTTTTTGAGAAAAAAGCAGAAGAAAGAAAAGTGGTTAGTACTGACTAACCGTTGAAAAACGGCGTTTTTGTTTCAAAAGAAAATTTGACAAAAAAATAACGATTTGAGATTGACAAAAAAATAACAATGTGGTATAATAACAGCAGAAACCGGAAAAACTGGTTTTTGAAAATCAATTGATAGGAGATTTGCATATGACGGAAAAAACAGAACAGATGACGGTCGGTCTGGTCGACACGGTATCGGCACTGGAAGAAAAATTGGCAGCCCTTCGGACAGCACAGGCAAAATTCGCTACCTACACACAGGAACAGGTAGACTGTATTTTCCGTGCAGCGGCATTGGCAGCCAATCAGGCACGCATTCCGCTGGCAAAGATGGCAGTGGCAGAAACTGGCATGGGCGTTGTGGAAGACAAGGTCATCAAGAACAACTATGCAGCGGAATATATCTATAACGCTTACAAGGATACCAAGACTTGCGGTGTCGTAGAAGAAGACAAGGCGTTCGGTACAAAGCGGATTGCAGAACCAATCGGTGTCATTGCAGCCGTTATTCCGACCACAAACCCAACCTCTACTGCCATTTTCAAGACTTTGATTAGTTTAAAAACCAGAAATGCAGTTTTGATTTCTCCGCATCCACGTGCAAAGAAATCCACCATTGCAGCTGCAAAGATTGTATTGGATGCAGCGGTTGCAGCAGGTGCACCAAAGGACATCATCGGCTGGATTGATGTGCCGTCGCTGGAACTGACCAACACCCTGATGCAGGAAGCAGATTTGATTCTGGCAACGGGTGGCCCGGGCATGGTAAGAGCTGCTTACTCCAGCGGAAAGCCAGCACTCGGCGTTGGTGCAGGAAACACACCAGCAGTCATTGACAAGACCGCAGATATTCTGCTGGCAGTCAACTCCATTGTGCATTCCAAGACGTTTGACAATGGTATGATTTGTGCGTCTGAACAGTCTGTAATTGTAGACGACAGCATTTATGACCAGGTCAAGGCAGAATTTATCAAGACTGGCTGCTATGTCCTGACACCGGAAGAAACCGAAAAGGTAAGAAAGACCATCTTAATCAATGGTGCTTTGAATAGTAAAATCGTTGGACAGCCGGCAGCAAAGATTGCCGAGCTGGCAGGCGTTACCGTTGACCCACGGACAAAGGTTCTGATTGGGGAAGTGGAATCCGTCGATTTAGAAGAAGAATTTGCACATGAAAAGCTGTCGCCCGTTCTGGCAATGTACCATGCAGCAGATTTTGCAGATGCCCTGAACAAGGCAGACCAGCTGGTACAGGATGGCGGCTATGGTCACACTGCTTCTCTGTATATTGACACGGTTCACGAACGGGAACGGTTAGACCAGTTTGCAGCACGTATGAAGGCTTGCCGTATCGTTGTAAATACCCCGTCTTCTCACGGCGGTATCGGTGACTTGTACAACTTTAACTTAGCACCATCTTTGACATTGGGCTGCGGCTCTTGGGGCGGCAACTCTGTTTCTGAAAATGTCGGCGTAAAGCACTTATTAAATATTAAGACCGTTGCAGAGAGGAGAGAAAATATGCTTTGGTTCCGGACACCGCAGAAGGTATACTTTAAGAAGGGTTGTCTGCCAATTGCAATGCGGGAGCTGAAGCAGGTTCTCGGCAAGCAGAAGGCATTTGTTGTAACCGACCGTTTCCTGTTCCAGAGCGGCACGATTCACTGCATCACCGACCAGCTGCATGAACTGGGCATTGCCTATCAGATTTTCTCGGACGTTGAGCCAGACCCGACCCTTGCTTGTGCAAAGCGTGGTGCAGAAGAAATGCGTGCCTTTGCACCGGATGTCATCATTGCACTGGGCGGCGGTTCTGCCATGGACGCTGCAAAGATTATGTGGGTGATGTACGAACATCCGGAAGCAGACTTCATGGACATGGCAATGCGGTTCTTGGACATCCGGAAGCGTGTTTATACGTTCCCGACCATGGGCGAAAAGGCATATTTCATTGCCGTTCCGACCTCTTCCGGTACGGGTTCAGAAGTAACACCGTTTGCGGTTATCACCGATGAAAAGACTGGCGTAAAGTATCCGCTGGCACTGCTGCCGAACATGGCAATTGTGGACACCGATTTGATGATGACTCAGCCGAAGGGCTTGACGGCTGCCTCTGGGATTGATGCATTGGTACACTCTCTGGAAGCATATGCTTCTGTTATGGCAACCGATTTCACAGATGGTCTGGCATTGAGAGCGATTCAGAATATCTTCACCTATCTGCCAGCTTGCTATGACAACGGTCTGAATGAACCGGTGGCAAGAGAAAAGATGGCGAATGCTTCCACTATGGCTGGTATGGCATTTGCGAATGCATTCCTCGGCGTTTGCCACTCCATGGCACATAAGCTCGGTGCATTCCACCACTTGCCGCACGGCGTTGCAAATGCAGTGCTGCTGACCGATGTGATGCGTTATAATGCTGACCCAAGACCGCAGAAGATGGGCACATTCTCGCAGTATGCATATCCGCACACACTGGAACGCTATGCAGAAGTGGCACGGTTCTTAGGCTTGAGCGGAAACAGCGATGAAGAATTGCTCGAACAGCTGATTGCAAAGATTGAAGCCCTCAAGGAACGGGTTGGCATCAAGAAGACCATTCGGGATTACGGCGTAAAGGAAGAAGATTTCCTTGCAACACTGGATGAGATGGTCGAGCAGGCATTCGATGACCAGTGCACCGGAGCAAACCCACGGTATCCGCTGATGTCGGAAATCAAGGCAATGTATCTGAAGGCATATTACGGCGAATAAGCAGGAAGGTGAGAAACATGCGGGTATTATCAGAACAACCAAACAAGAAAAGTTATCAGGACGGCAACCTCCGGCTGAAAGTGTTCGGAGCATCGTTCAAGAAGTCCGATATTTTGAATGAAGCATTGAATCAGGCAAGAGTGGAAGAAACCGGCTTGCAGATCCCGAAGCTGCTCGAAGTAAAGCAGATTGACGGACAGTGGACAATCGTGACGGAATTTATCGAGGGCGAAACGCTGGAATCTCTGATGGCAGCACATCCGGAAAAGATGACCGAATATCTGGAACAGTTTGTTGCATTGCAGAGTGAAATTCTCAGCAAGCGTGCACCGCTGCTGAACCGCCTGAAAGACAAGATGAACCGGAAGATTCGGGAATCTGGCTTAGATGCAACCACACGCTATGAACTGCATATGCGGTTGAACGGCATGCGGGAGCATGAAAAGATTTGCCACGGCGATTTCAACCCGAGCAATGTCATTGTAACACCGGATGGTGACTGGTATGTGATTGACTGGTCACATGTGACACAAGGCAATGCCAGTGCAGATGCAGCGAGAACGTATCTGCTGTTCTGCCTGAATGGCAAGGAAGACGTTGCCGAACAGTACTTGCAGATTTTCTGCGAAAAGAACGACATTGCAAAGCAGTATGTGCGTTCTTGGATGCCGATTGTGGCAGCTTCCCAGCTTGGAAAGGGCAAGGAAGACGAACGGGAATTTCTGCTGCGTTGGGCGAACGTGGTACAGTATGAATAAGCTTCCTGCCTGATGAAAAAACAGGTTCTCCTCCCAATTTTTATAAAAAGCTGTAAGTGTCCCTGTGGATGCTTACAGCTTTTTTGTCGTTGGAAAAATGATTTGATTTGTGGAAAAAATGGTACAACCTGCGAATTGACAGCCAATCGAAAAAGGGATATAATAATTGTTAGAATCCTAATCGCTAGGATTCTAACTGTTTTGGAAGGGGGAACATCCATGAAAGAAACGCTGCATTATTTGTTGATGACAGACCATTTTCTGTTTCAAAAGACGTTATTCGGGAAAATCAAGGAAACAGGGTTGAGTATCGGACAGCCGAAAGTGTTGGACTACTTAAAAGAACACGATGGAACGACACAGCGGGAAATTGCTGCTGCGTGTCAGATTGAACCGGCATCGCTGACTTCCATTTTAAATGGTATGGAAAAGGCGAACCTGATTGAACGGAAAACCTTGGACGGCAACCGGAGAAGCTGGCATATTTTCTTGACAGAAAAGGGAAAAGAGCAGCTGAAATGTGTCGATGCTGCGTTTACAGAGATTGAACAGACCGCATTACAGGGGTTTACTGCGGCGGAACAGCAGGCATTATGTGCCTATCTCCTGCGGATTCACAAAAATTTTGAACCAAAGGCATAAGGAGGATGTTTATGGAAACCATTGAGAAAACACGTTCATTCCCGAATCGGCTGATTTGTTATTTTGTCGGCTTATTTATTATGACAGCAGGCATTGCGATTTCTGTCAAATCAAATTTAGGCGTTTCGCCGGTCAGCTCGATTCCGTATACCGTTACACGTTGCTGGGGGCTGGAAATGGGCAAAGCAACGATTTTATTTCACTGCGTTCTGGTTTTGATTCAAGTTTTGATTTTGCGGAAACGATTTCAGTTGAAGTCGCTGCTGCAAATTCCAGTCGGCATTGTGTTCGGCTATTTTACGACATTCTGCAATTATCTGATGACCTTTGCACCGACTGTTCACAACTTTGCCCTTCGGATTTGCATGTGTCTGGTGAGCATTGTTCTGGTTGCAATCGGCATTTTCTTCTATATGCCGGCAAATATCATGCCGCTGGCTGGGGAAGGTGTTATGCAGGCAGTTTCAGAGGTGACGAAGATTGCTTTTCCGAAAGTCAAAGTTGCATTTGATTTGACGATGGTCGTCATTTCCCTGACCACATGCCTGCTGGTGCTTCATCAGTTCGGCAGTGTCGGCATCGGAACGATTCTGGCAGCGGTTTTAGTTGGTGTCGTTTTAGGGCAGATTATGCGGATTTGGGCAACCATTCAGAAGCGGAAGCTGGCACAGTAATCATAGTGAAATTTCTTACAAAATCCACAAAATTCGGGCAGAATTTCTCTGCAAAATCTGTCAACTTGCTTGACATTCTGCAAAAAATCTGCTATAATAATTGCATATGAATCAAATCGGAATTCTGGTAAGCAGTAGGATTCCAAGCTGATGGGAAGGAAGTTACAGATATGAAAATTGTACAGAAAATTACAGACTTAATCGGACATACTCCCTTGTTGGAACTGACCCACACCGAGCAGGAAGAACAGTTGCAAGCAACGCTGCTGGGCAAACTGGAATATTTCAATCCGGCTGGCAGCGTAAAAGACCGGATTGCAAAGGCAATGATTGACGAAGCCGAAGAACAGGGCTTGCTGCATCCGGACAGTGTTCTGATTGAACCGACCAGCGGCAATACGGGCATTGGTCTGGCATCGGTTGCGGCTGCAAGAGGCTATCGTCTGATTATCACCATGCCGGAAACGATGAGCGTAGAACGCAGAAACCTGATGAAGGCATACGGTGCAGAACTGGTGCTGACGGAGGGTGCAAAGGGCATGAAAGGTGCGATTGAAAAAGCAGACGAACTGGCAGTGCAGATTCCGAACAGCTTTATTCCGTCGCAGTTCACCAATCCGGCGAATCCAGAAGCCCACAAGAAAACAACCGGCGTAGAAATTTGGGATGATACCGACGGAAAAGTCGATATTTTTGTAGCAGGTGTTGGAACAGGCGGTACAATTAGCGGTGTTGGTGCATATCTGAAAGAACAGAATCCAAATGTAAAGATTGTTGCCGTAGAGCCGAAGAGTTCTCCGGTGTTGTCCGAGGGCTTTGCAGGAGCACATAAAATTCAGGGCATTGGTGCTGGTTTTGTACCGGAAACATTGGATACCAAGATTTATGATGAAGTCATTGCCGTTGAGAACGAAGCCGCATTTGAAACGGGCAGAAAGATTGCTCGAAACGAAGGCGTTCTAGTGGGAATTTCTTCTGGTGCAGCGGTTTGGGCAGCCATTCAGCTGGCAAAGCGTCCGGAGAATAAGGGCAAAGTGATTGTTGCATTGTTGCCGGATACTGGCGAACGGTACTTGTCCACTCCGATGTTTGCAGAATAAAAATACAGATACAATTCTTTTTGATAAAAAGGCACTTCCAAATGGAGGTGCTTTTTTATTAAGGTTTTCGGCTAAATTTTTTGTCGAAAATTGTCGAATAATAAATAATATTATGCTTTTATCAATTTTACTTTATTTTTAAAAAATATAGAGCAAAGCCTTGATTTTTATAAATATCAGGTGTATAATAAGATTAAGATAATGAACTGGAAAAAGTAATCATCTAATTTTACATATTTTAAGGAGAATGTTACTATGACACATTTTAAGAAGATAACTGCAGCTGTAATGGCAGTTGCAACCTTGGCGACCGGTATAATCCCGCTTTCTGCTGACGCGTTGTACTACGATGAAAATTCGAAGTTTACCTATGACTTGAAGGTTGAATCCGCATCCGATGATATGATTAAGGTTACATTTTATACAACCTATAATCCGGGGGTAAGTGATTTTTCTCTTGCGTTGACGTATGATCGGGAAAAATTAGAATTTTTCGATGATGAAATCGATGACGACTTTTATCAAGAAACAACACATGCAATAGCTGCTCCAACAACGAGAGATATTGTCATTACTTTAGCTGCTACCAATTATTCTGAGGATTATTTTAAACCAATTAGTATTTCATATTATTTTAAGATGAAAGATGCTGGCGGCGTTTATGATTTCTCAGCGTGTGTTTATCAATATGAATCACGGTCGGAAGGAATTTCATTTGGAGATAATATACACAGTGTTCCGGTAATTCCAGATGAGGTAACTGCGGCAATTGTAAAGGGCGTTTATACAAGAAAAATCGGTGATGTGATTCCGGATGAGTTGATCAGTATGAGCGATGTAACAGAATCGTTGGGAATTGTTTCATTCTTGAATTCTTGTACGACTGCAAATGTGGCAAAAACAGCTGTTTTGAATACATTGTTGAATGCAGATGCTTCCTATACTATGCAAAATGGTACAACTGGAAAGTATCGGGAAAGATTGAAAAACTCTTTGTATGCAAACAATGTTCCATTTGCAGAAATTGCCGATTGCGATAAAAATGGAATGATTGAAAAGAAAGATAGCGATCTGTTGATTGAATACTCTGCACAAATTGCTGCAGGTCAGAATCCACAAACATTGATCAACACTAAACTTTCTAAGGTTGTATATGCAGATATCATTCTTTAATTTGTTTATAATGCACAAAAATTAGCATGAAATTTCGACAATATAATTTTAAATTTAACTTGATAAAAATAATAAAATATGATAGTATTATATTGTAAACAAAAAGTAACATCGACGTTTACAAGAAAGGAATGATACAAATGAAAAAAGTTTTTGGCGTGTGCATGGCAGCGGTGTTGACGCTGTCCGCTCTTCCTGTATGCGGGGTAAATGCGGAAGAAGCAACCTATGCCTTGGGCGATGTGGATATGGACGGTGTTGTGACCGGTCATGATACGGCAATGGTTTCTCGTTATGTGCTGGATGACACTTATACATTGACAGATGAACAACTGAAGTTGGCAGATGTCAACGAAGATGGGGTTGTTGATCAGGCAGATGCGGACAAACTTCATCATGAAATGCAGGTCTATGAACTTGGCGATGTTGATCTGAATGGATATTTCGGGATGACAGATGCTGTTCAGGTTCTCCAATATAGTGCAAAAGTTGCTGCTGGTTGGAATTTGAATTGGACAACGGTACAGAAAAATCTGGCAGATGTGGATTTGAGTGGAAAGTTGGATGTCAATGATGGCTGCTGTATGTTGTATGGATGGGCAAGATTGTCTATTCAGGTGATTGAAGGTCTGGAAGAGGATGAATATCCGATTTATAAAGAAGACAATCCAAACCAGTACTATTATTCTAATGTAAGAATCGTAGTAAAGGGGAAAGATAATAGCAATGGTCATGATGAACCAGGCGTGATTTATCGACCGGAAATGTAATGATTTTTCCTCATAAAAAGACCCCAAAAAAGCACTTCCGAACGGAGGTGCTTTTTTGTATCTATTCTGCAATTCGCTGCATCCAGACTGCCGTTTCACAGTTCCCAAATCGATTATAGCGGTTCAATCCATACAAACATTCTGGGTCACGTGTAATCATGTTCCCCTGTTCCCGACAGTTCAACGTCATTTGAATGCCCAACTCCCGCAAAACCGGATTGCTCTCCGAGCAGAGAAAGCCATAGGGATAGGCAAACACCACAGGCTCTATCTGTAATTCCTCTTGAAAACGGGTTTGCAGCAATCCCAAATCAGAAAGCAAGGTATCATGGTACTGCTCTTCCGGTTCATTCTCCTGAATCCGGCAACCGCAGCGGTCTGTATGGCTGTGCATTTGATAGGTGTGGCTGCCGAGTTCGACCCGCCCAGAATCCAACAGGGCTTGCAAATCCTCCCACGTCAGATAGGAATAGGAATCTTCATGCGGTGATTCCGGAGCGAGTTCATCTGTAAACTGCCCGACCACTGAAACAATTGCACACATATCATACTGTTCGAGCAAAGGCAGAGCAAGGCTGTAATTGTTATAGAATCCATCATCAAAGGTCAGTAGAATCGGCTGTTCCGGCAAATCTCCCGTGCCATTGACATAGCGAATGAGTTCCGCAGCAGAAATGCTCGTATAGCCAGCATCTTTTAAATAGGATAAATCGGCTGCAAATGTTTCCGGTCGAATCTGATAATCGCTCTCTGTGCCGGGGGCAATGCTGTGATACATCAGAACGGGCAGAGAAACGGGCGTTTCTGCATGAACGGTTTGCGGACAGCCTTTTGTGAGCAAAAATGCAAGCAGAATCAAACAGCCGTCCAGAATCAAGAACCAGATGCCTTTGTGGGAACGATGCATACGCAGTGCCTCCTTAGCGGATATTCTGTTTATCTTTATGCAGCGATTGGCTGGAATATACGGGAAAAGCAGAGAAATGACGGAATCCGTTCCCGTCATATTTTTACAAGCTACTGCATAAAATAGTGCAAAATGGGTATCATCATGAGGTGATGGCATGAGAAGAAAACGCAGACACAGAAGAAAAAAACGGATTTGGGGCGTAGCAGTTTGCTTGTTGGGAATTCTTTGTAGTGTACCAGCTTGGCATGTTTCCGCCGACCCCCAGAAAGAACCAGAATCGCAGTCCGATACCGCCGATACTGCCTTGCAGAATGTCCGAAGTGAAGGGTGTGTATCGCTGCCGGTCTGGAATCCTTTGCAGGAAAAAGCAGAGCAAATCACCATGCAGGCAGCAGAAACCCAGTTGGCAGACAGTGGGCAAGTGGAACATCCGAGCGTAGATGCTAGCGTTGTCCCGTACCCGACCAGCTGGAACATTCAGGAAACGTGTGATGTGATTCGTACCACCTATGAAGATTATACGGGAGATGCCTTTTTTACCTTGCCGAATGGGGGCATGGTAAAAAATAAGACCGACCATTCCAATGCAGAATTGCTTGCAGAAAGCGAACTACCGCCAGCGTTTCGGATTGCAGTCAACGACCAGCCGCAAGTTTTAATCATGCATACGCATACAACGGAAACCTATGAACCGGAAGTGCGGGAACATTACGACCCACAGTTTAGCTATCGAACAACCGATTGCAGCAAAAATGTGGTGGCGGTTGGAGATGCGATTACCGCAGAGTTACAGGCTGCCGGAATTGGTGTGATACACAGCGATGCCGTGCATGACTATCCCTCTTATAATGGAGCATATGACCGCAGTGCAGAAACGGTTCGGGGCATTTTAGCAGAGTATCCGAGTATTAAAGTGGTCTTGGACATCCATCGGGATGCAATTTGCAGCGATACGACTTTAAGTCAGCCGATTGTTACCATAGACGGAAAAGAAGCTGCTCAGATTATGATTATTTCGGGCTGTGACGATGGAACGATGAATATGCCGAATTATCTGATGAACTTTCGGTTTGCCTGTCGCTTGCAATCGCAAATGGAGCAGCAGTATCCGAATTTTACCCGTCCGATTTTGTTTGACTATCGGCATTATAATCAGGATTTGACAACCGGCAGTCTGTTGATTGAGGTTGGTTCTCACGGAAACACGGTCGAACAAGCTGTATATTCTGGGCATTTGATTGGGAAATCCTTGGCAGAGGTGCTGCTAGATTTGAAATAATCCGCTCACAGGAATCAGAAAGGAGCAGGAAACTTGAAAAAACGGACAAAAAAATGGCACCGTCTATGCCAGTACGGTGCACTCTACTTGTTATTGCAATTCTTTTTGCTGGCATATTTGCAGGTTGCCTGTCAGTCAGAAAACGCTTTGCAGCGAGAGCCGGGCGTTCGGGTGGCGATTACCGAGCAGAACGCCGAAGCCTTGCAAGTATCGCTCTTGCAGAACACCTATCGCATCCCTACACAAATGCAGGAAACAACGCTGCCCGTTCCGGTTTTTGCAACAGAAGATGGCTGCCTGCTGTATCTGTTCTGGGAGTTGCTGCAATCCGGCGAAGGTAACTACCGCGACCGCATACTGGCTTATTACCAGCAAACACTGAACCAGTTTTGCCAACATGGAACCATCAGTGGTTGCCTGACAGTAAAACTCTCTGCCGAAGTGTGCGATCTGTCAGAAGATATGCGTAGCGCGATGGATAAAGGCGCTCGCGGCGTGATCGTTCTGCTCTCGCAGGCGCTGGAAAATGGCCGTGATAGCCATTGTTTAACCTTTTGTGGCGAACCGCTGCAACAGGCACAAGTGCTTTACGCACTATGGCTGGGTGCGAATCTGCAGGCCAAAATTTCGCGCAATTCCGAGCCACTGGAAAACGCGCTGGCACATGTAAAAACCATTATTGCGACGCCTGCCGTTTAGCAGGCATTTTTTATCACCAGACGACCGGGAGCCTTTATGTCATCTGAAAAACTGTATTCCCCACTGAAAGTGGGCGCGATCACGGCGGCAAACCGTATTTTTATGGCACCGCTGACGCGTCTGCGCAGTATTGAACCGGGTGACATCCCTACCCCGTTGATGGCGGAATACTATCGCCAACGTGCCAGTGCCGGTTTGATTATTAGCGAAGCCACGCAAATTTCTACCCAGGCAAAAGGGTATGCTGGTGCACCTGGCATCCATAGTCCGGAACAAATTGCCGCATGGAAAAAAATTACCGCTGGCGTTCATGCTGAAAATGGTCATATGGCCGTACAGCTGTGGCACACCGGACGCATTTCTCACGCCAGCCTGCAACCTGGCGGTCAGGCACCGGTAGCGCCTTCCGCACTTAGCGCGGGAACACGTACTTCTCTGCGCGATGAAAATGGTCAGGCGATCCGTGTTGAAACATCCATGCCGCGTGCGCTTGAACTGGAAGAGATTCCGGGTATCGTCAATGATTTCCGTCAGGCCATTGCTAACGCGCGTGAAGCCGGTTTTGATCTGGTAGAGCTCCACTCTGCTCATGGTTATTTGCTGCATCAGTTCCTTTCTCCTTCTTCAAACCATCG
>OHYD01001075.1_pt1 | contig 12268 bp, 8 predicted proteins | sample 1580191 | NCBI WGS metagenome assembly OHYD01 (sample SAMEA3882510, study PRJEB24775) | human gut metagenome | biome: human-associated habitat; feature: intestine environment; material: feces | place: Netherlands | collected 2009/2010 | reverse complement strand
TATCTTCTTTTTCAGTAAATGCATCTCCGTCAAATGCCTTAAAAGCGACGTTGATTCTTCGTTCTGCATTGTCAACTGCATCTCCTGATTTGTAAGAAGTACCGCCTGCTGCTTTATTCTGTGCAACATTCGTCTTAACTGTAGTTTCACTCCAGTCATCTGTATAGTATTCTGCCGCCTCTTCTGCTGACAGAGCCTGATTGTAAACCTGAAGATTTGCCATCTTTCCATGCAGGTTTTCTCCAATCTTTTCCAGCGGAAGAAGAACCGAAGAATTAAGTGTTGTTATTGCACCGCTTGCCAGTCCGTCTGCATCTGACTTCTGTGAAAGGAAGGTCTGCAACTGTCCATTTACATAAAGTTTCGTTCCCTGGAATGTTCCTACGAGCATGATCTTTACTGTAGAATCATCGGTCGGTACTGTATAGTTGAAATCTCGTGTAAAGTAATTTACATTGGCTGATAAATGACCGCTCTCTGTTCCTGCAATCTGAATCTGTCCATCATAACCTGAAAACAGGGAAGATGCGGTTGTATTTTTTGCAGCTTCTTCCGAATCTACTTTCAGGTCAAATGCTACTGTATATGGATAAGAAAGTGTCTTAAGCGGAGTTGTCAGTGCTGTACCGTCAAAAGACAAATATCCGTCTTCACTGATCTCTGCTCCATTTCCAAGTGTTCCGTTATAGCCGTTACCGCTTGTATCATAAACTGTCTTTCCATCAGAAGATACATTCTTGAAATCATAATCCAGTACCAGGGAGGAGTCTGAATCCGCCTGCATTGCAATGTCTGTCCCCGGTCCTTCTGCAAGTTTTGCAGCTCTCATCTCATACTGCTCAAATGTATCTGAATCATCCGTTCCTCCCCAGGTCTTTTCGCTTACAATCGCTGTTGCTCTGAGGACTCTCTGGTGAACATCCTTTTCTGTCATACCTTCCTGGCTCTGATCTCCCCAGATAGCAGCCTTTGCTCCAAGAAGATTTGGCTCACCTAAAAGTACATTATTTGCTCCAAAAATCGTTGGATTCCAGTCATTGAACAAATATTCTGCATTTGGTACATCACGGTTTGTTCTGCCCGGATTTCCATATAAATATGCATCACGGCAGTTTACAATTCCATATCCCTCTGCTGCACGTGCCTTTGCATTCTCATAATTTGTTGCCCAGATATCCAACTGATAGTTGGACGTAAGATCCACATCAGAAAGTACGGTAGATGCTGTTGAGAACATTCCTGTTCCCGCACCCCACATTCTGATCTTTGTATCAGATCCCAAATTGCCCTGAATCGTCTGTCTGAGCTGATCCGCAAACTGTGCGAACTGGTCTTTCGGGGTATGATCCCAGTATTCATCCGCTCCAATATGTACTACATCTCCTGAAATTGTCGGAGAATTGCCCTCTGTATACTCATTCCATAAAGTCTTTGCAAAGCGGAGTGCTCTTTCAGCATTTGCCCCCTGCAGATCCAGAAGCTCCAGACCTCCCTTTGTAGTTACATTGGTACTTGTGCTGCGGATTCCTCCCTGCAGCCAGTCAATGCCATCCGGATTTTCATCTGCATACTTATTATATAAAAGTGAATGTCCCGGAAGATCGATCTCAGTCATCATATGAATCCCGAGACCTGAACATGTCTGCTGCAATTCCTTCCACTCTTCCTTCGTGTAGGTCGGATTGCCCTGATAATCTGCATTATTCAGATAATAATCCTCATTCACAAAATTGGACGGGATTCCCGCGTGCTTCACTTCAGATGTCAGTGACGGAAATTCATCACTCTCCAGCCGATGGAATCCGGCATGTGTCTCATTGCTTGCAAACGCTGTATTACAGTTATCATTATCATTAATGTGGAGATGATATTCGTTCATCTTATACCACAGCATGATCTTGGCATAATCCTGAAGTTGTGACAGTCTGTATGGTGTACGTGCCACATCCAGCATGATTCCCCGTACCTCATAAGCCGGATAATCTCTCGTAATACCTTTTGGAACTGTTCTGTTGTCCTCTGCCTGATCCAGGATCTGCTCCACCGTGATCGTTCCGTACAGACATCCTGTATAGGTAGGTGCATAAATGTGAACCCCCTCATCATCAGTCTTTAACAGATAGCCTTCATCCCCAACTCCGTATGTATCATCGGTCTGTGACTCAATATAAATATCATTGGAAGAAGCCGGTGCATTTCCCTCTTCTACAGTAAGATCCAGTCCTGCGATTTCCTTTAAATCTTCCTGCATATTCCATGCTGCTTCGCGAATCCCTGCATCTGCAGTATCATTATAAATAATCTTTGAACTTTCTGTCAGCTCAAAATCCCCCTCATATCCATACCACTCCTGAAGACTTGGAATTACTTTCGGCTTTTCATTTGGAGCTGATACTTCCGGGAAATTTCCTTCCGGATAATTTCCGCTGTGATCCGGGATCGTTACTTCTATATTCTTCTCCGCATATTCATCCGGATTCTTTTTATTCTCTACTCTGACAAGCAGCGTGACATTGCGGTCACCGATATTATAATCACTGATCTGACCGTCATTGCTGACTACATTCTCCAGGCTGCTGCCTCTCACATAGGCATTCACACCCCTGGCTGTTCCTGTATCTACAGTGATCTGTCCATCCTGAACCTTTAAAGAATCTGCTGTGATACCGGCCAGCGTTCCGTTCACATCTGCACTTTCATTCTGGGAAAAGATCTGGATTTCCCGAAGATTGACATTATTTCCGACTGCCTGTGCATTTACTTTCCTGATATACATTAAGACATATCTTTTCAATTTTTTATCTGATGCCAGTGCCGGACTGCTGGCTGCAGTAATTGTATCAGTATTTGCACTTGTATCGGCAATATTCTGCCCTTCACCATTGGCAACCTGACCGTTCGCCGAAGGTCTGCTGACGCTGACAAGACTTGTCCAGTTATTCAGGTCAACATCCGTACTCCCCTCTGTAAGTGTTGACTCATCCGCTGTATAAATCTCATATTCCATCGGCCATACTTTCACATTATACCAAAGCTTAATTGACGAAATATCTTCTTCCTCTGCATTTTCTCCCCGGTCGATCTGAATCCACTGAGCAGTCTGTTCTTCAGAATCCTTGCTGTTCCCTGATGCAGCTCCCCAGTTCTTCATATCTGCAGAATTCCACTGAACTGTTTCTGAGGTAACTCCATCCACAGCATATTCCGGTCCATAACCGTTCGCTGTGGATGAGGCGATCGCCGCCTTCCCCTGAACAAGATTCTCCATCTGAACATTTTCTTCAGCATAAACTCCTGACGGAACGTATGCTGTAACACCTGTAAATACAAGTGAAAACGCCGCAATAAGAGAAATCAGTCTCTTCTTTTTCATACAACTTCCTCTCTTCCTTCTATTTGTATAATTCTCATATAACTCATTTGTGCAAAATTGTACCACATTCTGGCAAAAAATCCAATCAATTTATGCAATCTTTCTATAAATAAAAGCGAATACCATCAAAAAAGCACCACCCCATGTGATATTGACACAGGATGATGCTTTTGACAACATTCGCTCTGTAATTATTTTCTAAGACCAAGTTTCTCGATCAAAGCACGATATCTTTCGATATCAATCTTCTTAAGGTATGCAAGAAGTCCTCTTCTCTGTCCTACCATCTTAAGAAGTCCTCTTCTTGAGTGGTGATCCTTCGGATTAGCCTTAAAGTGATCTGTCAGCTCGTTAATTCTTGCTGTCAGGATAGCAACCTGTACTTCCGGTGATCCTGTATCTCCCTCTGTTCTTCCAAATTCTTTGATGATAGCCTGTTTCTTTTCTTTTGCGATCATGTTCTTTTCCTCCTTAAATTTCTTGATATAACCGCCTGGCATTAAGCAATGGTCGGAGTGATCCGATTACCGAACACCGGCTGATTCATAACCTTTGCTAGTATAGCACAGGGGAACATTCTTGTAAAGAACTATTTTCCAGAATCATTTGCATCATTTGCACAGAATCATTTCTGCATGTAACATGCCCTGATGAATACTCTCTGAATCCTGTCTCTGCAGCTATATCCTGATCCATCAGCTTTTTGTCAGTGGATGTTCTCGAAGATATTCCTCACCATATCGCATATCCTGCATCACGCACGCTTTCAGTTCTTTCAAAGAATCAAATCTTGTCTCCGGTCGCTCAAATTCCAGGAACCGGATCGTAATGTACTTCCCATATGCATTTCCTGCATAATCATAAACGTAAACTTCAAACAATTCTCTCTGTTCCTGCATTACCGTCGGCTTGACTCCTGCATTTCCCACACCACCATACCATGTTCCGTCAATCAGAACCTGGCAGGCATAAACTCCGTACCGCGGAAGAATCTTCCCATCCTGTGGTGCAACATTCATCGTTGGGAATCCCAGAGTACGCCCCAGTTCCCGTCCATGTTCTACAATTCCCGTCATCTCATAAGGATATCCAAGAAGTTCCTGTGCCAGCCGGATATTTCCATGGGACAAAGCCTCCCGTACATAGGTGCTGCTGATCTCGCGGTCTCCCAAACGTGCTTTTTCTACCACATCAACAGTATAATCATATTTCTGTGCATATCGCTCCAGCATCTGATGATCCCCGCGTTTTCGATACCCGAAGGAGAAGTCCGAACCAACAACAATATGTGCAGCATGAAGTTTTTCGTAAAGGATTTTCTGAATAAATCGTTCAGCTTCCATCGTCATCAGATCTCCGGTAAAGGGATAATCGATCAGGTAATCCACCTTTCCAGCCAGCAGCTTTTTTCTTTCTTCTTTTGTCATCAGACAGCTTCTCTGCATATCAAATGCACATACAACACTGACGCAGTCGTTTCCCGCATAAGAGCGGATCTTTTCAATCAGTTTCTGATGTCCTCTGTGAAGCCCGTCAAATTTTCCAAGAGTTACGGCTGTTCTTTTTTCCTCTCTGAAAGCATCAATTCCTTTTATATACTGCATAATTACCTCAATTCTTCCGGGTCAAGGAACATTTTTACAAGGTGGAACATTTTTTTGTCTTCCATATACCGGTAAATTCCGATAAAATGTCCCTTTGCATCATATACTCTGACCTTTTCACCGGAGCAGAATTTTCCAGTTTCCGATAACTGGTTTCTGAAAAAATCATTTCCATTATAGGCTTTGGGAATATATTTTTCAGCAGGGACAACGGACTGTAATTCACTGAACATCTGATCCAGTGGGATCAGTGCATCTTCCAGCCTGCCATTTTGTGCAAGGTCACGAAGTTCCTCTAATTTCAGACTGTCTTTCAACTCGAATCTTCCGACTTTTGTCCTGGTCAGTTCTTCCATACAGCCACCTGTTCCGAGCAGATTTCCTATATCATGACAAAGAGTGCGGATATACGTTCCCTTTGAACATGTCACTTCCATCCTTACTCTCGGCAACTGTATTTCTTTGATATGGATCTGATAAATGGTTACTTTTCTGCTTTTACGTTCTACTGTCTTTCCCTCTCTCGCAAGCTCATACAGCTTTTTCCCATTGACTTTCAGTGCAGAATACATGGGAGGGATCTGATCGTATGTGCCTTTGAAGCTTTCAATCACTTTTGTCACTTCTGCTTCATTCAGATGGTCTGTCGGCTGTTCTTTCAGTATCGCCCCTGAAATATCCTGCGTATCCGTTGTCTTTCCCAGTAACAGTACCGCCTCATAAGTCTTATCGCGGTCTGTCAGAAGATCGCATAACTTTGTTGCACGCCCCAGACAAACAGGAAGCACCCCTGTCGCATCAGGATCAAGGGTGCCTGTATGACCGATCTTTTTCTGACCGGCAATCTTACGCAGAACGGCAACTACATCATGGGATGTATATCCTTTTTCTTTATATACATTTATAATTCCGTTCATTCTTAGTCTTCCTGTTCTATTTTTTCATCTAATTGCTTTTCGATCAATGCTGTCAGATTATTGATGACATCATGGACGGAACCTTTCATCGTCACTCCGGCTGCACGGACATGACCTCCGCCACCGAAATATTTTGCGATCCTGCTTACATCAACCCGTTCTTTGGATCTCAGACTCACTTTGAAAGTCTGTGGAGCAGTTTCATGAAGAAACATCGCCACCTCTACTCCTTTTGTCTGACGCATCTGGCTGACGATACCCTCAAGATCAGACGGTTTTGCCTGGAAAAATTCCATTTCTTTCAGACGCACCACTGAAACAATGCACCGTTGATCCAGCACCATAATGCTTTCCAAAAGTGCCCTTCCAAGAATCTGATTCTGCACATACGTCTTTTCATAATATGTCCGATCCGTGATCTTTGCAGTATCGACCCCTTTCCGCATGAGCTGTGCCGCTGCCTCCATCGTCTCCGGGCTGGTGCAGGAATAGCGGAAAATTCCGGTATCATGAGCAATTCCCATATAAAGAGCCTCTGCCGTCTCAAGACTCATTTTATCATAATCCAGCAGATTATATACCAGTTCAGAAGTAGAACTTGCATCCGGCACAATATAATTGACATCTGCAAACGCCTCATTGCTCACATGATGGTCAATGCACGCAGTCTGCTTTGATTCTATGAATAATTTCTGGGAAAATCCAAGACGCTGCAGATCCCCACAGTCCATACAAATGAATAGATCATAGATTTTCCCTTCAGGGAGCTCACTTTTGACTTCATCGGTATGACGGATCATACTGTAAGCCTCCGGAACTGATTCCAAATACAGATCTGTCTCAATCTGCGGAAAATTTTCTTTCAGATAAAGATACAGTCCCATCGTAGAACCTACACAGTCGCCATCCGGGCGGACATGTCCGCCCAGTGCAACACTCTGTTTTCCCTCCAGCAATTCCTTCAGATTAAACATCCTGCTCATCAGCTCCATCCTTTAAATCTCTTGTCACTTCATCGATTTTTTTACTGATATTCACACCATATTCGATTGACTGATCTACGATAAACCGGATTTCCGGTGTATTTCGCATATTGATCGTACGTGCCAGTTCGCGGCGGATATAGCCTTCCGCACTCTGAAGTCCCCGGATGGTATCCTGCTGGGCTTTCTCATCACCCAGTACACTGATATAAGCCTTGCAGGTCTTCAGATCCGGAGCTACCTCCACGGCAACTACAGAAGTCATCGGTGCAACGCGGGGATCCTTGATCCCTGCACGCAGGATATTGCTCAGCTCACGCTGGACTTCAGCATTGACACGAGTATTTTTAATACTGTTCTTTCTCATTGCTGCTCCTTTTACTTACGCTCAGTCTCGACCATCTTATATGCCTCGACCTGATCGCCCTCTTTAATATCATTATAATTTTCAAATACAAATCCGCATTCGTAACCTGCTCTTACTTCCTTCACATCGTCTTTGAAACGCTTCAGGGATGCAAGTGGTCCGTCGAATACTACAATGCCATCACGCACCAGACGTACAGAACAGTTTCTCTCGAAAATACCATCCAGCACATACGCACCTGCGATCGTTCCGACACCGGATGCCTTGAATGTCTGACGCACTTCTGCATGACCAAGCACTTTCTCTTCAAATACCGGATCCAGCATACCCTTCATAGCTGCCTCTACATCTTCGATTGCATTGTAGATAACTCTGTAAAGTCTTAAGTCTACACCTTCGCGTTCTGCAATTTCTTTTGCAGTCGCATCCGGACGTACATTGAAACCGATAATGATCGCATTGGATGCCGATGCAAGGATGACATCAGATTCGTTGATTGCTCCGACACCACCGTGGATGATCTTTACTACAACCTCATCATTGCTCAGCTTCAGCAGACTCTGCTTGATTGCCTCTACTGATCCCTGAACATCTGCCTTTACAACGATATCCAGTTCTTTCAGGTTACCCTCCTGGATCTGGTTGAACAGGTCATCCAGTGACATTTTGGATTTTGTCTCTTCCAGAAGTTTTACTTTGTTCTGTGAAATAAATGTCTCAGCAAATGCTCTTGCCTCTTTATCAGAAGCACATCCAACAAAGACTTCTCCTGCATTCGGCACATCATTCAGACCAAGGATCTCAACCGGCTGGGACGGACCTGCTTCTTTGACACGTCTTCCCTTATCATCCATCATCGCTCTTACACGGCCATGTGCACTTCCGGCTGCGATAGCATCACCAACATGAAGCGTTCCTTTCTGTACCAGTACAGTTGCAACTGCTCCTTTTCCTTTATCCAGCTCTGCCTCGATCACAAGACCACGGGCAGCACGGTTCGGATTTGCCTTCAGTTCCATTACTTCTGCTGTCAGAAGGATCATTTCCAGAAGCTCCTGGATTCCTTCTTTTGTGTGTGCAGATACCGGTACGAAGATCGTACTTCCGCCCCAGTCTTCCGGGATCAGTTCATACTCTGTCAGCTCCTGCTTTACCCGTTCGATATTGGCACTTGGCTTATCAATCTTGTTAATGGCAACAATAATCTCGATTCCGGCTGCTTTTGCGTGGTTGATCGCCTCGATCGTCTGCGGCATAACACCATCATCCGCTGCTACAACAAGGATCGCGATATCCGTAGAATTTGCTCCACGCATACGCATTGCTGTAAATGCTTCATGTCCCGGAGTATCAAGGAATGTGATCTTCTCTCCGTTGATCTCGACAACGGATGCACCGATGTGCTGTGTAATACCGCCGGCCTCACGTCCTGTTACATTACTGTCACGGATCGCATCCAGAAGAGAAGTCTTACCATGGTCAACGTGTCCCATAACGCAGACAACCGGAGGACGTTTCACCATCAGGCTTTCATCTTCCTCATCCTCTTTCAGGAGTTCTTCGATTACATCCACGACCTCTTCCTTCTCACACAGAACATCAAATTCCATTGCGATCTCTTCAGCAGTATCGTAATCAATCTCCTGATTTACCGTAACAACTTTTCCCTGCAGGAACAGCTTCTTTACGATCACAGACGGAACAATCTTCATCTTGTCGGCAAGTTCTTTGATCGTAAGAACTTTTGGAATCACGATCTGCTTGATCTGCTCTTCCTTCTTTTCTTCCGGCTTATTCTGCGGTTTCTTTACTTCGACCACATTTTTCTGCTTTTTGCCTTTTTTGCCCTTGCCCTCAAATGCCTCGTCTCTGTATTCTTTCTTCTTATTATCTCTCTCTTTATCTTTCGCCTTATTTCTCTGGCTCTTCTGCTGCTCGACGATTGGAGCTGCGTCTCTGTCCGCACGGTCATTTCTGCGGTTATCATTTTTTCTGTCAGGACGAGATCCCTGACCATTTCTTCCATCACGGTTATCGCGGCCTCCGAACCCCTGTTCGCGTCCGCCTCTTGCATCACGGTTGTCACGCGGTCCTCTTTCCTGACGCTGACCTCTTCCGTCTCCATTCGGACGTCCGCCTCTTGCATCACGGCTGTCACGAACCGGACGGTTCTCTCTGTCACTGCCTGGACGCTGTGGTCTGTCATTTCTCTCCTGACGTACCGGTCTTCCCTCTCCGCTGGTACGTCCTGCTGTCTGAGCCGGTCTTTCTGTGCGTACCGGTCTCTCTGTCCGGTCAGTTCTCTCCTGACGCGTACCTGTCTGAGCTGCTCTCTCTGTACGCACTGGTTTTCCCTCTGCACCTGCTGCACGTACCGGACGGTTCTCTCCTCCGCGTGCATTTCCCTGTGCTGTACTGCGTCCCTGATTTGCTCCCGGACGCTTATTTCCCTGCAGTCTGCTGCTATTTCTGGAATTCTGCGGACGCACTACAAATGCAAGATTTTTCTTCTTTGGCACTCCGCTGTCCTTTTCTGCCGCTTTTTCTGCTGCCGGTTCTGCCTTTGCAGGTTCTTCATTTCTGCCGGCATTTTCTCTTCTAATCTCTTCTGCCACGTTATCCTCCACTGTACTCATATGATTCTTAACTTCAACATTTTTCTTTTTCAACTGTTCCAGGATTTCCTTATTCCCTACTCCCAACTCTTTTGCAAGTTCATATACCCTCGCTTTCGCCATATCAAACAACCTCCTTCAGGCAATCAAGAACACTCTTTTAATGCTTTCAAAATTCCTTTTGCAAATCCTTCATCCAATATTGCCAGGGATGCACGGAACTGCTTTCCCATTGCATGCCCCAGGGTATCTTTATCGCTGTAGAAAATAATGGGAACATCATAAAATTCACACATATCCCGAAACTTCTTTTTCGTATTCTCCGATGCATCCTCTGCCACAACTACAAGCCCGGCTCTTCCTGACTTCGTTTCACTCTCTGTCAGGAACTCACCACTTGCACAGCGTCCTGCTTTTGTCGCAAGGCTGATCAGCGAAAGTACTTTATCTCTGGCCAATCCGCTCCATCTCCTTTGCAAGTTTTTCATAAACTTCCTGTGGAATTTCCTGCTTAAAGGAACGCTCCAGTCCATGACTCTTCACTGACAGGTCAAAGCATGCTTTACACGGACAAAGGTAAGCACCTCTTCCGTTCTTCTTCCCGGTCACATCAACCAGGAATTCTTCTTCCGTTCTGAGAATCCTGATCAATTCTTTTTTCGGTTTCATTTCTCCGCAGCCCACGCATTTACGCATGGGAATCTTTTTATTCACTGCCAAATGCTTCACTCCTCTGAGTCTTATTCTCCGTCTGTCTCCACAAACTCAATTTCATCGCTGTCTGTCTCGTCCGCAGCAGCCTCTGTATTCTCTTCTTCCTCATCATATTCACCGACTGTATAGCCTTCTTCACCGACCATACCCATCTGCTCCATATAATTTTCCGGAAGTTCGCCACTTTCGATTGCCTGCGTCTCACTCTTGATATCAATCTTGTAACCTGTCAGGCGTGCTGCCAGTCTTGCATTCTGACCTTCTTTTCCGATTGCCAGTGACAACTGATAATCCGGTACGATCACACTCGCTACCTTCGCATCCGGGTCGGCCATAACAGAAATTACTTTTGCCGGACTCAATGCATTCTCGATCAGAAGTGCCGGATTTTCATCCCAGTTAATAATATCAATCTTTTCACCACGCAGTTCCTGTACTACTGCATTGACTCTCGCACCGTTCATTCCCACGCATGCTCCGACCGGATCTACATTTGGATCATTGGACCATACTGCCATCTTTGTACGGGAACCTGCCTCACGGGCAATACTCTTGATTTCTACCGTTCCGTCCTTGACCTCGGCTACTTCTGCCTCAAACAGACGCTTTACAAGCTCCGGATGTGTACGGGATACAAGAATCTTTGGTCCTTTTGTCGTATTCTTTACTTCTACAATATAAAGCTTGATACGCTCTGTCGGCTCAAAATGCTCTCCCTTAACCTGCTCATTCTCTGTCAGCATCGCATCTGCTCTTCCGAGGTTGATACTGATATTTTTTCCAACATAACGCTGTACAATACCGGTTACAATATCTTTCTCTTTCTCAAAATACTGATCAAAGACAACTTTTCTCTCTTCTTCTCTGATCTTCTGAAGGATCAGGTTTTTTGCATTCTGCGTTGCAATACGACCGAATTCTTTTGAATAAACCGGAACCTGGGCGATATCACCGATGTGCAGGGACGGATTGATCTTTTCTGCATCCTCCAGGCTGATCTCGATTGCCGGATCAAAAACTTCTTCCACAACTTCTTTTTCTGCAAATACGGAATAGTCACAGGTCTCTCTGTCCATCACGATCTTAATATTATCGGATGTCCCGAAATGGTTCTTACAGGCACTGAGCAGAGAATTTTCGATTGCTTCCATCATGACATCTTTGCTGATGTTCTTTTCTTTCTCAAGAATCGTCAGTGCTTCAAGTAATTCTGTATTCATTATTTTTTCCTCCTAAATTAAAAATCCAAAGCAAGGCGGATCAGAGCGATGTCTCCTCTGTCAAATGTCTGCTCTGTATCATCTTCATAAGTGATTGTCACCGTACTGTCATCATATGCTTTCAGTAATCCTACAAATTCTTTCTGACGGTCAATCGCACGATACGTGCGGATCTCCACTTCTTCTCCAAGACTCCGTTTAAAATCTTTCTCTTTTTTCAGAGGTCTTCCAAGTCCCGGAGAACTCACTTCAAATACATAGGAGTCTGCAATGTAATCCTTCTCGTCAAGGATATCTGAAAATCTCCTGCTCACTGCTTCACAGTCATCGACAGCAATGCCGCCGGGTTTGTCAATGTACGCTCTTAAATACCACGTACCACCTTCTTTTACATACTCCACATCCACAAGCTCAAATCCCAGTTCTGTTACGATTGGCTCAAGAAGTGTCTCTGTCTGCTGCTCATATTCTTCTC
>OHYD01001071.1_pt1 | contig 12304 bp, 7 predicted proteins | sample 1580191 | NCBI WGS metagenome assembly OHYD01 (sample SAMEA3882510, study PRJEB24775) | human gut metagenome | biome: human-associated habitat; feature: intestine environment; material: feces | place: Netherlands | collected 2009/2010 | reverse complement strand
TCCTAAAATCTGTTCAAGGGCTGCTTTATAATATAACATCTGATTCCCATATCGGTCAAGAAGCAGACTCTCCTCCCCTTCTTTTATCCGGTCCGTCTTATAATCAATGAGCCACAAACTCTCTTCTGCCTCTCCGCATATATCAATAATTCCCTGTACAACAACAGTATCTTCTGCCTGCGTATCTGCATTCATTAATGAAACGGGAAGCCCGACTGTAAATGGCAGTTCCTTTCTCAAATTTCCCTGTCTGTCCATTTGAGATAATTTTTCTCCTATTTCAGAGAAAAGAAACGCTCCTATCGCCCTGTATAACCACTTTGCAGAAATCTTTTCTGATTCAGGATATGTGCCTTTCAATGCATCTATCCATTCAAAAAGCTGCTTTTTCGTCTGAATCTGTCCAAAAGGAAGTAATTCCATAATCTTATGGATAATCGTTCCTCTGGCAGTTGCTGCAATCTCAGACTTTTCTTCTTTTAAAAATTCCGGCATCTTAACTTCTTCCTCAAAGTTATTTTGTTCTGGCAGCATAATGGATGATTCTTCTTCTGGCAATGTGGTCTGAGAAAGTGTCTTTAACTCAGAAACAGAATACTTTCTTTTCCACTTTGTTGCGTCACGATTTGGATATTCATAAGAAAATGATTGTTCCACCATAGATACATCTGCTGGAATCACAACCGTGTCCATAAAAGTCTGATAAGAAAATTCTTCTTCCTGTTTCCTTTCCTTCTCAAAAAATGGAAGGATTTCTTCCCAGTTAACCAGTCTTGCCTTAAGCCAGCTGGCAGTTACTCCCTCAGAGTGCGCCTGTTTCTGCGTCTCCTGATTTTTCAAAAAACCTTCCCTCTCTTCTGACTTTTCCGACTGTGTACTCCGAAATTGATCTGCCAGTATAGGAAGAAGCCAGTCCATAGCGCTTGTCGCTCTCCACTTCTGTGTATTTATTTGGAGCCTAAGTCCTGCTTCTAAGTCCTGTGCCTTTATTGTTCCTGTAAGAATCAGCTTTCTCTTTGCCCTTGTCATCGCCACATATAAAATACGCATTTCTTCTTCTAAAGTATCTTTCCACACTTTTTCCTGAATCGCCTTTTTCATAAGCGACGGATGATGGAATCGCAATGTGATATTGACACATTCCATTCCAATTCCCAGTTCTGGATGACAGAGCATCGGTTTAGTCAAATCCATCCGGTTAAACTTTTTCGATAATCCACTGACGAATACTACTGGAAATTCCAGACCTTTACTCTTATGGATTGTCATAATTTTTACAACATTTTCATTCTCTGTTCCGCTTCCGGCCTCACCCATCTCAATTTCGTAAGACTTGAGCTGCTCCATATATCGATTAAAGTAAAATAATCCTTTAAATACCGTTTTTTCGTAATCTTCTGCTTTCTTTAAGAGCATCAGAAGATTCTCTTTTCGTTTTGCCCCATCCGGATTCATCTCCCGTTTTCGTTTTCGCACATACAGTATCACCAGCAGACCGGTCAGAATGATTCCATATCCTGCCATCTGCCATTTTTCCGGCTGACCGCAGATCCACACATTTCCCGGAATCTGTGCGACCGCCGCTGTCATCTGCCGCAGAAGTGTGAGCAGGAACCGCGTCGGAAGCAGAACAACACTTCCCGCTTTCACGCTTGCCAGTCCCGCCAGAAGCCCCGCAGCACCCGTCAGCAGCACCGCCGTCATGACAGCTCCTGCAAACAGATTCGGCAGAAACGCAAAGAGCGGAATCTCATAAAAATACCACGCCTGCAGCGGGATCATGACAAGCTGCAGGGAAAGGTACACCATCGCAGCCTCTTTTCCTTTCGCCGCAAGCTTTTCCAACCCCGTTTTTTCCCCGCGTCTCTTCCGTTCCGCCTTCTCCCCCGCCAGAACCGGATAAACCCCGGAAATGGCTGTTACTGCTCCAAACGAAAGCCAGAACCCGCTCTGCTCCAGATACGAGGGGTTTTCTGCCAGCATCAGAATTGCCGCAAGAGAGAGCGCACTTAAGGAATCATACGTCCTTCCCACTGCGACAGCTCCCATCCGCACCGCAAACATCACCACTGCACGCACGGTCGCCGTTCCACTGCCGGTAAACATGCCATACAGCACCATACCGGCGGCCGCTGCCAGAGACGCGGAAGTTTTCGGCAGATGCAGCGCCATCAGCAGCCGTCGGAGTGCCATGCCGAGCAGCATCAGATGCATGCCGGAAACGGAAATCAGGTGCAGCAGACCGCTCTGCTGATACGCCAGATACGTCTCCTCCGTGAGTTCCGACCGTTCCCCGAGCAGCATCGCAGAAAGCACACCTGCCTCCTCCTCCGGCATCATTTCTTTTAAAACGGCACAGCACCGCTCCCGCTCCAGCCGGAGCGCTTCGCCGAGATTCCACCGCCCGGCATCCACAACTTCCTCCCGCTCCGAAATCACGTAAAACGCACATCCTTTTCCCTCATAATATGTTTTCTCATCAAACATCCCCGGATTGCGCGGGCTTTCCGGCTTTTTTACAGTTCCGTACACCCGCACAGCGGCTCCGACCGGCAGATCTCCCCGCTTTGCGAGCAGATAAATTTTCCCTTTGCTTCCCTCCCCACGCAGCACATACCCGTTGTTGCTGCTCTTTTTCTCATACGTTTCAATTGTCCCTGCAATCCACACCTTCCTGCCCTGCTGCGCTTTGTTTTCGTATTTGGGGTCAGAAAAAGGCGTGCCAAGAGGCACGCCCGCAATCCGCAGCAGCACAAGCACCAGCATGAATCCAAGACACGCCAGGCACATGGGCCGTTTTCTCATGTATCTTTTTCCTCCAGATAAGACAGGTCTTCCTCGTAGAACTGATTGAGTTTCATCGTTTCACGGAAGGTTACATCGCTCTCTCCGTTGATGGAAAACTGCACCTTATCCACCTTACAGTTCGCCGTGATGGAATCCACCACCGCGTAAATCGGAATCTGCTCCGCCACACTCGAAAGCGCAGAATCCTTAAAAGATTTGTCAAAATTCACATAGGCAATCCGATCGGATGTCGTGACACTTAAGACATTCATCGTATCCGGCAGCACTGCATAGTGGCCGTCTTCTTTCGGTCCCTTCATCAGCTGCTCCACCACGACACGTTCCAGCGGAATGTTCGTGCTGTACGGCACCCGCCGCGTCTCTTTCACAAGATGATCGCCTGCTTCATTTGCAAAATACAGTGTCAGCGTCGCATACTGATACTGATAAATTTCCCTTCCGGAATTTTCCAGAAAGCTGTCCGCCGTCATCGTTCCGATCTCGCGTCCTTTGGAATCCTTTAACGGATCCCCGTCAATCAGAAGCGTCACGCGCTCCACCTCCGGAACCTGCACAAAGGTACGCACCAGTCCTGCACGTACCAAAACCTCCTGCGGCCGCGCAAGCTCTCCGTACTCTCCACTTAAGTTCAGCGTAAGGAGCCCGTTCTCCAGCGTATACGTCTTGATGGAAATCCCATTGGAAAGAAGTGCCTGGTTTCCGTCCCTGGCAGGTTTCTCCTGCAGCGCGTCAACCAGCTCCTTGATCAGTTTCTGATCCGTTCCTTCTTTTGGTTCATACGGCTCCTGCACCAGTGTTGTGCCGGTTTTGTCCAGGCAGTACAGGTGATACGCCGACTCCTTCTGGCTCTTCTGCCACTGCCCGCAGCCGCTAAGAAGCAGCACGCCGGCCAGCAGTACGCCAAGTATCCGTTTCATGTGCGCCACCTCCTACATCACGTAATTCAGAGGAATCCGCACGGAAAATGTCGTTCCCTCGTTTTCTTTGCTGTATACACGGATCGCTCCCCGGTGCATGACAATCGCGCTCCGCGCAATCGCAAGGCCAAGGCCGGTTCCGCCGATTTCCCGCGAGTGGGACTTGTCCACGCGGTAGAAACGCTCGAAGATATGCGCAATCGACTCCTCCGGGATGCCGATGCCGGAGTCTGCCACCGTCACGTAGAAATATTTGTGATCCGCATTTAAGGATACACGCACCCATCCATTCTCGTTGTTGTATTTGATGCCGTTTTCGATCAGGTTCGAGAACGCCAGCGAGAGCTTCGTCGCATCCACCTCCGCATTGACCGGGCGGAAGCTGTCGAGAATGAGCTCCACATTTTTCTGTGCGGCAATCGGATGAAGCCGCTTCAGCAGCTGCTCTAACAGCTCGTTGATATTGACCTGGGTGATATTGAGGTCTGCCACCTTTTTATCCATCTTGACCAGCGACAAAAGGTCGGTAATAATCTGGTTTTCGCGGTCGATCTCCGAGGTAATATCCTGCATGAACTCCTGATAAAGTTCCACCGGAACGCCCTCCTGCCCGTTCAGCGAATCCGCCAGAACCTTCATGGACGCAAGCGGCGTCTTTAACTCATGCGAGACGTTCGAAACAAATTCCTGGCGGGAATCGTCGAGCGTGCGGACGCGGGTCAGCATCTTGTTGAATGCGTCCGTGATCAGCTCTGTCTCGAGGTAATCCGGAACAGAAATGCTTTCGTCGAGATAGCCGTCGGTGATGTCCTCGATGGAACGGGTGACCTTCTGGAACGGCTTCATCAGAATGCCCGCGAGCAGATAGCCAAAAACCAGCACGAGAAGCGCAATGATCGAAAGAATCGTCATTCCCTTCGTCTCCAGAATTTTCATATTCGCACGGATCTCATCCGTCGAAATGCTGACGAGCATAACGCCGAGCGTCTCCTTCGTCTCGGTATTCTGAATCCGCACCGTCATTTCCAGATAGCTGTTTTTCCGGTCGTACTGGCTCGTCTCCTTGCCCTGAAAGCTCTGGATGACCTCCTGCGAGATAATCGTCTTTCCGCGGTCCATATCGTACGTATCTTTGATGACGCGGAAATCCTGGTCGATAATCAGGATTCTGCCGCCGTAGATATTCGTCAGCATACTGAGCTGTCCGTTGATGACATCCGATCCAGGATCTTCCATGTAATTCTGCTGGATGAGCTGGTTGCAGATAATATCGCACTGATTTTTTACGGTAATGCTGCGCACCGATACCGCACGGTCCTCATAGCTGTTTACGATGCTCTTCTCAAGGATCACACACGGTACAATGCCGATGATCGCAAGAATCACCGTGATGCGGAAGCGCAGACTCCGCAGAAACTTCCATTTTTCTTTGTTTTTAAGCCTGGAAATAGTAACCAACTCCCCACTTTGTGTGAACGTACTTCGGTTCACTTGGATTTTTCTCAATCTTTTCGCGCAGACGGCGGATATGTACATCTACGGTGCGCACGTCGCCCGGGTACTCATAGCCCCAGACAATGTTCAGCAGGTTCTCTCTGCTGTACACCTTGTTCGGATTGAAGACGAGAAGCTCGAGCACATCGAACTCCTTCGCAGTCAGATTGATCTCGCGGTCTCCGATGAAGACTCTTCTGCTCTCGCAGTCGATCCGCAGGTCTTTCACCTGTACGACTTTTGCTTTCTCTTCTTTTGGCTCCTGGCGGGCCGCACGGCGCATGATGGCCTTGATGCGTGCTTTTACTTCCAGAATGTTGAACGGCTTTGTGATGTAATCATCTGCGCCGTATTCCAGTCCCAGGATTTTGTCCATGTCCTCGCCCTTTGCGGTCAGCATGACGATCGGAACGTTGGAAAATTCACGGATCTGCTGGCAGACGGACAATCCGTCCAGCTTTGGCAGCATCAGATCCAGAAGGATCATATCGTATTCTTTTTCTTTTGCCATGGAGAGTGCTTCCTCGCCGTCGTATGCGCAGTCAACCTCCATGCCGTCCTGCTCCAGGCTGAAGCGGATTCCTTTTACGATCAGTTTTTCATCATCAACTACAAGAACTTTCTTTGCCATTTCTTCTCCTTCTTGTTCTAAACCTCGATAGAACCCCTTATCTTTTCAAACATCTTTTCCTTGATGCCCTCAATGTTCATAATCTCCTCAACCGAACCAAACGGGCCGTTTGCTTCGCGGTAGGCGATGATGGCATCCGCACGGCTCTCTCCGATGCCGGAGAGCGTCATCAGTTCTTCTTTTCCGGCCGTGTTCAGGTTGACTTTGCCGGAACTGGAAGCCTGCTCCGTGCCGCCCGTATTCTGCTGCGGCGTTTCCGTGCTTTCCATGTTTTCTGCCTCCTCGCGCGTCCAGACGGTGATCTGCTCTCCGTCTTCGATTTTCCGTGCAAGATTGAGGATTTTTTCTTCAGCATCCGGCAGAAATCCGCCTGCCGCTTCCACAGCCTGCACTACGCGGCTTCCGCACGGCAGCGTGTAGACACCGGGGGAAGCGACCGCACCGCAGATATAAACCTGCACCGTTTCTTCCGGTGCTGCCTCCTGTGCCTCACGTTTTTCCGGAATGCCTGTGGTTTCTCCGGCGCTTTTTTCGGAAACCGTCTGCTCCTCATCCACTTCCTTCTGATTCCCGAAAACGGTTTCCGCCGTGCTCCCGCCTGTGCTATCTGACAGTTTGTATTCTGTATCCCTGTGGTTGCATCCGCAGAGCAAAAAAACCAGCATCGCCGCCAGTATTTTTGCATGTTTTCTGCCTCTTTCCTGCTGTTTTTTCAATTTCATGCTGTGTACTCCCTTCCGCTTCGCATCTGACGCGCAAGGGTCCCTTGTGTACGCATAACTACGTTTCTATTGTATCGAAGAAACCATAAAAATACAAGTAGAAATCTTAATCGTTATTCCCACTGAAACACTACAATTCCCACAACTGCCACTGCCATGCCAAGCAGCTTGCGCACGGTGAAATCCGTTTTTTCCATACCGAAAAGGCCGAACAGTTCAATCAGCCACGCCGCTGCGAGCTGGGAAATGACGATCAGCATCGCCGCCTTCGCCGGGCCGAGCCCTGCCATACTCCAGATAACCGTGATCGTGATAAACGCGCCAATTGCCCCGCCGAGCAGCAGATACCACGGCTTTACGCGGAACAAATCCCCGATCGGCTCCCTCCCGGTGATGCACCATGCCGCAAGACAGACGGCAAACGCACTAATCTGCACCCAGCCGGCCGCCAGCCATGTACTCGTCTGTTTCGTCACCTCTGTGTTGAAAACGCCCTGAATACTCATCAGTGCGCCGGAAAGCAGCGCTGTTAAAATTCCCGCCATTGATTTTTCCTCCTGCTGTTTTTTTATGTACTCTCGGAGTCTTTCTGCGCTTGATTTTACGAGAAGATTTTTTGTCAGCTGCACCCAAATTTCTGAGGCGTACGCGGTGCGTACGTTGATGAAATTTGGGTGCAGCTGGCGGAAAATCGGCCGTAAAAGCAAGTGCAGAAAGGCTCCGAGAGTACATTTTATACTATTCCTTTTTTCCCCGTTTTTATACAGAACTCAGGGACAGCAGGAAAACAGCCGCCCGGTCTCCTGCATAGGAAACCAGACGGCTGTCTATTTCACATTACTGTAATGCTTTCTCCAGTTTTTCAATCATCTCATCGATATCATCTTTCGTAATCACAAGCGGCGGTACCATACGAAGAACGTCGCTTCCGGCGGAAATCACAAGAAGTCCGTTCTCAATCGCGCGGTTGATGACTTCTCCGACCGGACAGCCCGTTACGACAAGGCCCTGCATAAAGCCTTTTCCACGGCGTGCTGCGAGGCAGTCATATTTTTCCACCAGCTCGTCCAGCTTTTTCTCCAGATACGGAGCCGTCTCTGCTACATGTTCTACGACATTCTGTTTCTCATAGCATTCAAATACAGCATTGACAGCCGCGCAGGCCAGCGGGTTTCCGCCGTATGTCGTTCCGTGGTCTCCCGGAACGAGCGAATGCTCTGCCGTCTTTTTATTCAGCACGAAGGCGCCGACCGGAATGCCGCAGCCAAGTGCTTTTGCACACGTCATGACATCCGGCTGTACGCCGTAATCCTGCCATGCGAACAGCTTTCCTGTTCTTCCCATGCCGCACTGGATCTCATCGAGGATCAGCAGAATGTCGTGCTCGTCACACAGATCGCGCACGCCCTGTAAAAATTCTTTCGTTGCCGGATAGATACCGCCCTCGCCCTGTACAGTCTCCATGATGATCGCACATGTCTTGTCGGTAATCTGTGCCTTTACGCTCTCCAGATCATTAAAATCCGCAAATTTAATGCCGCCGATCAGCGGTTTGAACGGATCCTGATAATGCGTATTTCCTGTTACAGAAAGCGCTCCAAGGCTTCTTCCATGGAAAGAATGGTTCATCGCGATGATCTCGTGATCGTTGCTGCCGTCTTTTAAGTAAGCGTATTTTCTCGCTACTTTGATGGCTCCCTCGATCGACTCCGTACCGCTGTTCGTAAAGAATACTTTATCCATGCCGGATGCCTTCGCCAGCTTTTCTGCCGCGGAGCCCATCGGCACATTGTAGAACAGGTTGGAAACATGGATGACTTTGTCCACCTGGTCTTTCACTGCTTTTTTATAATCGTCATTGCTGTAGCCGAGCGCATATACCGCGATACCTGCTGCAAAGTCCAGATATGCTTTTCCGTCGGTGTCATACAGATGAACGCCCTCGCCGTGGTCGATCACGAGCGGGAACCGGTTATAGGTGTGGAGCACGTACTGCTCGGTCTGTTCCATATACTCATTTGTCTTCATGATTGAATTTCTCCTTGTTTTCCCCTAAAATCGCCGTACCAATTCCTTTGTTCGTAAAGATCTCAAGCAGCAGGCAGTGCTGGATTCTTCCGTCCATGATGTGGACTCTTGAAACACCGTTCTCAATCGCGTCGATACAGCCCTGGAGCTTTGGAATCATACCGCCACCGACATTTCCGTTGGTGATGAGATCTCTTGCTTCCTGTACGTGGAGCTCGGAAATCAGGCTCTCCGGGTCCTTCGGATCTTTGTATACACCCTCGATATCGGTCAGGAATGCCAGTTTTTCTGCATTTAACGCCTCTGCGATCGCGCAGGCTGCGTCGTCTGCGTTAATGTTGTAGGTGTTGAAATCATCGTCCATGCCTACCGGGCAGACAACCGGAAGGAAGTCGTTCTCCAGAAGATCGTACAGCACCTTCGGGTTTACGTTCTTGATATTTCCAACGAAGCCGATATCCTCGCCCTTGGACAGCTTCTTCTCTACATTTAAGAGTCCGCCGTCTTTTCCGCTGATGCCGACAGCATTAACTCCGAGTGACTGAATCATGGTGACAAGCTCTTTGTTGACCTTATTCAGCACCATCTCTGCCACTTCCATCGTATCGGCATCCGTTACACGAAGGCCGTTGACGAATTTCGGTTCCATGCCGACTTTTCCGACCCAGCGGCTGATTTCCTTTCCGCCGCCGTGTACGATGATCGGTTTGAAGCCGACCAGTTTCAGAAGAACCACGTCCTGGATGACGTTTCTCTTTAACTCTTCATCCACCATTGCGCTTCCGCCGTATTTGATGACAATGATTTTGCGATTGAACCGCTGAATATAAGGAAGTGCCTCGATCAGCACATTTGCTTTGTCCAGATACATCTGATTTACCATGATTTTTTCCTCGCTCTCCTCTTTTGATTCCTGGTTCTGCTGTACCGGAAACACGATTTCCCGGCACGTTTTCGTTGTATTCCCTCAGAATTTCATCCGAATGTTTTTTAAGAACGGTAATCCGCATTAATTTTTACATAGTCATAGGTCAGGTCGCAGCCCCATGCCGTTGCTGTCGCCTCTCCCATGTGGATGTCGGCGATCGCAGTTACTTTCGGCTCGGAGAGGATCTTCGTTGCCTCCTCCTCGCTGTAGTCAACGGCAACACCTTTCGTGATAATCTGCAGTTTTCCGGCTGCGCTCTCAAAGTAGAGATCTACATTTTCCGGATCGAATTTTGCTCCGGAGTAACCCATCGCGCAGAGGATTCTTCCCCAGTTGGCGTCATGGCCGAAGATTGCCGCTTTCGTCAGACTCGATGTGATGACGGATTTTGCCAGTGTCACGGCCTGCTCTTTGCTCTCGGCTCCCTGAATCGTCACTTCGAACAGTGCGGTTGCGCCCTCGCCGTCGCCTGCGATGTGCATCGCCTGTGTTTTATTGACTTCAAAGAGTGCTTCTTTGAAAATCTTGTAATCCTCGTTTTCTTCCGTAATTTCCGGGTTTCCGGCAAGACCGTTTGCCAGAAGGAGAACGGTATCGTTTGTGGAAGTATCACCGTCTACGGAAACCATGTTGTAGGTGTCCGGTACGACTTCGCTCAGTGCTTTCTGCAGCATCTCTTTCGAAATATTGGCATCGGTTGCCACAAAGCTCAGCATGGTGCACATATTCGGATGGATCATGCCGGAGCCCTTGCACATGCTGCCGATCGTTACGGTTTTTCCGCCGATTTCGATCTGAACAGCAACTTCCTTCGGCTCGGTGTCGGTTGTCATGATCGCCTGTGCTGCTGTAGCTGCGGCTTCTCTTGTAGCTGCAAGCTGCGGTTTCAGCATTTCCACGCCGGCTGCGATCTTATCGATCGGAATCTGTTTTCCGATAACTCCGGTAGAACCGATGAGAACACCGTCTGCGGAAATGTTCAGTGCTTTCGCTGCTGCATCTGCTGTATCTTTACAGTATCCAAATCCTTCTGCTCCGGTGCAGGCATTGGCGATTCCTGAGTTTACAACGACTGCCTGTGCTTTTGCCCCGCTTTTTACAACCTGCTGATCCCATTTGACCGGTGCTGCTTTTACAACATTTGTTGTAAATGTTCCTGCTGCCACGCATGGAACCTGGCTGTATACCAGTGCCATATCCGTTCTGTCTTTATACTTAATTCCTGCTGCTGTACTTGCTGCTTCAAATCCTTTTGCTGCGGTTACTCCGCCTTTTACCTGTTTCATCTGTTCTTCCACCTTTCTTAATTCTCTCATTTTATATTACCGGCTGTTCATTAGTCTCAATTTTCTCGTTTTATCTGCCGGTTCTTTTATATGCTCTTTTATTTTATCTTCCTAATCTGCTTACCGGATAAACGCCGTGATATTTGCTTCATTCAATGTAAAATCATAATAATTCAGATCTTCTCTTTTTGTCCATCCGATTTCTTTCCAGAATGCATTGCCGATATCGTTCTGTGTAAATGCGATCAGAGATACTTTGTTAATGCCTTCTTTTTTCAGCGCTTCCATGGTAAATACTACCATAGCCTTCCCGATTCCCTTCATCCTGTGATTTACATCTACACACACATGATACAGACAGCCTCGTCTTCCATCATGCCCGCAGAGAATCGCTCCGACGATTTTTCCGTCTTCTTCGGCAACTACGCTTGTCGTAGGATTTCTTTTTAAAAAGCGTTCTACGCCCTCTTTCGAATCATCCACACTTCGTATTCCGAATCCCTTGATGCTCATCCAAAGCGCGTGCACCTGGTCGAAATCTTCAATTGTCATTACTCTTATATTCATATGTATTATTTTTCTCCTCTGCCTGTATTTTCAGATGAACTTAGGATAATGCTCCCTTACGTTTCATCTCATCTGCATCCTTTTTCCGAAAATTTATGGGAACATTGGCACCAGTTCCAGACCTTCTGTCTCCGGAAGTCCGAACATCAGGTTCATATTCTGTACTGCCTGTCCTGCCGCACCTTTTACCAGGTTGTCAATGGCTCCCATCATGATGATACGGTTGGTTCTTGGATCGATCTTGAAATTGATGTCTACATAATTACTTCCTTCTACCCATTTTGTCTCCGGGCATACATCCTTTTCCAGAACACGGACGAATTTCTCATCTTTATAATATTTATCATAGATTGCTTTGACTTCTTCGTAGGTCACATCTTTTTTCAATGTTGCATATTCCGTCGCCAGAATTCCTCTGTTCATCGGAACCAGATGTGGCGTGAAGTTGATCAGCACTTTCTCTCCTGATGCATATCCGAGTTGTTCCTCGATCTCAGGTGTATGTCTGTGGCTTGCAACACCGTACGCTTTCATATTCTCATTCACTTCACAGAAAAGGTTCGGCACTTTTGCACCACGTCCTGCTCCGGAAGTTCCGGACTTGGCATCCACGATCAGGGTATTCATATCAATGATTCCTTCTTTTGCCAGTGGATAAGCAGTCAGGATCGAACAGGTTGTATAGCATCCAGGATTGGCGATCAGTCTTGCGCCTTTGATATCTTCTCTGTTCACTTCACACAGTCCGTAAACTGCTTCTTCGATAAACTGCGGGCTCTTGTGCTCAATACCGTACCATTTTTCGTAAGTTTTGACATCTTTGATACGGAAATCTGCGCTCAGGTCGATGATCTTAACCTTTGATAAAATTTCTTCATTAACTAATGATGCGCACAGTCCCTGTGGAGTTGCTGTGAAAATCA
>OHYD01001066.1_pt1 | contig 12394 bp, 13 predicted proteins | sample 1580191 | NCBI WGS metagenome assembly OHYD01 (sample SAMEA3882510, study PRJEB24775) | human gut metagenome | biome: human-associated habitat; feature: intestine environment; material: feces | place: Netherlands | collected 2009/2010 | reverse complement strand
AACCGTAATCAACTTATCATTGATATGTTAGCCAAGGCACACAATCGAGCCAGGCGTGGATGTTTCTGCAAAGGAAGGGGACGCTTTCGAAAATGCATCGGGCCGCGACCAACATAACCGAGCTCTACGCACCGCAGTTTGAGCAGTTTGGCCTGGAGCTTTCCGGCAAGGGCGCCGTCTTTACCGGCGAGGTAGCAAACGATCGGGCGCACGGACGCGCATGGATCATGCCCCTCTCCCCCACCTGCATCGCCATAGAGCATTTCATTACCCCGACGCACGATATGTACCTGACCGAATACACACCTGAGCCGTACGCCTGCGTGAGCGAGGTCAGCGCGCCCACACTTACATGCATGCCCGAGGCTGGCATAACGCCTGCGAACCTGACACTCTTGCATGGACCCTGGCCAAACAATGCCGTTTGCAGCTTTATCCAAGATAACTGTGGCGAGGAATTAAGCCCACTGTTTGCAGGGCAACTCTACCACTCGCGCTCGGTGCTCTTTTTGCCTGGATATTTTGACGAACTGGAGCACCGCTATCCCACCGAGTTCGCGGGAATCTTTGAGGCGTTTGCCGAGCCGTGGCACGAGGAAGCGGCGTCTGCCATCTTGGCGCGGCCGATCTTCTCGCGGGCGCTGATAACGAAGAGTGCATTCATGTCCGCACCCTTATTCAGTGCATCGACAGATTTCTCATAAAATGCCAGTACCAGTTTCATCATCAGATACTGCTTACGAAGCGGCGTGTAAGTGTCGATCTCATGGAAGGAGTTCTGATGTAAGAAGTCCTCACGGATGGATCTTGCCGCTTCCATCTTCAGACGGTCAGTCGGTGACAGGGCATCCATACCTACCATCTGTACGATCTCATTTAACTCGGCTTCTTCCTGAAGGATTGTCATCATCTTCTGACGGTCTTCCATCCAGTCCGCTGCCACTTCCTCGTTGAACCAGTTTGCCATATTGTCAACATACAGCGAATAACTGGTCAGCCAGTTGATGGCTGGGAAATGTCTCTTATACGCAAGTGCGGAATCCAGTCCCCAGAATACCTTTACAATACGAAGGGTTGCCTGTGATACCGGTTCGGAGATATCACCACCCGGAGGAGATACGGCTCCGATAACGGAAAGTGCACCTTCTCTTCCTTCTTTACCAAGGGATACCACATGTCCGGCTCTTTCATAGAACTGCGCCAGACGGGAACCTAAGTATGCCGGGTAACCTTCCTCACCAGGCATCTCTTCCAGACGTCCCGACATCTCTCGAAGTGCCTCTGCCCAACGGGATGTAGAATCTGCCATCAGCGCTACAGAATATCCCATATCACGGAAATATTCTGCGATCGTGATTCCGGTATAGATGGAAGCCTCACGGGCTGCAACCGGCATATCCGATGTATTTGCGATCAGCACGGTTCTTTCCATCAGAGACTGTCCGGTCTTCGGGTCTTTCAGTTCCGGGAATTCATTCAGAACGTCGGTCATCTCATTACCACGTTCTCCACATCCGATATAGACCACGATATCAGCCTCTGCCCACTTAGCCAGCTGGTGTTGGATAACTGTCTTACCACTTCCGAAAGGTCCCGGAACGGCTGCCACACCACCTTTGGCGATCGGGAAGAATGTATCGATAACACGCTGACCGGTTACCAGTGGTTTTACCGGCGGCAGCTTCTTCTGATACGGACGGCCCTTTCGTACCGGCCATCTCTGCATCATCGTCAGTTCTTTGTCACCTTTTTCGGTAGCGATCACTGCTACCACTTCTTCTACGGTAAATGTTCCGGCTTTGATCTCTTTTACCGTTCCTTTTACTCCATAAGGAACCATGATCTTCTGCTGTACAACGATGGTCTCCTGCACAGTTCCGAGTACGTCACCTGCTTCGACCTCATCGCCGGCTTTTGCGACCGGTACAAATTCCCATTTCTTATCACGCTTTAACGATGCGACTTCCACGCCTCGTTTTAAGTTATTTCCGGAAATCTTCATAATGTCATCCAGTGGTCTCTGGATTCCATCGTATATACTTGTGATCAGTCCGGGACCAAGTTCTACTGACATTGGTACTCCCATAGACTCTACCGGCTCTCCAGGTCCAAGTCCCGATGTCTCTTCGTATACCTGGATGGATGCCTCATCTCCGTGAATCTCTATGATCTCTCCGATCAAACGCTGGCTGCTTACACGTACCACGTCAAACATGTTGGCGTCACGCATACCTTCTGCAATAACCAGCGGTCCTGCTACTTTTTTAATCGTTCCTGTACTCATACGGACGAATCAACCTCCTTTAGCTGCCAAATATAATATCGGAACCGACAGCCTGCTCTACCGATTTCTTCACACCTGCAACTCCGGCGCCTGTATTTCCGGCGATACCCGGAATCTGAATGATCGCCGGTGTGACCTGTTCCTGATATTTTTCTATCTCATGCGTTAACTCAGCGGCAAGTTTCTCTGTGATATAGATAATTCCATATCCGCCCTGTGCCAGCTGATGTAATTTCTCTGCGGCTTCCTCACGGGTCTGGACGGCAAATGTATCAAGGCCCAGTGCTGCGAATCCGAAGATGCTGTCATAATCACCCACTACTGCGATCTTATACATACATTTCCCTTACCCTTTCCCGGATTGAATCATCCGGCAGTTCATTCTGCTTTCCGGATAAAATGATTCGTACCGTTTTAATCTCATTCTGCCTTGCAATTACGTAGGCAATTACCGGTCCTATCGTAAATGCATGATATTTCTCCGGGCTTATCGTCTGAATGATCCGGTTGTCACACCATCTTTCAAATGCCGACGGCGACTCTGCCAGTGCATCCGCACCTTCTGCATAAGCCGTTCCTCTTAAGTATTCACAGATGGCATCCATGCCGCTAAGTGCCGCTTTCGAGAGTTGGCTGACACTTAAGGAATCACATTCCGCCATTGCCCGTTTCATAAAGTCTGTTGATTTTGCGGTCTTCTGTGACCGGACAGCGATCTTGATGTCCGCCACTGCCACTGTGGATTCTGCATAATCCTGTATGATCTTATCCGGTGACTCTTTTCCCGCCTGATAAATAGCATCCAGTGCCGCCCGGTCTATGATCACATCACAGAGCTGCCCGTCTCCTGTATGAAGAAGTGTCTCGTATGCTTCTTCTCCTGCGATCCGCATACTGTCCGGAAGCTTTCCAAAGTCTCTGTCTTCTACGATCTTACGCATCTCTTCCCCGGGAATCCGAACATCTTCATAATAGATATGCCGGTTCTTATCTCCGGTGCATACTTCCTTGACCGCTGCCTTTAAATTATGAAAAAGCTTCGGATAAGAAAGCACATCGAAATGTTCCATTCCGATCGACAGTTCTTTTACTACTTCCCATGTCTTTTCTTCTTCTCTCGTCAGGATCTTTTCCGCATCCCCGCTGCTTTCGGCATCTCCCCAACCTTTCTCTTCTAAGAACTGCAGTGCCTGATCATAATTCTGGCACGCGATCAGCTGTTCGATGGTACTGTCAGAGAACAGGGATACTTCCAGGGCACGGATTCTTGCGACCGCATAGGTATATTGTTCACTCATGTTGTTCCTCCATTTCCGAACATTCCTAATATCTGAACATTCCTACTGGTTCTTCTGATGCTTTCCGCATCATACAAAGAGCAGCCGGTGAACGATATCTGAAAGCTCATCCCGCTTCGCATCGAACATTGCCCTGATCGTACAGTTCTCTTCAATTCCACCGTACGCAAGAATGAATCCATTGTCAATATTATCTCTGCCCGCTCCGGCTACAGTAAGTTTTCCTCCCTTTGCCAGAGCTATTTCTTCAATTTCTTTGCCAAATCCTACCGGCATATTTTCCAGATCTTTTACGGAGAAATAGATCTCTCCCTCCTGCGGAAGTATATATGCTTCCAGAATCGACAGAAGCATCTGATAATAATCATCCGGCGCAAGGTTTATAACCTTTTCATACGCCTTCTCGATGATCTCTGCGATCATCTCCTGCTTTGCTTCCAGAAGTCTCGTTCTTCTCTGAAGATCGATGGCTGATTTCACACGCTCTTTCTGCGATGCAGTATCTGCTTCCGACTTTTTCAGGATAGTATCTGCCTGTCTGGCTCCCTCTTCCTGTGCCTTAAGCTTCATCTGTTCTGCCTGTGCTTTCGCATCTTCGATCTTCGCATCCGCTGTCACTTTTGCCTCGTCAAGGATCTGACTTTTGATCTTATCTAATCCAGCCATTGTCCTTCACACTCCTTCTATACCTGAATTGCTGTTACGGAAAGGATAGAAATCAGAAGTGCAAGGATGGCATATGTCTCAACCATTGCAGGGAACAACATTGCTTTACCGAACTGATCCGGTTTCTTTGCTACAATTCCGATTGCTGCCGCTGCTGTCTTTCCCTGTGCTTTTCCTGAGATCAGACCAACGATTCCGATTGGAAGACAAGCTGCCAGGATCAGAAGTCCTGTCTTAGGATCCAGATCTGCTGCACCACCGCCAAGAAGTCCGATCTTGGATAATGTAATGAAACCAACCAGCAGTCCGTAGATTCCCTGTGTACCAGGAAGCAGCTGCATGATCAGTACTTTTGCGAATTTGCTTGGGTCTTCTGTTACAACTCCGGACGCTGCCTGTCCTGCAATACCAACTCCGATCGCAGATCCTGCACCTGCCAGGAATACTGCCACTGCCGCACCAAGAAGTGCATATACCATTCCCATATCATTCCAAATACTCATATCTATTTTTCCTCCTTAATATCTACATATTTTGTCTCCGCATGAAACGGTTCGAAAGGTTTTCCACCGCCTTCGTAGAATTTTCCGAAGAATTCCACAAATTGAAGTCGGTTGGTGTGGACATATGCACCAAGCAGGTTGATTGCCAGGTTCATTGCATGTCCGACGATAAATACTACGATAAATAAGATGACTCCAAATACACTCTTACCAAGCATGCTTCCCATCTGGTTGACAACGGATGCGATAACACCTGTTGCAAGTCCCAGTGCCAGAAGTCTGGAGTATGATAATACATCACTTAACCATCCGGTGATATTATAGATATCATATGCTCCAAGTGCCAGCCGGAGTGCCGGATTCTTGCTCGATCTTCCGGACATCAATAACAGTCCGAGTGCCCCGATGATTGCCAGTGCTTTTGACAATGTAACAAGCGCTGCCGGGAACACGATCTTGGTCTGTGCGATTGAAGCAAATATCTCTGACGGAAGTAACATCAGGATCAGTCCGATCAGGAAAATGTACCACAATACGATATCGCAGAAGAAATCCAGTACCTTTCCGTCTTTTAACAACATATATCCCTTGATTCCAAGACCCACGAACAGATGGACCAGTCCGAATGCCATCGAATAGATCAGAAGTCGCATCGGATCATTTAACGGTGCAAACCACAGCGGCTTGATCGTCAGTTCTTTTCCAAAGAATGTGCTCGATACGACATCTACGACATCTCCGAAATATCCACCGAATAAGATTCCCCATACCATGGTAGAAATTCCACAGTACATGAACATTTTCATAGATTTCCTCATACCGGCACTCATGCGCGGGAATTTCTTAAGGACGATCAGACACACGATTGCGATGATCGCACCATACGCTGCATCTGATAACATCATTCCAAAGAAAAATACATAGAAGAATGACATGATCGCGGTCGGATCGATCTCTCCTTTATGCGGAAGTCCGTAAGACTCCAGGACTCCTTCCACACTTTCCGAAAATCCGTTATTCTTAAGGATTACCGGTGGTTCTTCGTCTTCTTTTAACTCTTCTACATCGATCACACAGTCATACGCATCCCCGATTCCTTTCTGGATCGCCGGTATCGCTTCTTTTGCTGCGTAACCACTGATAATAAATGTACGTCTGGACTGCGGAAGTGTTCCCAGTACTTCGTACTTTTCTGCACGCATCCGGTAATAGTCACCGATGATCTTCAGTTCCTCCCGGTCTTCTGCGTAAGATATGATCTCTCCCCGGATATCTGCAATTGTCTGTTCGATCTTTCTGATCTGTTCTTCCAGTTCTTCTTTCTGCTTTGCCGGAATCTGCTCTGTCGATACAACCGGTCTTGAGAATCCTGCAGTGCGGAGTGCATTCTCCACATCTGCTGCCTGGTCCTTCATACAGAACACGCTTAAGTACACGGCATCTTTATCCTGACTTATAACCGATATATCTACGGCTTCGATCTCCGGATGATCTTCGGCAAGCTTTCCGTAGATCATTTCCAGTGTCGTCTCCGCCGCCATGGTTCCAAGAAGCATTGCCGTCTTTTTCGTGCCCGGATAATTCATCGCAACTTCCAGACTCATCCATGGTGTAAGTGCTTCTATCTGGGTATTCCGCTTCACGATCTCAGCCTGTGCTTCCGCAATTTTCTTATGATCAGCGATCAGAAGTCCCGCCACTTCCATGACTGCTTCCTGCTTCGCTGCGGCAGCTTCCATCGTCTTTTTATCGATCAGCTCATTTCCTTCCAGACTGGCGAACATGGATTTTTTCTCCGGTGTATACTGATTCAATACATCCAGTGCGTTTTCCGTGATCTGCACCCGTTTCTCGAAGCTTGATTTCGCACTCTGCGTATCCATCTTCTCGAATCCGGCTTCGTCCTGCGCGACCTGATGCATCTCTATCATGCCCATGGACTGCAGTTTTTCCAGAATCGCTTTCCGGTCATGTTTCAATGCGCAGATACTGATTCGCTGCATCTGCAATACTGCCATAACTGCATCCCTCCTTTTTTATTTTTTCACGTTCTTACTCTTCCCATATCATCAGAGCAATGCTTTGATGACTGCGGATACCGCCTCCTCTTCTTTTCCCTGAGCCAGTGCTTTTAATGCTTCTGTCTCCTGTTCCGTCTTCTCGGAAGCCTGTTTCTTTAAGACTTCTCCTTCTTCTTTCGCCTGCAAAAGATCTGCTTCTGCCTGTTTCTTTGCATTTGCTACAGCCTGCTCTTTTATCTCTTTTGCCTCTCTGGCAGCTTTTTCAAGGATCTCGGTACACGTTGCATCTGCTTTTCTTATGATCTCATCCGCTTCATTCTCCGTTTCCTTGATGGTCTTAATGGTTTCTTCTACCATTCATCTACCACCTCTCCTTCAAAAAATACAAAATCTAGTTTAAATTATAATCTTATTTCTGCAATTTTACCATACATTTATTACATTTGTTGTAAATTGTATGTCACTTTGATACATTTTTATCATTTTGTCGTTTTATATTTGTGCACTTATTAATAAGTAGAAACGCCTGCCAGCGCCTCCTGTATTTTTTCATATACCTGGTATGAAAATAAGGATATCATCTCATTTTCTCAACGAAAACGGACAATATCCTTATTTTGTCTAAATAATATGGAATTTATACAGATTGGATTCCTTTTCTTACCAGTGTAATTCGTGAAGATGCCCCTCCAGATTCATACCTGCAAATCCGTTCTGTCTGAGTGCTTCGTAAAGCACGATCGCAACCGAGTTGCCGAGGTTCAGCGAACGGATGTCGCCTACCATCGGGATACGCACGCAGTCTTCTTTATGCTCTACCAGAATCTCTTCCGGGATTCCGGCACTTTCTTTTCCGAACATGATGTAGCAGTCCGGTTCATAATTCACTTCTGTATATACCTTCGGTGCTTTTGTCGTTGCCATGTAGATCTTGGCTCCCGGGTTCTTTTCCAGGAAATCATTGTAATCAATATAGGTTCTGACATCCAGATGCTTCCAGTAGTCCATGCCGGCACGCTTTAAGTTCTTCTCATTTAAGCGGAAGCCGAGCGGCTCGATCAAATGTAATCTGGTGTTGGTGGCTACGCAGGTTCTTCCGATGTTGCCTGTGTTTGCCGGGATCTCTGGTTCGTGTAGTACGATGTTTAACATGTTGTGTTCCTCCGTTTTTTCTATTCTTTTTCAAATAAAAATTCTATATAGCTGTATATTTCCGAAAAGTCAATCTGACATTTTCCAGCAAATATATTCACCGGTACCTGGTCTTCAAAGCCATAGATGGCCGGTAACTCATTATGTTCCAAGTCATATACTACAACTTTTTTCTTATCCGGGTCAACCATCCAGTATTCTCTGACTCTTGCAGTGATATATTTTTTTAGTTTTAAGCCCATATCTTTTTTTCTTGTAGATGGTGATAATATCTCGATTACCATATCTGGTGCTCCGTAGACATGGCTTTGAAGTATCTTCTCTCTATCACAGCATATCACGACATCCGGCTGTATCATCGTCCTGTCATCTTCATCCAGCTGTACGCTGACCGGTGACGGCAGTACCATACATAATCCTTTGTTCTGCCTAATGTACTCTCTTAATTTGATACTGATCTCAAATGCAAGCTGCTGATGGATCGTGGTTGGCATGTTCAAATCGTAGATGACTCCGTCAATCAATTCTACTCTATATTCGTCCGGAATCGCTTCATACTCTTTTAGTGTGTATTCGCCTTGCTTTTTACCACGAAAACTTTTCCAGATATCACCTTCATGATCTGTGCCATCTCCATAGATGCGATAAGCCGATACGCTTTCTTTCATCATACCAGGATATGGATTAGAAACAGATCCTTTCATATCTTCTGGTGATCCTATGTTTCCAGACGCTTTGTAGTCTCGTCCATGATTATCTGTAAATATAATATGTTCAATCGGAAATGCTTTTCCCAACTGACAAATTGTGTCATATCTTGGTCTTTTGGTTATTCCGCTGAATATCTTCTGTACCGTTCCCAATGGTACACCGGAACGATCTGATATCTGTTCGCAGCTGAAACCTAATTCTGTTTTCTTCTTTTTCATCTCTTCTACAGTCATAGGATCACCTCCTTCTTCCGAACGCATAACAATCTATATTTCTAATATTGTTTTCCTTATTCTTCTAATAATCTGACATACTTCTCTCCACCTGCACTGCCGCGATCGCACCATCTGCTACCGCAGTCACTACCTGGCGCAGGCTCTTGACTCTTACATCTCCGGCCGCATACACGCCCGGTACGTTGGTATGCATATCCTCATCCGTCTTAATGTATCCCTTGTCATCCGTCTCTACTTTATCTGCAAACACGCCGGTATTCGGGATCATACCGATGAATCCAAACAGTCCGAACAGTCCGTCTTTCGGATCAGCTTCTATCTTCGTAAACTCCCCGGTCTTTATATTCTTCACGGTCATCGTCTGGAGCAGTCCGTCGCCGCTCACTTCTTCCACTACCGAATCCCACAGGAATGCAATCTTCGGATTGGCAAATGCTTTTTCCTGAATAGACTTCGCCGCACGCAGCTCGTCCCTTCTGTGAATGATCGTAACTTTTCTGGCGAATTTTGTAAGGTACAGCGCTTCTTCCACCGCTGCATCCCCGCCGCCCGCTACATAGACTTCCAGGTCGGTAAAGAAGTTCGCATCACAGGTCGCACAGTAAGAGATTCCGCGTCCCTTGTACTCCTGCTCACCTTTGCATCCGATCGGTCTTGCGTATGCACCGGTTGCGATGATGATATTTTTTGCCTGATACGTATCTTTTTCGCCTGTCAGGACTTTGATCTCTCCGTTCAGTTCTACATCTGTAATTGTATCACGGACATGTTCTGCTCCGAACTGCTCTGTCTGTTCGTACATTCTGCGTACAAGAGAAACGCCTGTCTCTCCTTCTACGATCTGTCCCGGATAGTTTTCTATTTCGTCTGTGTTGATAATCTGGCCGCCGGCCTGTCCTTTTTCGATGATCAGGGTGTCCAATCTGCTTCTGCCTGCATATAAGCCTGCGCTTAATCCCGCCGGACCAGCACCAAGGATGATTACGTCATATATGTGATCCATGTGTGTGTCCTCTCTTTCTTTTCGTATGTATTTTTAAAATTATTGATCGTATGATTCTATCTTATTTTACATGATTTTAGCTGTTGGCATACCAACAAATTACAATTAAAAATTCCCTTTTTGTTTTTATATTACTTGCTAAAGATATATTTCTATGATATTATAATTATACAAAAAACAACCGCTCAAAGTGGTTGGCCATATTGAGTAATAGAAATCCACCCAGTCCTGCCAAGACTTTTTAGAGGGTGGGTTTTCTATTTCCTACTGACATATCAAATATATAAAAGTCAGCAGTGATATTATGAACATACCAAATTGCATTAAATCTTTAAAGTCAAAATTTTTATTGTTCATTTACACCACCTCCTATCTATGTATCTTAGGAGGCCTTCCACCCATATTGCGGTTGTTTATAGTAGTATATCACATACGTTTTATTTATTCAATTATTAAATAAACTTCATTATATCTTCCACAATCTGTTCTTTCGTCAGATGATTCTCTTTCAGAACTTCTGCTACATCATAACGGTCGAGGAACTCTTTCTTCAGTCCGAAGTTCAGAACCTTCATGTCCGAATCTCCGTAGAATCTTGCGATCTTCTCGCCGAATCCGCCATCCAGAATACCATCTTCCAGAGTGATCACAACATCATGATCTTTCTTAAGTTCTTCCAGAAGTTCTGCATCAATACCTGTAATATAATATGGATTGATCACAGTTGCATCTGTACCAGTTACTTTCTTGAGCTCTTCTGCAACTTCTTTGCCAAGTCCGTAGAATGTTCCAAGTCCAATCACTGCAACCTTAGAACCTTCCTGAGTTACTTCGTATTTGTTCAGGTCTCCGAAGTCTTTTGTAATCTCTTTTCCGTCAGAGATCACACTGCCGCCCGGAAGTCTGATTCCTACCGGATACTCATTCTGTTCGATACTCCAGTCGAGCATTGCCAGGTACTCTTCCTTGGTTGTCGGAGCAAGGTATACTAGATTCGGGATATTTGCCATCATCGGGATGTCATATAATCCAAGGTGTGTCACATCATTCATTCCGTATACCGAACCACAGAATGTTACAATAGTTGCCGGGCTGTTATTAATGCAGAGATCCTGTGCGATCTGGTCATAAGTTCTCTGTACAAATGTACTGTATACTCCATAAACCGGTTTTCCACCACCTGCTGCGATTCCTGCCGCCATTGCCATTGCTGTTTCTTCCGCGATCCCAACATCGATAAACTGTTTTCCAGCTTCCTTACGTTTATCTTCTGTAAATCCCATAACTGTTGGTGTTGCAGAAGTGATCGCTACAACCTTCTTGTCTTCTTTCATTTTCTTTAACAGGTATTGTGCTGTTACACTTGAGAAATCCTCACCATCAAAAGAATCTAAAGGCTTTCCTGTTTCCACATCAAATGGCGCACAGTAATGCCAGTCTTCTTTATGTTCCTCAGCTAATTTATATCCTTTTCCTTTTTGCGTATTAATATGAACGACAACTGCTTTTTTTGTATCTTTGACCTGTTTGAATGCTTCGATCAGATCAGCGACTTTATTTCCTTCTTTGACATAAATGTAATCTAATCCCATGGCTTTGAATAGATTGCATTTAGATTCTCCGTTTGTTTCACGAAGCGCTTTTAGATTCTCATATAATCCACCGTGGTTTTCTGCGATCGACATATCGTTATCATTAACTACAATGATCAGATTTCCACCTAATTCTGCGGCATAATCAAGACCTTCTAATGCTTCCCCTCCACTTAAAGATCCATCTCCGATCACTGCGATCACATTTCCATTTTCTTCTTTTAGGTCTCTTGCTTTGGCAAGTCCAAGTGCAAGACTTATAGAAGTTGATGTATGCCCAATTGTGAAATGATCATGCTCACTTTCTCCTGGATTACTGTATCCTGATACATCATCATAATGTTCTTCATATAGGAATGCATCCTTACGTCCAGTCAACATTTTGTGTGGATAAGATTGATGGGAAACATCATATACGATTTTGTCTTTTGGCGATTCAAATACATAATGCATGGCGATCGTTGCTTCTACCATACCGAAATTCGGTCCAAAATGACCTCCATGCTTACTTAATTTTTTTAATAATGCATCACGAATTTCTTCTGCAAGTACATTTAACTGATCCTCGGATAATTTCTTGACATCTTCTGGACCATTAATATTTTCAATATACATCTATTTTTCTCCTTGTCTGGTTTCTTGTAAATACACTAGCAATAGTGTATGATATTTATATCATACAACCTAAAGTTAACTTTAGGTCAAGAATATTTTTGAAAGAAGGTTTTTCTATGTACACGATCGGTCAAGTCTCTACAATGTTTGATCTTCCTGTTTCTACCTTAAGGTATTATGACAAGGAAGGATTTTTCCCTAATCTGGAACGTAAAGGAAACATCCGTTATTTTAGTGATAATGAATTGGAAGCGCTTCGTATTATTGAATGTCTGAAGAAATCCGGTCTTGAGATAAAAGATATAAAGCAATT
>OHYD01001062.1_pt1 | contig 12418 bp, 10 predicted proteins | sample 1580191 | NCBI WGS metagenome assembly OHYD01 (sample SAMEA3882510, study PRJEB24775) | human gut metagenome | biome: human-associated habitat; feature: intestine environment; material: feces | place: Netherlands | collected 2009/2010 | reverse complement strand
GTGCCGCAGCCGTCGGAGCGGTGCTTAAGCCGTAAGGCGGGAATTGTGCGGTGTTTGCCTTAGGTCAGAACTGATTGCACGCAAACACGCTGGCTCCGGTGGCGCGGGCGGCGGCAAGGCCGGTGGCGCTGTCCTCAAAGATCATGGTGTGGGCGGCGTCCACGCCAAAGTGGGCCATGGCTTTCAGGTAGCCCTCCGGGTCCGGCTTATTGTTGACCACATCTTCCTGGGTCAGGATCAGGTCAAACCAGTCAGTGCAGTGAAAGTGGTCCAGCATTTCCGTTGCGTTCTGGCGGCTTCCTGTGGTAATCACGGCCAGGTAATGGGTGGGGCGCAGGGCTTCCAAGATGACAAACAGTGCCTCGTTTTTGCGGGCTATGTCCATGTTGGCGGCGTAATACTGCTTTTTCAGGTCATGCACCCGCTCCATATCCTCGGCAGAGGGGCTGCCGCCCATCAGCGGCTGCAAAAAGGCGCGGTAATGCCTGCCGTTGCAGTAAGCGGCATAGTAATCATAATCCAACGTAAAGCCGAACGACTCCAGCGCACGGCGGTAGCTTTCAGCGTTGACGGCAACCGTATCAATCAATGTGCCGTCCAGATCAACGGCGATCAGTCCTTGCTTTTTCATCAAACTTTCCCTCGTTTTCCCATGTGTTTAGGTCGTTGGCCACCATGACAAGCCCAGCATAGAACATGGGGGCACGCTTTTTATCTTTGTTGAGCTTGTAGGGCATCAGGCGCAGCCAGTGGATGAGCTCGTGCGCCAGGATACTGTGCAGCCCTGCCGCGCCGCAGCGGGCACGCAGGTCATCGCAGACCGCTTCAAACAGCGTATCATAGGCGGCGGAGCGGGTCAGCTGGAAGTCAATGTGGTTTTCCTGCACAGTGCAGCGCGGGGTCATCATCATGAACTCATAGCCGCCGTGCAGGCTTTGCAGCAGCTTGCCGTAATCCAGGTAGGGGCTGTCGTGCAGGTTGCCGGTGTTGGGGTCAATGATGTACCACGCTTTATCGGGGTTCTCCACATCGGTGCGGCAGATGATGTTTTCCACCGTCAGATCGCCGTGGATATCCGCCACGGGGTCTGCGGCAAACAGGGTACGCAGCGCATTGTGGTCAAACAGGCGGCCCAGCTCTTTCAGGTTGCGGTAGCTGCGGCCATTGATCCAGATGCGGTCATAGTTCCACAGTTCTTTCAGGATGCGGGCGTCCCGGATCTTTTCCAGATTGGCATCCATCTTTTTGTTCAGGTATTCCTCTATTTTTTCGGGATCCGCCGGGCGGGCTGTGGGGCGGTAGAGCTGTTCATCCAGTGCCCGCAGCACACTGCGCAGGATGGCTGCGCTTTTTCCCGGCGGGTTGGAATGGATATAGCGGAACAGCCCCACCGCGCTGCCGGAATAGGTCATATCATACCAGCAGTAGCCTTCGCCGGTGCCCTCGCGCAGAATTTCGCACAGCGGCAGGCGGGCGGCATTGCGGCGCAGCCAAGCCAGCTGTTCGGCCAGTTTGGCACCGTCCGCGCCAAAGGCGTATTTGCGGTAAAAGGTCGCGGCACCATCGGTACACAGCATGGTAGTTGCGTTGGAACCGGCGGAATAATCCTGCAAAATGGTAATGTTCTGGTTGATCTCAATGAACTTGGCCACATAGGCTTTGTTCTGCAGGCTGAAATACTGGTTGAGGAATGCGCCGCGGTCCCGCGGGTCCACCTGGGGCAGCAGGTTCAGGTAGTTTTCCTGCCCGGCTTCCCGGTTGGCGATCGGCTCCGCTGCACCGTTCAGGGCGGCGCGCAGATGTTCCGGCAAAAGAGGTGCCGCAAACATAACCGCCAGCGGCAGCAGGAACCAGGCGATCACCAGCCCACGGGCGGCATCGCTCAAACCGAGGGAGCCCGCCACGCCAAGGCTGGTCACATCCACGCTCTTGACGCCGAACAGCATGTTGAACACTTCCACCAAGCCAAAGCTGCCGCCAGCGCCGCCGCAGGCAATGATTGCCTGCCCCAGCACCGCGTAAGAAGCAAGGTAGGCCCCCCACATGAGAACCGTATTGAGCAGCAGCCGCCACAGGTTGACGCGGCGCAGATCCTTGAAGGTATTGATGAGACTCCAGCAGAACACAAGGCCGTCCAGCTTGATGGTATCATTGAAAATGCTGCACACGGCCAGGCAACACCGCTTGAGCAGGTCCCGCAGCAGCACCACCAGCACCAGGGCGGCGGCCAGCAGCAGCGCAAAAACCAGATAATACCGCGCTGCGCCCAAAACCGCAGCACCGCCCAGCCCGGCCAGCCGGAACCCGCCGAACAGCAGTGCCACCACCCACACATCCAGAAAGCGATCCATGATGACAGTGGCAAAAGCAAAGCCTGTTCCGGTTTTCATTTTGCGGCCAGCCAGAGCGGCGCGCAGAAAATCGCCCACATGGAATGGCAGCAGAAAGTTGACGGCATAGCCCCCGGCCATGGCGCGCAGCAGGCTGCGGCGCTGGGGGTATTCATAAATGCGGATAAACTGTTCCCACCGGAGCAGGCGGAACACATGCCCCAGCAGCACCAGCGCTGCAGAGGCAAGCAGCAATAATAAAATGGTTCCGAAAGATTGCATCGGCGGTCACCTGAATCAGTTAGTTTATTGGGGGGATTTTACATCAGCATTTCAAACGCGGCCTTGTTGGCTTCCTGTTCCGCCTGGGCATACTCTGCCGGGGTGCCAAAGGGCAGGTGCAGATCAGTTGCAAATCCGCGCAGGTCCGCCCCGCGGGCGGCCAGCACGTTGTAAATGCCGGAAACAAAAAATTCTTTATAATCGCAGTGGTGCAGGTACTCTGCACAGGCGGAAGCATAGAGCTGCTTATTTTTGAAGTAATACGCCCCGCAGATGGCATCATGGCTGACGACCTGCTTTTCCACCGTGTGGCACACCCTGCCGTCGGCCCCATATTGCAGGTAGCTGTAGGCCGGGGAGTCGCTGGCAAAGGTCAGCAGTGCGCCGTCCGGGCCGTTGGCAAAATCGCCCGCCTTGCAAAACTCATTGAACGGCTTGCAGAGGAACAGGTGGTCGCAGTCATTAAAGAGCAGCGGCTCATCGTCCGGCAGGCTTTCCGTCCCGCGCAGGGCGGTGATGGCGGCGCCCTCCGTCACTTCGGGCAGGGCCACGATTTTGGCATCGGGGTAATAGGTTTTGATTTCCCGGTCAATGGCATGGTCGCGGATATGCTCCTCCAGCACCACAAAGGTGATATCGGCACAGTCCACAAATTTGGCAATGCTCTGGGTTGCCCAATAGAAAAACGGGCGGTCGTTGATCTCGATCAGGGGCTTGGGCATCACAAAGCCGTTTTCAAAAAAGCGGCTGCCGCGCCCGGCCATCGGCATTACAAGGTGCAGCTTTGCCATGTTATTCCCCTTTCGCATCGCGGGCAGCCAGCATGGCGCACTCGTTCTCGATCACGCGGCGCAGGCCTTCGCGGATGTCGATCTTCGGTTCCCAGCCATAGCACTCTTTGGCGTGGGTGTTATCGCACAGGGAATACTTGTTGACCTCGTGGTCCAGAATTTCCGGCTTGATGCCGTAAGCGCCGCCGTACAGCTCCGGGTACTTGGCCCAGTAGTGGCTGGACGGGCAGTATTTGGCTTCGATCTGCTTGCCCATCAGCTCGCAGGCCGTGGCGTACAGTTCGCGGACGGAGTAGTTCTTGTTGCTGGAAACGTTGACGGCATCAAAGCCCGGCTGATCCCACACGCGCATGGCCAGATCGATAAGGTCATCCACATAGATATAATCGCGGCGCTGGTTGCCGTCAGAGTGGAACTCCGGCACGCGGTCATAGTACAGCTCGCGGATCATATAGCCCACAAACGGCGGCTGCTTGCGCAGGCAGTCGATGTGAGGGCCGTAGACGTTGGCAAAGCGCAGGCAGGTGATGTTCATGCCGTAGGTATCGGCAAAGCTCTGGCAGAACTGCTCGCCGCAGTATTTGGTGTTGGGATAGATCAGCGTGGGCGGGTTGAACTTGGATTCCACGGTCGGGAACTCGGTTTCATTCTCGTACATCGCGTTGGTGGATGCCTGAATGACATGCTTAACACCGGTGCGGCGGGCGTTTTCCAGCACGTTGACAAGGCCCAGCGTGTTGACGCTGACGGCCTCCACCGGGTCGCTCTGGCAGTCCGGCAGGGGGGCAATGCCCGCAATGTTATAGACGATATCAAACTTTTCCTGCTCAAACAGGGCTTTCATGCCCTCTTTATCGCGGATATCCATCTTGATGACATCGGCGGAAAAATCATGGTCGTCAAAATGCAGGTTATCGGCGCTGCCATAGCTGTAGTTATCCACACCAACGGCGGTATGGCCGTTTTTCCACAATGCATGCATAAGCTGGCCGCCGATAAACCCGGCAGCACCCGTTACCAGAACCTTCATAATCAACATCCCCCTTTACAGATTGGAAGCAATGATGGTGCTTGTATATTCTTCGATTGGTTTTTCCCGCCATTCGCGGGTCACAAACTCGTTTTTGTTTTTCAGGTAGCGCCCGCACAGTTTGAGCAGGCTGACGCCAAAGCTGGTCAGTTTGTTGTTGGATACCTGGTCTTCCTCCCGCCAGCTGATGGGGAAGAAAAGGATTTTCTGCTTGAGGTGGCAGAGGGCCAGGATCATGCAGTCATTAAAATACAACGTATCCGGAAATTTTTTATAATAACCGTTTGCCAGCGGTGGCACTGCGTACAGGTTCAGGCCGCTGCCCAGGTCGGTGATCTTGTGCCCGGCCACCAGGCTGAACAGCCAGTTAAAGCCATAGTTGCCCACCACGCGCAGAGTGCTGTAGCCCTTGATGCGGCTTTCCGGCATAAAACGAGAGCCAAGGCAGCAATCATACTTACGGTGGCGGCCGCTGTGTACCAGGGACAGCACATCGCGGATATCGCCCTGGTCGTCGCCATGCAGCACAATCAGGTAGTCGAAGTTATGCTGAACGGCGTACTGGAATGCCACTTTATGGCTGCCGCCCAGGCCATAGTTCTGGTCGTTGCGCAGCAGGCGGACCGGGGCCTGCGGGTGAGCCTGCATCCAGCTTTGCACGGCGGCTTCGGTGCCGTCGGTGGAACGGTTATTGACCACGATGCACTCGGTGACCATAGCGGCCACCTGACGGTCCAGCAGCTGGTTCAGCACACGGGGCACCTGTTTTTCACAGTTATAGGCAGGGATAAAAACAAGAAAGCGTTCCGGCATAGGGCAAGCCTCCTGAACAAGATATTTTGATTGATTATAGAATACTATATTTGGGGCGGGGGGTCAAACGAAATCGCATGATTGCCAGGCGAATCATGCGATTTGAATGAATAATGAATAGAGAATAAAGAATAATGTTGGTGGACCGCCGCGCGGCGCGCGGCTCAAAAATAATAGTGGGGTCGTTTCCCTTGCAAATGCCCGCAAACTTTCCACATTTTTCCCTGTGCTTGTGGAAAGCTCAATCAACTACCAGCACTTGCAGGTGGGCGGTGCCGTGGGTGACGGGGTAGCGGGCGGTGATGGTAAAGTTTTCTTCGATCCAGGCATGGAACGCGGCCATATCGCGCACTTCAGCTTCATCATACAGAATCACATCGGGACGCTTCTCGGGCAGTTCCTCATAATACTGGATGAACCGCGGGTCGCTGTCGGTACCGGAGATGACGGACGCCTGACCAATGGTCAAGGTTCCTCCCGCCATCATAAAGCCAAGGCCGTGCTGCTCGCCAATAGCCTGCAGCACCTGCTTGCCCGCAAAGGGTTCCAGCGCTTCGTACAGGGCCATCTGCATATCGGCGGCTTTTTCGTCCGCCCAGGTCCCTGCGGCGGGGCCTGCGGTGATCTGCTTCAGGTTGGCTGTTGCCACATTGGCAGGCTTCCAACCCGTTACCAGAACGCACCAGAACCGGCACACCAGCAAAAATACCAGCAGCGCCGCCAGCACACACTGGCCCTGGGGCAGTTTTCCCTGCTCCGGATTCTCCTGTCTGCACGCCAGCATGGCAAAGCAGCCGCAGAGCGCGGGCCAGGTCAGATACATAAAGGTCGCCGAAAAGCCCAGCAGCGTAGAGCGCAGAATGAACGCATACGCCGCCATGCCCGGCAGAAAGCCCAGCCAGAACAGCGGCTCCCGCGCTGTGCCGCGCCCCTTGCGGAACGCCCAGGCCGCCGCCAGCACCAGCGCCGGCATAAAGTAGCGCTCATCGGAGCTGGAGTCCGCCACAGCGCGCACCACGCAGAGCAGAGCCGCCAGAATGGCCCAAAGGTTCAGGGCAAGGCCGATCCAATCCCGTTTTTGGCAGGTTTTGGCCCACCACAGCAGACAGAGCACCACGCTGGCGGCCAGCGGCTTTGCCAGGAATTTGGCGGTGTTCAGTGCCTGGCTCGCCAACAGGGCCAGCCGCTGGCTTGTGGTAAAATCATACTGCGGGTCGTTCAGGATCAGGCTGACGCGCTGCAAAAACACGGTAAGCCCCATGCCGGGCAGCACATACGCCAGAAACGCTGCCGCGCAGGCCATACAGCCCAGCACAAACAGCACCGCGCCGCGGGGGATCTTACAGATCGTCGGCTCCTTGCCGCGGCGGCCCAGCAGCACCATGCCGATAAAAATCACCGCCGCCGCCAGTGCGCTTTGCGGGAACGCCAAAAAGCTGAAGCAGGCGCACACCGCCCCCAGCACTACCAGCCATAGGCGGCGGAAACCATGGGTGTAATAATGGTAAAAGCACAAAAATGCCGCCACGGTGAAGTGGAACTGCTGGCTGATATAATCCGGCCCCAGGAACCACTTGGGGGTGTAGACAAACAGCACCACCGCGCTCAGCAGCGCCCCATGGCGGCCAATGGTCTGCTTGAAATCGCGGTAAAATACCGCGCTCATGGCCGCTTTGCAGACCAGCACCACAGCGCGCACAAACAGCAGCGCCCCGGTGGTTGTGCCTGCAATGGCGGTATATAGAGCCAGCACCAGCGCTGCCGGTAAGGCCGAAAGCTGGTGCGGCTCCCACATGGTATAAAACAGCCGGTCCCCCTTTACCAGGCGGAAACCCAGGGAGAACGCATATTCTTCATCAATTTCCAGCCCCACAAACAGCGTTTTGGCCATGGCGAGAACCGCCAGAACCAGCAGCACCGGGGTTAAAATTTTCCACAGGCGGTCCTGTGCATTTTTTTGCGGCATAGGCCGCCCCTCCTCTATTGTTTGATTTCATGTAAGGCAAAGCGACGGGCGCACAATGTGCGCCCCTACGGGAGTTCTGCAATTTCTAATTGCTAATTAGGTTACAGGTGTTTTTGCAACAGTTTGTCCCTTGCGCACAGCAAATACGGCAGGTAGTTTTCGCAAAAGGCTTCCCATTTGCATTGCAGCCAGCTGCGGGTGTGCTGAGAATGGTGTTTGACCGCCGCCACATCAAAGTAGCGGGATTTATTGCGCACAATGATTTTTTGCTCAAAGGGCATCTGCCAGCCTTCCGGGTACCAGTAAGTGGGGGGCAGCAGGCGGTAGCTGCCGGGGTGTTCGGCGGCATAGCGGTTCAGCTGGCTTTCGTCATGCCACAGGGGCACCACGCCGTTGCGGATATCCTGCTCTGTGCGGCGGTCCAGCTCTTTGCACATGGCCAGGAATGCCGCGGAGGTACCGCCGTTCAGCCCGCCGGAAACATAGTCCCGCCCGCAGTTGTACGGGATATAGGCCGTACATCTGGGGTTGCGGTCATAGCTGTAAAACATCGGCTTTTTGTTCCAGAACCCCGGCTGCTGGACCAGCAGCAACTGTTCCCCCTGCTGCGGACGGGGCAAAAATTCTTCCGGGGTAATGACCTCCCGGCAGGTCAGGTTGGCGTTGAAAAAGAAGAGATAATCCAGCTGTTCCAACGCCTTTTCCTGGGTTAGGAAAATCGCGAAGCGCTTCATAGTGCTCAGCGGCCAGTCATAGGCGGGCTGGTCAATGCGGTGCACAGCGGGGTCATCCTCGTGAGCGATGGACGGTGCATCGGTAAAGACAAAATATTCTTTTTTGCAGCCGGGTAAAAAGTTCCGGCTGAAAGTTTCATAAAATTCCGGCCAGAACACGGTGTATTTGCCGGTGCAGATATACAGCATGCCAATGGTTGCCATGTTGTGTTTCCCCCTTAACGATGGGTAATTTTTTGCCAAAGGCGGCCAGCCTGGGTGCGCAGATAGGCGGCATCGCTGGTCCAGATATAAAACGCAAGGTTCAGCAGGTTGGGCAGGATGCAGACCACAACAGCCCGCCCCAGCAGCCCCAGAATACCGCCGGACAACAGGGCGCACACGCGGTAGCTGCCTGCCATAAGTACCACAAGGGTGACAAGATGCATCGCCTGCACCCGCAGGTAGCGCCAGCCGCTGCCGCGCATATACTGGCGGCAGACCACAATGCCGCGCCCCACCCACATGATGCAGTGGGCCACAACGGTAGCCGCCACAATGCCGGTAATGCCAAACGCCGGGAAGAGTGCAAAGCTTAGAATCAGGTTTGTGGCGGCAGAGGCGACCATGAACCACTGGTCCTGCTCAAAGTGGCCCAGCACGGCGCGGTAGGAGCCGAGCATCCGGTGGTTCCAGCCCACATATTCGTTCAGGCTGAACACAATAACAAAGCCCAGCGGCAGCAGGCGGTCACTGCCCATCCACAGGCTGATAAACGGCTGGAACAGGCAGAGATATGCCGTTGCCACAAAGCTGCCGAAAAAATAGCTGAACAGATCCAGCCCCCAGAACACCTGTTTATCATGGGCGTTGGCCGTGGCGGATTTATCGTACACGATATTGCCGATGGCTGCGGCAAAGCTGTCCATGATTTTATTGCCGATGTTGGTGGCGCTGTCCGACACGGTGGTATAGTTGCCAAGGTTAGCCGTCATAGCGCTGCCCGCCATACGGCTGGTGACGATGGTATCGGACGAGCCGTAAATGGTGTTGGACAGGCGGTGAACCAGGTAATACTTGAGGTCATGGAAGATGCCAAGATCCTTGAAATCCCGCAAAGTAACCTTGACCTCGTGCAGTTCGGGAAAGTCCTTTTTATACCGCGCTGCCACCACCAGGTTGGCACCGGTGTTGAACAGGATGCTGACGCCGAAATACAAAATATAGTTTGGCAGCCACAGCGCAATGGCAATGCGGGCCAGATAGTTGGCAACATTAAAGCAGAAGTCGATGCGGGTACACAGGTACCCCTGCTGGGTACAGGTGTACATCAGCCGCCGGGTGACAAGGAAATAGCCCGACAGCGTGGAGATGGTGTTGAGCAGGTAAACGGTATAGGCCGTCTGGATGCTGGCCACGCCGGGCATGATCCACGGCAGGGCCAGCGCCCCGATGCCCGCCAGCACGCAGATAACCACACCCACGGCGCGGTATGCCCATTTATACATGGACATATATTTGCTGATCTTCTCGGTATCCTTGGCGGCGATCTGTTCATACAAGCGGTAGCTGATGACGCTGCCAACACCGAATTCCGCGATGGAGAAAAAGTTGAACAGCTTATCCACCACCTGGGATGCGGCGGTGATATCGTTGCCAAAGTTAAATACCAGCAGCCGCCGCGTGGCAAAGCCCAGCAACATCAGCAGCAGGCTAGACCCCAGCGCATAGACCAGGTTCAAAATTGTTTTTTGTGTACGCAATCAGGTGTTCTCCTAGGTGTTTTGATAGGGTCAAGGCGCGGAAAGGCGGCGGGGTCGAGTAACCCCACCCTACGGGGCATGGAGCCGAAACCGGCATTTACGGCAGAGGTTCATGGGGCATCGGGGACGCCGCCCCCTACAATGGGTGCAGAGCTTTATTTCCGTTTCAGCAGCCCGGCCGCCCAAAGGGCAAAGCGGGGGCCGAAGTGGTTGAGCAGGAAAGCAAACAGCTTCCAGTCCGGGCGGGTGTTCTCGTCCCCCAGTTTCCAGAGTGCTTTGCAGGCGGTCAGGCCGGGGGCACAGGCGGCGCGTACCTCGGCATCACGGCAGGCAGCGCCGCGGGCCTGCGGCCAGAACACATTGGCGGTGCGCCGCCAGATCTCGGCTTGCTCCGCCGGGGTCCAGGGGCAGTCCGGCGCGGCGAACATTTTTTCAAACCGGTGGATGACCGCCGCGATGCCCGCAAAATGTTTGGCAAGGCCCGCGTTCAACAGGCTGCCCGCCCGGTTGGCGCGGTAGACCACCAGCTCCACATCCAGGTAATACAGCTTGGGGCAGGCACCGGCCAGCACCAGGTCAAAGGGATAATCCTCCGCCCAGCGGACCTCATTCCAGAAAAGCAGGTTATACTTAACCAGAAATTCCCGGTCAATACAAAAGCGCCAGACCGCCCAGTGGCCTGCGGCATACAGCCGCGCCACGCGGGCGGCGTAATCGGGGTCGGCATCCGGGCCGGGGGTGAACCGCTCCACCGGGCCGGGATAAGGCCTGGCATCCATCCCCTGGCTTTCGTCCTGCTCCAGATAGCGGCAGACGTACCAGCGGTAACCCGGCGCGGCGGCCAGGGCGGCGCGCAGCTTTTCCAGCATATGGGGCGGCCAGTAATCGTCGCTGTCCAAAAACAGCAGCCACTTGCCCTTGGCGGCCTTGATGCCGGTATTGCGCGCGGCGGCCAGCCCGCCGTTAGAGCGGTGGATGACCGTAACGCCGGGGCAAAGCTGAGCAAAAGCATCACACATGGCGGGGCAGGCATCCGTGGAGCCATCGTCCACCAGGATGCACTCCCAGTCCGCCGGGCCGGCCTGCTCCACCACGCTTTTGACGCAGGCAGAAAGATAAGCCTGCACATTATACACCGGCACAATGACCGAAAATGTGATGTTTCCTGTGCGTTCCATCGCAGTTGTTTCCTTTACTTTGTCGGGATCAATGTCCAGTCGTGGTCATACAGGGCGGTCTTTTTGCCGTTGGCGTACCAGCGGTCCGGCGCGATCACACAGCGGCCCGGCACACCGGCCAGCCACTGCCCCCACCAGCTGAAGGTGGAGTTGCTCAGCACAAACGCCCGGCAGCGGCGCATCAGGGCAAGGTCCGCCGCGGCACTTTTTGCCCCGGTGCTGTAATGCACCGGCAGGCCCGCAGCGTCCAGATGCTGCCGCACATAGGCGGGGTCGTCTGAAAAGACAAACAGTTCCGCCTGGGGCAGGCTTTGGCGCACCGTGCGGCAGGCGGCGGCGTAACTCCGGCGTGCAGACCTGCAGGGCCGCGTTCTGCGGCAGCAGATAGTCCCCGCAGCGCCAATGCAGGCAGACGGGGAACGGGCTTGCCTCAATTTCCCGCGCAAAGGCGGCGGCCGCAGCGGTAAAGCCGTGTTCCGGGTTCTCAATGGGCAGCAGCTCCGCCCGGATAGTTTCAGCCTGGTCCTTAAAATAATCTGCCCCCTGGAAGTACCCCCAGGCCAGAAAGTTTTTGGCGTGACCGCGCTTGGCAGGGGTAAAGCCTTCCGTCGCAAAATGCAGGCCGATGGCGTTCAGCATAGGGGCCATGCGGGCTTCAAAGGGGTGCCAGTCCCGGTCCATCAGGCCCACACGCTGTTCGTGGCGGATCATCAGGGCCTTAGCAGCGTTCTGCACCGGCAGATGCTGCTTGGCAAAGCCTGCATCTGTGATGAACTGCACCTCTGAGCTGATATGCAGTGCCTGCAATGCCAATGCAGTGTGGGCCGGGGAGCCGGTTTTCCAGTCCTGCCGGTCAATCAAAGTGACAGGCTCCTGGCAGCACAGGCCCATGGCGCGGGCAAAGGCATACACAAACATCTGGTTGCCCAGCCCGCCGGAAAGTTCGGCGTAAATCATCGTGCGCCCTCCCCTGCCACTTTATCATACACCTGCTCCATGCGGTGTGCAGCGGTTTTCAGCTCATAACCGGCAGCGGCCAGCGTGGGCCAATAGTCCGCGTGCGGCCCGCCGGGAGCAATGGAATCCGCCGTTTTGGCCCACTCTTCAAACGGGGCACTGAGCGGCAGGAAATGCACCAGCTCAGTCACCGAGCCATCCCCCGGCACATTGGTGGAGGCCAGGCAGGGCACGCCGCAGCCCTGGGCTTCCACCAGGGTAACGGGGCTGCCTTCAAAGTTACTGGGCAGCAAAAACAGGTCAAAGGCATTCATATAGTCGGGCACATTGTTCTGCACCCCGGCAAACAGCACCCGGTCCGCCACGCCAAGCTGGGCGGCAAGTTCCCGCATGGGCTGTTCCTGCTCGCCGCCGCCCACCAACAGCAGCTTCCAGCGGGGGTCCTGCTGAACCATAGCCGCAAACACCCGGATGAGGTAGAGCGGGTTTTTCTGGTGGTTGAGCCGCCCTACAAACCCGGCCAGACGCTCGGTTCCGGTAATGCCGTACTGGGCGCGGATTGCCGTGCGCGCCGCGGCGTTGGGGTAAAAGCGGG
>OHYD01001056.1_pt1 | contig 12462 bp, 12 predicted proteins | sample 1580191 | NCBI WGS metagenome assembly OHYD01 (sample SAMEA3882510, study PRJEB24775) | human gut metagenome | biome: human-associated habitat; feature: intestine environment; material: feces | place: Netherlands | collected 2009/2010 | reverse complement strand
AATCCAAGGATCGTCTTGTCGTCGTGCCCGCCTCCGTGCGGGCATTTTTCAATTCAAGAGAGCGCCACAGGCGGTCTTTCCTATAAAGTAAAAAAAGAGACCAGAATTCAAATTTCCAGTCTCTTCCATTCTTCTATAATCACTCAAAAAACTACGAACATTTTGTTTTAACAAATGCAATAATGTCATCATTTTTCTTCATGTGCTTTCTCGACTCCAGCCGCCTCTGTGGATACAAGAGAGTGCATCCGATGCTTTGAATACGGATTGCAAAATCAAGCCATTTATCGTTCATTTTTGCGCCTCTCAATAGCCGTAATTCTTTACCTGGAACAGGTTACTTCTCCATCCTCTTTGCTATAGTCAAACTTCCCATCATTTTTCTCTTCCAAAGCTTTTATCATATGGTAGGTATATTCATTATACGGCGTAGGAATCCCAAGTTCCCGCCCCATGCGGACCAACGCGCCTGAGAACATATCAATCTCCGTATGGCGTCCCGCATCCAGATCCTGCAGTGTGGAATATCTGGCTGATGGGGGAACGGCACTTCCATGTCCAGAGGATGCAACAGCCTTACTTATATCGATTCCTTTTGCAGAAGCAATGGCTTCCAGTTCTCTTCTAAGTCCGTCGCTGATTGCTTTCATATGAACGCTGTCCTGGTAACAGCCAACTCCTGCCCCTAGAATTGCCTGGGGCAGATTATTGCATACATTCAGTCGGAATTTGCTCCACATTTCTTCCCTGATATATTCTGTAGAGCGATAATGCAGTCCTGTATCTGCAAAAAGAGCCTCAATGGCCTGCACACGTTCACTGTCATAGGGTGCGCAAGGCTCTCCGAAAATAATGCCAATGGTGGTTTCCGGGTTAAAACAATATCCATTTTCCTCTTTATGGGAAGCAACTTTTATTACCGAATAGATCACATGGGAAGCTCCAATTTCATCGGAAATCAATTTCTCACTGTCCACGCCGTTCATAAGACTCATGACCGTGGTATTCTCTCCTGTAACCTGGCGGATGCTGTCCATTGCACCTGGCAGCGCTCCATATTTCAAAGATACGATCAGCAGGTCTATCCCTTTTGCTTCCTGGGGTGTCCATACTTCCGGATGATAAACCTCATCATTGATCGTGCAGCCTTTTTTCAATTTCTCCGCACGCTTACCCTCTGCAAGAACTCCCAGCCGGATATCCTTCCGCCTGGAAAGCCCCCATATCACATAAGACCCAACCGCACCTGCGCCAAGAACTGCAACTGTTTTTATCTTCATTGTCTTAACCTCCCATGTATATTTTCCCTTCTAGACAGATATTACTATTTTATCATTATCTGATAAAAACTCCATACAAAAATTCTTGCTTTTTTCTACTTGACTCCACAATCCAGGCGGTCTATTCTTTAAACAGACATAAGATTGAGAATCTTTTCGCAACATATTTTACCATTTATTTTTTGGGGGATTTTTTCATATGAAGGTTGTCATCGCAATTGATTCTTTAAAAGGAAGCTTAAGCTCAATAGAAGCCGGAATGGCCATCAGGGAAGGAGTTCTTCGGGCAAAGCCGGATGCAGAAGTCATCGTAAAACCTCTCGCAGACGGCGGAGAGGGCACTACGGACGCCTTGATCGAAGGCATGAACGGAGAGCGGATCGATCTGACCGTCACCGGACCCATGCATGCTCCAGTCAATGCTTATTATGGATATCTGAAAGACAGCAATACCGCTGTCATGGAAATGGCTTCCGCTGCCGGAATCACACTGGTTCCAGATGATGCAAAGGATCCTCTTCTTGCTACCAGCTACGGTGTGGGCGAAATGATAAACCATGCCCTCCAAAAGGGTTGCCGCAATTTTATCATTGGAATCGGCGGAAGCGCCACCAACGACGGCGGCATCGGTATGTTAAAAGCTCTTGGCGTACGTTTTTTGGATGAAAATGATGTGGATGCAGGCGAAGGCGGACAGGCACTGGCGAAGGTTTCCAGAATCGACATTTCCGGCCTGAATCCGCTTTTAAGAGAAGCTCATATTCAGGTGGCATGCGATGTGAATAACCCTCTTTGCGGTGAAATTGGTTCCACATATGTTTACGGTCCGCAAAAAGGTGTGACAGAAAATCAGAAAAAGCAATTAGATGAAGATATGGCACATTTTGCGCAAATCACTTCCCAAGCTCTGGGAACGGATTACTGCAATACCCCTGGTGCCGGTGCTGCCGGAGGGCTTGGCTTCGCCTTTCTCTCCTACCTGGGGGCGACGCTGACGCCTGGGATTGAACTGATTCTGAATGCTGTAGGACTGAAGCAGGAACTTTCTGATGCGGACGTGGTAGTCACCGGTGAAGGCCGCCTGGATTTTCAGACAGCCATGGGAAAAGCCCCTGTAGGCGTGGCAAAGCTGGCAAAAAAGCACCATGCAAAGGTTATCGCATTTGCCGGAAGTGTCACAAAGGAAGCTGCCGCCTGCAATAAAGAGGGAATTGATGCTTTTTTTCCAATTTTACGAAATGTCTGCACACTTGCGGAGGCTATGGATCCTGCCACTGCAAAAGCCAATATGACTGCCACTGCCGAGCAGGTCTTCCGGCTGCTTTAAGCGATATAATGGTTTAATTCTGGCTGTAAACCGAATTAAACCATTATATCGCCTTTCTCCATTTATCCTATTAAAACTTTCTTCCCCTCAAACGCAAACCCATAATGCCTGATCCGCTCCTGTGTAATCCCCAGTGCCAGAAGCTCTGCATCGTATTTTTTCTCTATTATCTGATCGAGTGCAGATTCCACAGTATCTTCAAGTGTTTTTTCCGAATCTGGCTCACGCACCTTAAATTCCAAAATAATTGCATTATCCCGCTTGCTCTTGGGAAGCAGCATTACATCATATCTTCCAAAACCACTTTCTCTGTTAGAACGAACATCATAACGATCTCTGATTTCTATCAGAAGCCCCAGCACAAATCCATGGTAAAAACGTTCCGGTTGTGTTCTCTCAGAGACATATTTTCCAACATCAAAGCTGCTGAACGTTGCAAGTGCAACATCATTCATATACAGATTCATAGCCTTAACATTTCCCTCAAGTAAGGCTCTGATAAATTCATTATAATTTGATGCTACCGGAGCAAACCATCCTTTAAACATATTAGAAAACATGCTTACCGTTTCCAGATTTGTTATATCCAGATGATACCATGGCTCCAGCGTCATTCCCCGATATTCCACGTCCTCCACTTTCAAATACCCACTTGCCACAAGCAGACTCCATATTGCACTTTCATCCTGCTCTAACTGGCTGAATACAACCTGCTCATCAAAGCTGACAGTAATCAGTTCTCCATTTAAAAGCCTTTCCATCTGCTTTTTCATATCAGCCGAAGCCGTCTGGATTAATTTGCTGATAAGTGCATTAGAACTTGTTGCCGCCCAATATGGCTTTAGTTTCTTTTCCTTCAGATAATTCGTAATTGACCAGGGATTGTAAATATCCCGCCTCTGACCAAAAATAAATCCATCATACCACTGTTTTACTATCTGTTTTTTCTCAGACATTCCAAACGCATCTAAGGCTGAAAAGACCTCTTCTTCTGTAAAACCGAAGCAATCTGCATACTGCTCTGATGTAGTCGTAATCACCGCAAGATTATTTAAGTCCGAAAATACGGATTCTTTTGACACATGGGTAATCCCAGTCATCACCGCTCTTTCCAGATAAGGATTTGTTTTAAAGGCTGCATTAAAAAGCCCCCTCATAAATCCGATAAATTCATCCCAATATCCATGTATATACGCTTCCTGCATGGGCGTATCATATTCATCCAGAAAAATCAAAACCTTTTTTCCATATAATAATTTTAAGTATTTGGAGAGATTTTTCAGCGCATCCTGTGCTGTCACATCATTCATTTCTTCCGTGACAGACAATATATTCTGCTTCTCGCTTTCAGAAAAGCACTCCTGCTGTTCCAAATAGCGATGCTGTCTATACACATCCACAATAATATTTTTAATCTTCTGAACCGCATCCTCATAATTATTCTGCTTCACATCTGCAAAGCTAATAAAAATCACCGGATAGGTTCCCTGCAGCTCGCGATATTTCTCCTCTTCCCAAATGGAAAGTCCCTCAAAAAGGTCTCCTCTTTCTGCATACTGTCTTGAAAAAAAACAGTTCAGCATACTCATATTCAGTGTTTTTCCAAATCTCCTCGGACGGGTAATAAGGGTAATATCATCTGCATTTTTCCACCACTGCCTGATGAAATCCGTTTTATCAATATAAAAATAGTGGTTTTCTCTTAAAGAAACATAATCCTGTTTTCCAATACTGATAACCTGTCCCATACCTCACCCTCGCTTTCAAATGCTACGTCTCAAATTAATTCTCGTGGAACCGCGAACTCCGCCTGCGGCTACGTTTGCGTAGCGTAATAATTTGATGCTACGCCTTAAATTATTACTTCATTATACACTATCATCTGAATGCTTTACAAGAACAAGACCACCGGTAGCCACAAAATATTGCCAACCGATGGTCTCCTCCATTTACTCTCTCCCGACCCGGGATGCCATCTTCTCCTTATACATCTCCTGATCCGCTTCCCCCTCTTCTACAAAAAGAATTTCGCAGGAATTATGAACCTGATTCAAAGTTTCCGGTTCATAATCTCCACTGTAACTGATACATACATCTTCTTTATCGAAAGCTGCTCTTAATTCATCAGCAATGTAATTATTTAAGTAAAAATCAGGAGCTTTCATAAATTCCTCCCTTTCTGACTCATATAAACTTTCTATTCATGAGCTTCACAGCAATGTATTCCTCGAATCATTACCTGCAGACAACATACATAAAATCGTTTTCTGTAATTTAGACCTACGAAAAAAAGAGCCGACAGATACAGCCAGCCCTTTTTGATATGCCCCTTGTCAAGTAGACAGGTGAAATATCTAAAGGTAAGCGACAAAAATACCTACATTTCATTTTGGAGTGTAGGTATTTTTATGCACACCATTTCTCTTTATATTTTTTTATTCGTTTGTTTTCTGGAATAGGATATTCTACTGGTATGTCAGATTTCAGTGCTTCTTGACGTACTTCTAGGGGTGTTTTGCAGCAATACCTATCCTGTGGACGTTCTTCACTATAAAATCTTATATAATCCTTTATTGCAAATCTTAATGAGGATTCATCAGTTATTTCGTACATCTGATACATTTCTGCTTTGATAATTCCCCAGAAACCTTCTGTTGGTCCATTATCAATACAATGTCCAACCCGAGACATGGATTGTCTCATTTCTTGTTTTACAAGTTTCTTTTTAAACATTTTGCTGGTATACTGGAATCCCCGATCTGAATGAAAAATCGGCTTTGCACAGGGGTTCAACGCAATTGCCTTATCAAAAGTTTTAAATACTAATTTATTATCATTTCTGGCACTAACAGCATATGACACAGGATATCTATCATACAGATCTATAATGGCACTTAAATACAACTTCTTTTTTTTACCTGGCACTTTAAATTCAGTCACATCAGTAGCCCATTTTTGATTGGGTGCAGTTGCGTAAAAATCTCTTTGTAATATATTTTGTGTTGTTTCATCTGCATTGGCATTCCTATATTTTTTCTTCTTTTTTCGTATAACGGAATGGATTCCCAGTTTTTTCATAATTCTGTGAACTCTATTTTTGCTGTACTTTGTTTGATTAAAATGATTGATCCAAGAAGTCATTCTCCGATACCCTAAGATATGACTAAAGCGTTCATCATACTCCTTAATGAGCTCTGCAAGTTTGATGTTTTCCATTTCATCCTCAGGTGTTTCACGGTGTAGCCATTTATAATAAGCAGCTCTTGCGACCTCCAAATGTTTACACATCCATCCAATACTCCAGTTTTTCTCTGTATGAAAATATTCTATCGCAAGATATTTTGATTCATGACGAACCTTACCCAGCCTCACATCCTTTCGAAGTCTTTCACTTTTTTTAACAATTCAACAACCATATCCTTTTCTTCCAGCTGACGCTTTAGTCGTAAGTTTTCACGTCTCAAACGTTCTAATTCATCTACTTCATCATCTGTTTTACGTTGACCGCGTCTGTCAGTTAATCCGGATTCCCTATCACTATCATATTTCTTTACCCAAGAATAGACCTGACCGTAAGAAACATTGAATTTTGTAGCTGTATTCTTATAGTCACGATTATGGTTGATGCAATAATTAACGATTTCTTTTCGTTCCTCAAGTGTTGTTTTTCTTCGTGCCTCTGCCATATAGACCTCCCGTTTTGGATTATAATCCTTGAACTCTCTATTGGCATTATACACCTTAATCCAACTTCGCAAAACAGAACGACTAGATATTGCATATTTAGCGATGATATCGTCAACAGTCCCTTCTCCATTTAGAACTGCTTCTACGCATCGGAGTTTAAACTCCTTTGAATAAGTTCTATTTCTATTCGATGGATGACAAAATGCAGCTATCCCATGAATTTGATATTCATTAATCCATCCTTTTAGTGTTGAATATCCTATACTGTATTTATCAGCAAGGAACTGAATAGAACCTATACCATCCAGATATTCCTGCGATACTTTAGCTCTAAACTCAGGTGAATGTTTTGATTTTGGCATGAAAAATACCTCCAAAGTAACAGATTTTTATATTTAATCTGTCTACTTTAGAGGTATCATATCATCCAATACTACCAGAAGTTCCCGGCTGTTTAATTTCATGGAACGGATACTTTTAATAATCTCCGCATCCTCCAACTGCTTTTTTCGGATATTCAGTTCCCTTAAATGTTCCTGCCACTCGGTAATTCTTTCCTCTGTTTTCTGGATTTCATCCAGAACCTTTTTTAATTTCATATTCACTTTCTTAACCTCCTACTGGATTCTTCCAAACGCCATGAAATGTTCCTGCCAATATGCAGAACTGATATTCGCATACTGGATGGGATTGCCGCAGTGGATCATCATGTTGTCTCCTACATAGATTCCCACATGACTGGCTCCCGGCGTATTGTAAGTACCCTGAAAGAAAATCAGATCTCCCGGTTTTGCTTCGGACGGCGATACATATGCACAGCAGGAACGAAGCCCGTCTGCCGTCTGCCTTCCTACATTCCAGCCGTTTCCGCAGTTATTGATTACCCAACTGACAAATCCGGAACAGTCAAAACTGGTACTGGGCGAAGCGCCGCCCCACACATACGGGTATCCCAGATATTTTTCTGCTTCATGGATCATGTTTGCAAATTTTTCATCTGACAATGCCTCTGCCGGAATTTCATAGCCAAAACCACCGGAACCTCCGCCACTGGGCAGCGTATTTACATCAAACAGATAATCACGGTTCCCATATGTCAGATTGTAATAATCATACCGCTGTTCTTCCTCGTCATTCATTCTGTTTCTGAGCACAGTATCCAGATTATGGTTTGTCAGCACTGTTTCCAGCCTGTTTACCTCTCTGGTACTGGTCACTTCCACTTCCTGACTTCCATTGTCATCTGCTATGTATGCTTCCCATGTCTGATGTCCGTGTGCAGAAGCGGCTGCATGGTCTCCATAATAAACATCGAACTGCACCCCGTACTGGTCAAAAGCGCCTGTATCTTCTACAACATACTCCACACCATTCATCACAATCTTCGTGCCCAGAGGTACAAAAGGATTGGAAGCGTCTACCGCAATCGTGTGGTTTGCCTGCGGCATGGCTCCGCTGGCTGTCGATCCGCCGGACCAGACGCCGCAGCAGATCGGACAGTTGCAATATCCACTGGTTACTACCTGTCCCAGTGATTCCCCAACCCGTACCGTCTGTGTTTCTGTCACTGTTTCACGCACACTCTCCGTATGTATGCTGTACTGTTCCCGGAAGATTTCTTCAATCTCCGAAGCCACCTGTGCATATGTAAAATCCCCGTATTTAACTGTCAGGTAGGAGATAAGGTGGTATGGATTATGGCTGATTTCGTCTACCTGATAGCGGTATTCCTCATATTCTGGATGTGTGGCTTCCATGCTGTTAATCTGATTATTCAATGCCGCTTCAAGCTGTGCATAAGCATTTTCTGCCGCATAAATATCTTCATCCTCGCTGGCATAGGTGGTAGAAATAATTGTGGTACTGCCGCCCTGAATGCTGGCGCTGCAGCTGCTGAGTGAGGCTGCCATCACTGCGAACAACAATACGCAGACACCTATACCTGCGAAAATTGCCCGGTTCCTGCAAAGAATCTCCTGCAGTACCTTCTTTGCTTTGACCGCAATGGTTTCTGTAACCCGGATGGTATCCTCCGTTGCTTTTTTCCCTTCCTTCGCCGCAGCATAAGCCTGTTTGTAACGCCTTTTCTGCCAGAAGCGTAAAATAGCATTCTTCTTTGACTGTTCCACCTCGGCAGCGTGTTTCCCCACTTCTTTTCCGCTTTTTTTCATCGCCTCAAACTGCAGGCGGCCCGCTTCCGCTGTTTTTTCTGCCTGCCGTTCCGTGTGCAGGGATTCCTGCAGTCTGCGGCTTGACCGGGAAACGGCATATCGGACAGTCTTTTCTCCCAACAGTTCCGCTTTATGTGCCCCTTCCACTGCCGCATTTTCCTGTTCTGCTTCGTGACTCTTCCCATGAACATAAGCAGATGCAGCAACAGTACCTGCTGAAACAGCCTTCTTTGCCATCCCAATTCCGGCTCCCTGTATCATCCCGCTGCTTTCATCCCCAAAAGAAAGTCTTCCTGCCTGTTTCTTCTGTTCTTTATGGAGCTGTTCCCGCTTTATCTTTCCCTTGATTTCCTCACGGAACCCTTCCATCGACTGCTCCGCTGTTTCCTGGTTCTTACGAAAACGGGAAGATTCTTTTTCTTTCTGAGCCGTCTGTTTTTCTTCTGCCGTTTTTTCTGCCCTTTCTCTTCGGACATAGGACTGCACCTGCTGTTTTTTTCGGCTATGGCTTGTCCATGCAGCAGCTTCTGCATATTCCCTCGCCCCGGACGGATGCCCCCTGATACTTTCCACACGGGAAGAATAATCAGACAAACGTTCCCCTGTATTGCTGTCTGCTTCCTCTATTTCTTCCTGCCATCTGGCACTCTCCGATTCCGGTATCCGCATTTTTCTGGAAGCCGCCCGTTTTTTTCCACTTTCCTCCATGTCCTGCCCGACTGTTTCCGCAGCTTCTGTTCTGCCTGCTTTTTCCGAATACAGCTTCTTTTTCGCAGACTTCGTATCTTCCGCCCTTTCTCCCCGCTTTGAAAAATCTTCCATATCCTCTGCCTGTGTTGCGCAGAAAAAATCATCTGTTTCCCGGTTACTTACCCGGATGGATTTTCTGCTGTGCAGATTTTCCTCCTTCAGTCCATCCCGGCTCATTTTCTTTACGGTTTTGTCTCTTGCCCTGTACTCATGCTCCTGCATGATTTCTCATCTCCTTACATATATGGCTGTGCATACTCTTCCCATTTTTCCAGTGTCGCATCTGCCATTTTCGGAATGGAGGCAGCAAATTTCCATGCCTCCGGCGGCAGGGGATTTCCATGAAGCATCAGAAGATGCAGCATAGAACTCTGCATGTCCACCAGTGCCGCAAGATAAATCAAATCCTCCGGCATATGGGAAAAGACCTCTTCTCCATTGCTGTCTTTTCCATTCTTCAAAAGCATTTGCAATTCTTTTGGTATATCTTCTCTTTTTACTTTTACGGTGTGAACCATTATTTTGTTATCTCCTTTTCTGCTATTTTCTTTGCCACTACAACCAGCCTTCCGTTTTCCTGCGAATATTCACAAGTGGAAAGTGTCAGCAGCTTCTCTCCATAATCTGCCGTAATCCCGGTATCATAAAATGACCGTTCCTTTACAGCTTCTATAAATGTTTCATATGACTTTCTGTTTTCCGCTTTCGTGAACGTATAATAGGCAAAATCACTTCCCGTATAAACCGGAGTGGAAAAGACTGCAAACACCTGATATTTTTCTTCCCCCTGCAGCGTATTGAAAAAAATAAAAGGATGCTCTTTAAAGAACTTCCTCTCACGATACCCTTCCAATGCGGCAAACATCTTTCCGCTGTTCATGTGGTGTCCATAGATGATCAGATTGTCGCAATCTTTCAGGGAACAGTTTTCTGAAAGAAACAAGCTTCCATTTGCAGAGTATTCTCTGAAAAAATCCCGTTTCAGATAATAATTCACTTCTTCCGGATGGTACATAACGGGGTAGTCAATAAGCGTATCCGGTATCGTCAGCCAGCCGATACAATCCTTGTTTTTTTCATGAAGGGCAAGAAGCCCCTCATGGATGAGGTTCTGCTCTTCTTCATCCTGTCGGGGCTTCTCTTTTGTTTCTTCTTTTTGGTTTTCATAAATTTCTTTTAACTGTTCCTGTAAAATATCCGCTTTTTCTTCCTGTTTTGCATAGTCTGCGAGGAAGTGTCCGCTGATTCCCAATAATGCCAGTGACAGAAAACAAAGCAGATAGGCTGCCCATTTTCTCATACGCATCCTTCTCCGATTTTTTTGTCTCCTGACACCTTTTTTATCCGTTCTTCCGCCAGCCTGCAGTATTCCTCGTTCAATTCAATCCCGATATACTGTCGGTTTAACCCTTTTGCCACAGCCCCGGTTGTCCCGCTTCCCATAAACGGATCAAGGACAATCCCCTGTTTTGGGCATCCCGCAAGGATACAGGTTTCCGCCAAACGTGGCGGAAATGCTGCAAAATGTGCCCCTTTATATGGAACGGTATTGATATTCCACACATCCCGCTTATTCCTTAAAGGGTTGATTTCTGTTTTTCCATACCTGCAGGGATTGTTGATCTGCTGTCTGGACATCTGCCCCGGTATGCCGTCCGCATATTTTGTGTTTTCCTTTCTCCCATAGCGGTAACGGATGGCGGTACTTAAAGCAATCGGCTCGGCAACGGCAAGATTGTCGTAAAAATATTTCCCGGACTTTGTAAGCAGGAAGATATGTTCATAACATCGGCTCGGTCGGTCTTTTGCACTCTCCGGCATGGGATTATTCTCAGGGTAAGTGCCAGCAGCCACGGAAGTCCCATCAATTCTTTTGGCTTGCAGCCGGACAACCCATGATAGGATTTCCGGCTGTAGCAGTCTGCTATATTAAGCCAGAACGTACCATCTGACCGCAGGACTCTTTTTAATTCACAAAACACAGAAACCAAATGTCCGATATATTCCTCCGGTGCGCCTTCCCTGCCAATCTGGTTTTCCTTTCCATAATCCCGTAAAGCATAATACGGCGGAGAAGTCACACAACAATGGATACTTTCATCCGGCAGACTTTTAGCACCTCCAGACAGTCCCCATTGATAATCGTATCCGTTTTTAACATTCTGCTTTTCCCGCCTTTTCTCCTGTTCCTTCCAAATCCGAAGGTTTGGTTGTCATCAAAGCATACAGACGCAGGGATTTATCAAACTTATCCTTAAACGGGATAATGGTACTGCCATAAAAAATCAATCCCTCTCCCTCGCCGCTGTTGGTCACATAGGAAAGCTGGTGGGGCGAAATGTTCAACTGCTTCGCCAAAATCTGCCTGTCCCCTGCCGCCTGGTTGAGCATATAGATGAAGTCCGAGTTTTCAAATATGTTTTCGATTTCCCGGCTGGCAAGCAAATCCTTGATATTCTGCGTGATTCCTGTCGGGATACCGCCCCATTTACGGAAACGCTTCCAAATCTCCACGGAATAAGCCGCCGTCTGTTCCTCCTTCAGAAGCAGATGGAACTCATCAATATAGTATCTGGTAGATTTATGCAGCGCCCGGTTGACCGTCACACGGTTCCACACCTGATCCTGCACGATCAGCATCCCAAGCTTTTTAAGCTGTTTTCCCAAATCCTTAATATCAAAACAGACAATCCGGTTATTCAGTTCCACGTTGGTACGGTGGTTGAACACCTTTAAGGAACCGTTGACATAGATTTCCAATGCTGTCGCAATCCTCTGTGCCTGAACCTCTTTCTGTTCCCGCAGGCATTGGTACAAATCTCCCAATACAGGCATATTCTCCGGCACAGGGTTTTCAAAATATTTCTGGTATACAATCGGCAAGCATCGGTCAATGACAGACTTTTCTTCTGCTTCAATACCATTTCTGGAACCCATAATCAGCTCACACAAGGACAGAATGAAATCACTCTTAAAGCCCAGCGGGTTATCATCATCAGAATAATCCAGGTTGATGTCCATTGGATTGATGTAATCGTGACTGGTAGGCGAGATATGGATAACCTGCCCTCCAAGTGCGTTGACAAGGGGATAGTATTCTCCTTCCGGATCTCCGATAATAATGTCATCCTGCGTGACAAAAAAAGCATTGGTAATTTCCCTTTTGGCAGAAAAAGATTTTCCGGAACCGGGCGTACCAAGAATCAGTCCGTTAGGATTTTTCAGTTTCTTCCTGTCCACCATGATC
>OHYD01001051.1_pt1 | contig 12492 bp, 10 predicted proteins | sample 1580191 | NCBI WGS metagenome assembly OHYD01 (sample SAMEA3882510, study PRJEB24775) | human gut metagenome | biome: human-associated habitat; feature: intestine environment; material: feces | place: Netherlands | collected 2009/2010 | reverse complement strand
GAAGATCAAGGTCATCAAGGCCGTCCGTGAGATCACCGGCCTGGGCCTGGCTGACGCCAAGGCTGTCGTTGAGGCCGCTCCCAAGGCCATCAAGGAAGGCGTGTCCAAGGACGAGGCCGAGGAGCTGAAGAAGAAGCTGGAAGAGGCTGGCGCCAAGGTCGAGCTGAAGTAATTTTAGCTTAACAATAGCTTTTAACACCGTGTGGTTCAACACCGCACGGTGTTTTTGTTTTTGTGGGCATTTTTGTAACATATTGGAAACATAGGACGGTATAATTAGAGTAGATGGTAAATGCCTCCCTTGTGTAAAGGGAGGTTGCTGCGCGTAGCGCAGATGGAGGGATTGAAGCGTGACGATTATAACCGCATCACAACGCAGACAGGACAATCCCTCAGTCAGCTTTGCTGACAGCTCCCTTTACACAAGGAAGCCTCTGAGTTTCTCGTGTAATAAAAAGGTGGTGTATTTTTATGAAATTGCGCATTACTTGTGCTGCGCTGGCCTGCACCCTGCTGCTGGCGGGCTGCGCAGCAGGGGAGGGGACTGCTGTGTCTAGTTCGGCTGAACCGTCTGTCTCCACGGCGGCGGAACCAGCAATTACGCCGGAGCCAACGGCAGAACCTACACCAGAACCAACTCCCGCGCCTACGCCTAACCCGGCCAGCCTGCTGGAATATACCATGCTGCCGCTGGACAGCACCAAAGAAACACCCGCCAATTTCTGGTGGTATTCCATGTCTCTGCGCGATGATACCGCCAAGGAAAATGCCCACCGTCTGGCTATGGGCCTATACAACAACGATGTGGAGGAAGTGCGGGCTGCCTGCTCGGAACGTGTGCTGACCGACACTTTCCCTTTAGATGACCTTGATGGGCTGAATGTCACGGAAGCCGCCCTGTATGGCGGGGAATATGACAGCCCGTTCCTTTCCCTGACCGTCACTGACCCCGGCAACACGCCGTTTCTGTGCGGACGGCATGAGTATTACCTCTCGTTCGATGCAGACGGAAAAGTAGATTGGCTGGGCCGTTCGCCTCTTTACGAGGACACGCAAAGCGTGACCCTGGCCAGCTATTACGAATCCTCCAGTGAGGACGTTTCTTTCTGGGGAATCACTTCTGCCGAGCTTACCAATCCGCTGGGACTGACCTGGGGTCCTGCGTCCCTGCAATGCTATGACACCTACTGGGTGCTCAATGAGGACGATGATGGCCACCACTACGAGAACCGCAGCGTGCAGGACCTTGGCTCCGTGGAAGCGCCGCCCTACGGCATTACTAGCTATGCGGTCCCGCCTGACGGCAATGTACTGACCGATACCAAGCTGGAAGTCGTATGCGAAGCCCTCAATCAGTTTTTTACCGCGCTGGCCGACGGCAGCTATACAGACGAATTTTACACAACGCCCTGCAACGACGCCCTGATTTCTGCCTGGGATGCCGCTGTGCCGCTGCCCGTCGCGGTCACGCCGGAGGCCCTGCGCAGCTGCGCCTCTCAAGACAACTGGGGTGCGCCGTGCGCCGAGATCTGGGTGCCGCTGCCGCAAAACTGCTGGGCGGTCATCAAGACAAACGCCCACTACACCGGCAGCGAGGGTATCATCGATGACTCTTTTTCATTCAACTATTACCAAACCGTCCCTGCCGCTTTGGCGGCAGTTTTGCCTCAATAAAATGTTCACAATTTGTTAGTATTTTTACACAAAAAGGCGTTCATATTTTTGTACATTAAATCCGTTTTGTCTCTTTCACAAAACGGATTTTTTTCTTATAATGGTAGCATACAAAATAGGGGGACATCCACTTTAAGGGAGGCTGCATTTCTTTGGAAAACGAAAAGCCAAAAGGTAATGCGATGGAAAAGCTGGCGACGCTTATCGTCGATAAGCGTAACCTGATTTTCCTTTTATACATCTTTGCGTTGATTTTCTGTGTCATTGCTACGGGCTGGGTCAACGTGGAAAACGACATCACCACCTACCTGCCGGACTCCACCGAGACCCGCCAGGGCCTGACTGTGATGAATGACAACTTCACCACCTATGGCACGGCCCGCGTCATGGTGTCCAACATCACCTACGATAAGGCCGTTCAGCTGGAAGAACAGCTGGAGGACATCGACGGTGTGGACTCCATCGACTTCGACGAGACCTCAGACCACTACAAGGATTCCACCGCGCTGTTCTCGGTCAGTTTTGACGGCGAGGTCGACGATCCCCGCGCCGAGGCCGCCATGGACGAGATCCGCGCCGAGCTGGCCGACTACGACACCTCGATCTACACCGAGGTCGGCTACGATTCTTCGGCGGACCTGCAATCCGAGATGAGCGTTATCATCGTCATCGCCGCCGTCATCATTGTACTGGTGCTGACGCTGACCTCCCGTTCTTACGCCGAGGTGCCTGTGCTCATCATGACCTTTGGTGCCGCCGCCTTGCTGAACATGGGCACCAACTTCCTGTGCGGCACCATCAGCTTCATCTCCAACTCGGTCACGGTCATTTTGCAGCTGGCGCTGGCCATCGACTACGCCATCATTCTGTGCCACCGCTTCAGCGACGAGCACGAGACGCTGGGCGTGCGGGAAGCCTGCATTGCCGCGCTTTCCAAGGCCATCCCGGAGATTTCTTCCTCCTCGCTGACCACCATCAGCGGCCTGGCCGCCCTGGCGTTCATGCACTTTGGCATTGGCCGCGACCTGGCCACTGTGCTGATCAAGGCCATCCTGTTCAGTATGCTGTCGGTCTTTACGTTGATGCCCGGCCTGCTGGTGCTGTTCAGCAAGCTGATCGACAAGACCCGCCACAAGAACCTGGTGCCCAGGATCACTGCCGTAGGCAAGTTCGACGTCAAGACCCGCTACATCGTGCCGCCCATCTTTGCGGTGGTCATCATCGCGGCAGCTGTTTTTGCGAACCTGTGCCCTTACTGCTACACCTACACCGACCTGGTCACCGCCAAGCAGAGTGAGCGTCAGGCCGCCTACCAGAAGATCAAGGGTGAGTTTGGCACCAGCAACATGGTGGCCATCATCGTACCGGCGGGCGATTACGAGTCCGAGGGCAAGATTTTGGCCGAGCTGGACAGCTGTCCCGAGGTCGACTCTACCCAAGGTCTGGCCAACCTGGACTACGAGATTGCCAAGGCTCTGTATGGTGCCTACGCCGTCGAGCACGACGAGTATGGCGAAATCATCAACGGCCTGAGCGACTACAAAGTTCCGCTGTACGATATGTTTATGTTCCTCAAACAGGAGATGGAGGACGGCAACATCACCCTGGGCGGCGATGTGCAGAACACGCTGGACGACCTGTTCGCCCAGTTGGACAAGGCTCAGGTCCAGCTGCAGAGTGACAAGTACAGCCGCCTGGTCGCCTACCTGAACGTGCCCGAGGAAAGCGACGAGACTTTCGCCTTTGTGGACAAGATCCATGACATCGTGGGCAAGTATTATGACAGTGACTACTACGTGGTAGGCAATACCACCAGCGCCATGGACCTGTCCAGCTCTTTCGGCCAGGACAACCTGCTCATCAGCGTGCTGTCTGCGTTGTTCGTTATTCTGGTTTTGCTGTTCACCTTCAAGTCTGCCGGTCTGCCGGTGCTGCTCATCATCGTCATTCAGGGCAGTATCTGGATCAACTTTGCGTTCCCGTATCTGCAGCACTCGCAGCTGTACTTCTTGGGTTACCTCATCGTCAACTCTATCCAGATGGGCGCGAACATTGACTACGCCATCGTTATCTCCAGCCACTACACCGACCTGAAGAAAGTCATGCACCACAAAGAGGCCATTGTAGCGGCTTTGAACGAATCCTTCCCGACCATCTTCACCTCCGGCTCCATCCTGGCATCCGCGGGTGTGCTGATCAGCGTGCTGACCACCAACCCCGTTATCGCCGCTATCGGCGAGTGTCTGGGCCGCGGCACCATCATTTCCATCATCCTGGTACTGTTTGTTCTGCCGCAGATCCTGGTACTGGGCGACTCCATCATCGAGCGCACCAGCTTTGAGATGAAGGGCATCGGCGTGACCACCCGCACCGCCAGCGGCACGATGCACGTCAACGGCCGCGTCCGCGGTTACATCAACGGCGTGGTAGATGCCGAGATCAAAGGCGTGCTGCATGGCCAGTTCAACGCCAGCATCTCCACCGGCACCGAAGTCACGGTGGATGAACCCGATATGTACCTGCCGGAAGGCGACGTGACCGCCACCGACGAATCCCCGAATGAACCTGCCGACACCACGAAAGGGGGCGACGCTGAATGAACACCGAGCTGAACTTCCCGCGCCGCCTGCTGGCCGGGTTGACTACCCTGGCGCTGCTGCTGATGCTGGCCCTGCCCGTCTGGGCAGAAGGAGAGGAGACTGAGAAGCTGCCGGTCTCCATCAACAGTGTGGAAGACCTTTTGCAGCTGGTCGCCGATTGCCGTCTCGACTCCTGGAGTGAGGACCGCACGGTGGACCTGAACACCGACCTGGACCTGACCGGCGTTGACTTTGCCGGTATCCCCACCTTCAGCGGCACCTTTGACGGCAACAGCCACACCATCAGCGGTCTGAGCCTGGTGGACGACGGCTCGGTGACGGGCTTCTTCCGCTACATCCAGGCCGACGGCGTGGTACATGATCTGACCATCCGAGGCCGCTCGATGCCCTCCGGCAGCCGCACCACCGTAGGCGGCATCGTAGGCAGCAACGCCGGTACGCTCATCAACTGCCGGTTCGAGGGCGTTGCCTCCGGCGCATCCATTGTGGGCGGCATCGCCGGTACCAACCTGAGCAGCGGCACCATCAACAACTGCACCACCACCGGCAGCGTCTACGGTGCCCACTTCATCGGCGGCATCGTGGGTGAAAACCACGGCGTGGTCATCAACTGCGGCAACGACGCCAACGTCAACACCACCGTCGACCAGAACGAAGTCGACCTCTCGGAGCTGACGCTGAACGATCTGATTGGCACCGAGAATGCCGCTGACATCACCGACATTGGCGGTATCACTGGTACTTCCTCCGGCGTGGTCCGCGCCTGCCTCAACCGCGGCACCGTGGGCTACCTGCACATCGGTTATAACATCGGCGGTATCGTGGGCAGCCAGACCGGCTATGTCGAGGGCTGCGTCAACTACGGCCCCGTCTACGCCCGCAAAGAGGGCGGCGGCATCGTGGGCCAGATGGAGCCCAGCAGCACACTGCTTTACTCCCAGGACACCCTGCAGGAGTTGGGCGGTGAGCTGGAGACCCTGCAAACGCTGGTCAATCGCGCCTGTGATGACGCCAGCGCGGCAGGCAGCAGCTTGAGCAACCAGCTCAACGACCTGCAAAGCCGCATCACCGGTGCCCGCAACGCCGTGGACACCCTGCTGGACCAGACCAAAAACGGTGTTTCGCTAAGCACCCAGACCATCAAGACCGACCTGAGCGCCCTGATCAACGGCAGCCTTTCCGGCTCTGAAAACAATCAGGGCAATCAGCATTGGGACCTGGATGTCACGATCCCCACACCGACACCGACCCCACTGCCGGATGACGATACGCCGGTCGAGACCCCCACCCCCGAGGAACCGTCCCAGCCGGATACCCCCGCCACGCCGGCCCCCGCACCCGAACCCGATCCGGTCGTCCCGGAGCCGGAAGTGCCCGCTGAAACACAGCCCGACACCAGCGCCAAGGCCGACTATTCTACTGACACCCAGGCCATGGACGAGACCGGGCGCGTCGTGCACGGCCAGCCTGATCTCTCCATCGACGTCAATCACAACGGTTCCGGCAGTCTGGATGCCAGCGCCGTGGCTGGCGCGGATGGTTCGCTCTCGCTGACCATCCCCAGTATTGCGGTGGATTCCGACCGCATCACCGCCGCCAAGAATGACTTGAGCGGCAGCCTGACCAGCATCACCGATACGGTCAGCGGCCTGAGCAGCGACACCAACAACAACCTGCAGGCCCTCATCAACGACATCCGCGCCATCACGGCCCAGATGAATAAGATCGGCCAGACGCTTTCCGGCGCCAGCCAGAACGTCACCACCGACACGGACGACCTCATCAACGATGTCTCGGACGAGGACACCGAGGAGGACGTGGAGGGAAAGGTCACCAACTGCATCAACGAGGGCAATGTCAACGCCGACATCAACGCCGGCGGCATCACCGGTGCCATGGCCCGCGAGAACGACCTGGACCCCGAGGATGACTTTACCATCGATGGCAGCCAATCGCTGAACTTTACCTTTAAATCCCGTGTGGTCGTGCGTGACTGCACCAACTACGGCACCGTGACCGCGAAGAAGGAAAACGCAGGCGGCATCGTGGGCAGCATGGAGATGGGCTCTGCCATCAGCTGCTACGGCTTTGGCGCCGTGGACGCCGTGGACGCCAAGTGTGTGGGCGGCGTGGCTGGTTCCAGCAAGTCGATCGTGCGCGAAAGCGGCGCCAAGTGCCGCCTTTCCGGCTCGAAACAGGTCGGCGGCATCGTAGGCAGCGGCAAGACCGTGGAAAACTGCCGCGCAATGGTCGTCATCGACACTGCCACCGAGCAGATGGGTGCCATCGCCGGCTATGTGGAGGACCCGCTGGGCGGCGATGTAACCGGCAACACCTTCGTGGACGAGGGCTCCGCCGGCATCGACGGCGTGAGTTACGCTGGCATCGCCGAGCCGATGAGCTATGATGACTTCCTGGCACAGGGCGATGTGCCGCTGGCCTTCTCGAACCTGACGCTGCGCTTTATGGACGGCGACACGCTGGTGGCCCAGTGTGACGTACCCTACGGCGGCAGCCTGGCCGACAAGGATGTCCCCGTTGTGCCCGCCAAAGAGGGCAGCTACGGCGAGTGGGACACCACCGATTTCAGCAGCATCACCTTTGATATGACCATCAACGCCGAGTATTCGCAGCTGAACACCACCCGCGAGAGCAGCGCCGAGCGCGACGGCCGTGCCATCCTGCTGGTAGAAGGCACCTTTGCCACCACTGAGGCCCTGGACCTGACCGAGAGCAGCGACGCACCGGCAGCGGTGGGCAGCCATCTGGAGAGCTGGAGCTTCTTCGACATTGACGGCGATACCAGCCATACGATGCGCTACTTGGCCCCGGACGGCCCGGACAATGTGGAAGTGTACCTGCAGACCGCGGACGGCTGGCAGAAGGTGGACACCACCGTGGACGGCAGCTACCTGAAGTTCACCGCTCCCGCTGGTACCACCGGCCTGGCCGCTTTCCGCCTGCCGGAAAGCAAGGTGCCGCTGATCGCTGCCTGCGCAGGCGGTGCCGCAGCATTGATCCTGGTATTGGCGCTGATCCACAAAAAGCGCAAAGCCCGCAAGGCCAAGAAAGCCGCCAAAAAGGCAGAAGCGGAAGCGAAAAAATAATTAGGCAATAAGTAGCAGGGGAGCCGCACATTCGTGCGGCTCCCTTTTTAATTTTGTGTATACGTTCTGTAGGTGCGGATACTGGCATCGACCCATACATGCAGCCAAATCATTTATAAACAAAAATCGAGCAGCCCGCCGAAACGGGCTGCTCGGATTTTTTGTGCTTGTGAATACCAGACGCGCGAATTAGTCGCTCACGTAGGGCATCAGAGCCATATAACGGGCACGCTTGATGGCAACCGTCAGCTCACGCTGATGGAAAGCGCAGGTACCGGTCACACGGCGGGGAATGATCTTAGCGCGCTCGCTTACGTACTTGCGCAGGCGGGGCAGATCCTTGTAATCAATGTGCTCAACGCGATCGACGCAGAAGCTGCAGACCTTTTTACGGCCGCGATGCATCGGGCGGGAAGAACGATCCATAGCCATTGTGGTAACCTCCTTATAGATTGATACTTTCGATTCTTAGAAGGGCAGGTCGCCTTCGTCCTCGATCAGGGCAAAGTCATCGTTGCTGCCAGCGGAATAGCTGGGCGCCGGTGCCTGCTGCGCTGCCGGGCGGGCGGGGGCTGCCATGGGTGCGGCATAGCCGTTATCACCCATCGGTGCGGGGTTCGAGGATTTGGGGCCCGCGAAATTGATGTTGTTTGCCACGACCTCAACAGCCGTGCGGTTTGCGCCGGTCTTATCCTGGTAGGAGCGGCTCTGCAAACGGCCGTCCACTACGATCAGGGAACCCTTCTGGAAATACTTGCAGACAAATTCTGCCTGGCGATCCCACGCGACCACATCGATCCAGTCTGCCTGGCTCTGGCCGTTGGCGTCACGGCGTCCGCGATCGCAAGCGATGCGGAAAGAAGCGACGTTTTTGCCGGTCGTGGTCTGGCGCAGTTCCGGGTCACGCGCAAGGCGGCCCATAATTGCAACAACATTCAGCATTTCGGTTTCTCCTTACTCCTCAACAGCAAGAGTCATGCTGCGAAGAACGCCCTCAGTGATCTTGAAAACGCGATCCAGCTCGGCCGGGAAATCGGGCTCGCTGGTGAAGTTGATCACAGTGTACACACCCTCGGTCTCATCGTTGATGGGGTAAGCAAGACGCTTCTTGCCCCAATCATCAACAGAATCGATCGTACCATTCGCTGCGATCAGGTTCTTGAACTTGTTGATCAGAGCGTTGGAAGCCTCTTCGTCGAGGTTCGCGGTGGTAACCATCATGGTTTCGTACTTTGCCATATTCTGTAGCACCTCCTTTTGGACTTTTGGCCTTCCGACTTATGCGAAAGGCAAGGATAACTGTGCTGTTCTCAGCACAGCAATTTATTATATCAATTTCCATGCACTTTGTCAAGGCACAAATCCTGCGTTTTCGGCCCTGCCGCGCAGATTTTTTGCGCTTGTCAAACGCGGGCGCGGGTGGTAGAATTTTGTCTATAGGGAAACAAAAGGGGAGATGCCTGTGCAAAATTTAATCTTCAGCTTAAACGCCACCCTGCCGGTGTTTTTGACCATGGTGGCGGGCTGGCTGCTGCGGCAGTGGGGTTTTCTGCCCAAGGAGTTCTGTAAGGCGGCGGACAGGCTGACCTTTAAAATCACACTGCCCATCATGCTGTTTTTGGACATGTCGGCGGTGGATATCCTGCATGATTTCCAGCCGAAGTTTGTGCTGTTCTGCTTTGCGGCCACGCTGGCCGGCATTTTAGTGGTCTGGGGCGCAGCGCATGTCCTGATCCGGGATAAGTCCATCGTAGGCGAGTTCGTGCAGGCCAGCTACCGCAGCAGTGCGGCTGTGCTGGGCGTGGCGTTCATCCAGAACATCTACGGCACGGCGGGCATGGCCCCGCTGATGATGCTGGGCAGCGTACCGCTGTTCAACATTTTTGCTGTGCTGATTCTGATGCTGGAATCGCCCGAACAGAAAGGTACCCCCTCGCTGAAGCAATTGCTGAAAGGCGTGGCCACCAACCCGATCTTGCTGGGCATTATCACTGGCACGGTGTTTGCGCTGCTGCCGGTCAGCCTGCCTGCTGTTGCCACCAAAACGTTGAACAATCTGGCCTCCGTCACCACCCCGCTGGCGCTGCTGTCCATCGGTGCAAGTTTTGAGGGGGCCAAGGCCATCAAAAAGCTGGTGCCCACACTGGTAGCAGCCCTGCTGAAGACCGTGGGGCTGGCGGCGGTGTTTGTGCCGGTGGCTGTGGTGCTGGGGTTCCGGAATGAGGAATTGATCGCGCTGCTCATTATGCTGGGCAGCCCCACGACGCCCAGCTCTTATGTCATGGCGAAGAATATGGGCCATGAGGGTGTGCTGACATCAAGCTGCATTGCCACTACGACCCTGCTCTCCGCCCTGACGCTGACCGGGTGGATCTTTTTGCTGCGCAGCGGGGGGTATTTGTAACGCAAATCTGTGGCAGGTTGTAGGGGACGGCCATACATGCTTAATCACAAAAAATCGGTGCCTCGCTTTTACGGGGCACCGTGTTTTTATTTCTCTTTTTTCGCGTAGACGCGGGTGCAAATCGTGTAGCTAATGGCGTAGAGGATTGCTGTTGCCAGCAGGGATACGGCGATAGCGGCAACCGCAAGGGCGGTTTCGGACCGGAACATGGCATCCATGCCGACGGAGACCGCCTGTGACTGGCTTTGGAGAACTTCCTGCGCGGCAAAACACGCCCCGAAAACGATAGCAAACACAATGACCATTAAATATGCGCGGGATTTGGCTGCCCCGAAGCGGTAGGTGATGGGCATGAGCAGAGCGTTCGTCAGCACCGAGACTTCGGCGCAGGCCAGAATGCCGAGGGCGTACTCGGCCCCACCAACGCCTGCCAGCAAAACCAGCGCCAGCGAAAGCGCCGCGCCGATGGCCGTGCTGGCCGCGCACAGCAGATACTTGCTGCCGATGACCTGCCCCGGCGTCACCGGCAGGGTAGCGGCGTAGGCGTCCCAATGGGCCTGCTCGTCGTAGTTGATGGTCGAGGCCACGTAGATGCCCCATACCGCTGTCATGGCGTAGGCAAGATAGGCTTCTTTCGTGACCAAAATCAGCACACCGTACAACGCCACCAGCAGCAGAATGTTGCCCTTGAAGCTGCGGGTCATGATGCTGACATCTTTATACAAAAGTCCTTTCATTGTGCATCCCTCCCACTGTAAAAGCGCATGATGTCATCGATGCTGGCACTATCGCAGACGGCATCGGGCAGGGCGGTGTGGGCGGCGGTGCGGTCCTTGACCAGCGTTTCGCAGCCGAACGCCCCGCGTCGGGTGTAGATGGCACAGCCCTCGGGCAGGCGGGCAAGGTCGGTCTCGGCGCAGCGCAGCAGGCCGTATTCCTGCAGCAGATCGTCCTTATTTTCGCAGAACAACAGCTGGCCGTGATGCAGGTAGGCGATGGCATCGGCGACCTGTTCCAAATCGCTGGTAATGTGGCTGCTCATCAGTACGCTGTGCTGCTCGTCCTGGATGAAGTCCAGCAGCAGGTCCAGCAGTTCGCCGCGCACCACAGGGTCCAGCCCTGCGGTGGCTTCGTCCAGGATCAGCAGCTCCGGGTCGTGGGCCAGGGCGGTGGCAAGGCTCAGTTTCATCCGCATGCCGCGGCTGTACTCTTTAATTTTTTTGCTGCCGTCCAGCTCAAAACGACGCACCAGCGCGTCAAATTTTGCAGTGTCCCAGCGCTTGCCAAAGATGCCCGCCATGCTTTTGCCCACGCAGGCAGCGTTGAAGCAATCAGGGAAATAGGCATCCTCAAACACCACGCCGATGCGGGCGCGGATGGCGGGGTCGGCAGGGGAGCCGCCCAGCAGTTCCACGCTGCCGCCGTCCGGCCGGATGGCCCCGCACAGCAATTTCAGCGCGGTGGTCTTGCCTGCACCGTTCTCACCGATCAGGCCCAGGATACTGCCCGACGGGACCACAAGGTCGACGGGGCCCAGGGCAAATGTTTTATAATGTTTCGTAGCACCGCGCAAAGCGGCGGCTGTGGTAAGCATAGTTCAGCCCTCCCATAAAAGGCGCAAGGTCTCGGCGACCTCCTCATAGCCGATGCCGCCCAGCCGCGCAGCGTCCACCGCGCCTTGCAGGCAGTCTTCGACTTTTTTCAGGTGTTGTTCATGCAGCAGGGCGGGATTTTGGGGTGCCACAAAGCTGCCGCGGCCCGGCTGGGTCACGAGGAAGCCCTCGGCCTCGAGGTCCTCATAGGCGCGCTTGGTGGTAATAACGCTGATACGCAGTTCTTTTGCCAGCAGGCGGATACTGGGCAGAGCGTCCCCCTCATGTAGTTGGCCGGACAAGATCTGCTGCTTGATCTGCCGTGTGATCTGCGCGTAGATCGGCTCCTGTCCGCTGTTGGATAGGTAAATTTCCATTTGTGAGTACTCCTTGTGATCGAACTGTGCACATTCGATATACACAGTATATACGCAGTATACACAGTTGTCAATAGGCAAACAAAAATAAAAACCAGACAGGCCCGGTGAAGTGACCCCCAAAAGTTAGACAATATTTTGAAGTAAAAATTGTTCAAGCAGCCGAAAGGGCTTGCTGTCTGTGAATTGCAGGCGGCAAGCCCTTTAGCTTTGCCTTGATCCTGCGGTTGTTGTAGTAATCCAGATATTCGATCAGTTCCTGTTTGAAGTGTTCCATGGATTGAAATTCTTGCAGATATAACAGTTCACTTTTGAGCAGTCCGAAGAAATTTTCTATCACAGCATTGTCCAGACAGTTTCCCTTGCGGCTCATGCTCTGTCGGATCCCCTTCTCGCGAAGCATCCGCTGGTACTGCTTGTGTTGATATTGCCAACCCTGATCAGAGTGGAGAATCAGACGTGTTCCGGCCGGGATCTTTGCAAACGCCTCGTCCAGCATGGTGGTTACCATACTGAGTACAGGATGATCCGATATGGTGTAACTGACCAGATCGCTGCTGTGCAGATCGAGAATCGGGGACAGGTAGAGCTTCTCTCCAAACAGGCTGAACTCCGTCACATCCGTGACCCATTTCTGATTCGGCTTTTCGGCATGGAAATCCCGATTTAGCAGATTTGGTGCGATTTTGCCCACTTCTCCCTTATAAGAGCGATACTTCTTCATCCTGACACGGCAAA
>OHYD01001049.1_pt1 | contig 12501 bp, 12 predicted proteins | sample 1580191 | NCBI WGS metagenome assembly OHYD01 (sample SAMEA3882510, study PRJEB24775) | human gut metagenome | biome: human-associated habitat; feature: intestine environment; material: feces | place: Netherlands | collected 2009/2010 | reverse complement strand
TACCCATGATCAGACCAATTGCCTCAACCGGAAGTCCTACAGAGTTAAATACCATAGTCAGGGTAACAAGACCAACACTTGGAATACCAGCAGTACCAATAGACGCCAGTGTAGCCGTTCCGATTACCGTCACATAATCCATTGGAGTCAGCTGAATTCCAAACGCCTGTGCTGCAAACATAACCGCAACACCCTGCATGATCGAAGTACCATCCATGTTGATAGTCGCACCAAGAGGAATGGTAAAAGAAGAAATCTTCTTGGAAACACCCATCTTCTTGTACAGCGTATCAATAGAAAGCGGAATAGTCGCATTGGAGGTTGCAGTGGAAAAGGCAAAGGCCATAACCGGGAAAAACTTTCGGATAAACTTTACTGGATTCAGGCCCGTGAACAGCTTCAGCAAAATCTGGTATACACCAAAACACTGGATTGCCAAAGCGATCAGAACTGCAATCATATATTTTGCCAGAGGCACAAATGCGCTGAAACCAATGGTTGCAAAGGTTCTTGCGATCAGACTGAATACACCAATAGGAGCCAGACTCATAACCATCATGGTCATTTCCATCATAATATCATTAAACTGGCTGATAAAGTTGGAAACGGTCTCCGCACGCTCCCCAAGCTTTGCCAGGATCACACCAATAATCAAAGCAAACACTATGATCTGAAGCATTTCCCCACTTGCCAGGGACTTGATGGGGTTATCCGGAATGATATTGAGAATAGTCTGAACCAGAGAGGTAGACTCCATAGTCTCAATATCGGAAGCATTTACCTGGATCTTACTCATATCAAGACCAATTCCCGGTCTCAAAAGAGTTCCGATTCCAAGGGCAACTGCAACTGCCACCGCTGTTGTGACCAGATAAAATGCAAGTGTTTTTCCTCCTACATTTCCCAGCTTCTTAGTATCACCGATAGCCATACTTCCACATACCAGTGAGCAGAAAACAAGTGGTACTACCAGCATTTTCATAAGGCGGATAAAGCCCTGTCCCAAAACGTACAGCACTCCTTCAACAATCACATCATTCTTCACACTGCTATCCGGCACCAGGTAATGGAGAACCATTCCTGTGATTGCTCCGGCGATCAGCGCAATAAAGATCATACTGGTTAAGCTGATCTTCTTTTTCTCTTTTACATTCTTTTCTTTCTTCGCGCTCATCTTAGCCCTCCCGTTTTTCTTTCATAAATTCTTCCAGAGAATCCTTCCAGCCAGGCATCTCATATACATCGATAATGCGAAGGATGAAATTATCCAGAACTGCATATGCAGGTCTGGCAGAAGAAAGATCAGACTGCGGGGTAGGTACCGGATTCAGCTGCTCCTCTTTGCCTGCAAGGCGAAGAATCTCCTTTGCAAATTCGTAACGATTGCAAACGCCCTGACAGGTTGCATGATAGGTTCCGTACTCATTGGTGCGGATCAGATGCAGGATAATTCTTGCCAGATCTTTGGCACTTGTAGGGGAACCATACTGATCCTCAGCTACAGCAAGAGCTCTGCCCTGATCTGCAGCCTCCAGAACACGGTTTACAAAGTTATTTCCCTTTCCGAAGACCCAGTTGCTTCGGATGATAAAGTGCTTGTGGGTAAACTCCTTCACATAATTCTCCCCAGCGCACTTGGATTTTCCGTAAACAGTCTTAGGGTTTGTATTGTCAAACTCCGTGTACGGCTTCTGTGCCAGACCGTCAAAAACGTCGTCTGTGGAAAGCTGCACCATCTTTGCCCCTGTTTTTCTTGCTACAAGGCTTAAGTTGCGGGCGCCTAAAGCGTTTACACGAAATGCTTCCTCCGGCTGCTTCTCGCAAAGTTCTACATCTGTGATCGCAGCACAGTTGATGATCACATCCGGACGATTGATCTCTCCAAAATGGAGAACTTCGTCTGTTTCTGTAATATCAAGCGCATTTTTGTCTGTATTCAAAACTTCAATTTCCAACGGATCCAGCACTTCATTAATTGCTTCGCCAATCTGGCCTTCAGATCCTACGATCCATACTTTCAGCATGTTTTCTCCTCCTTTTCATACGATAAATAATATTTTAACAAGCCAGGCCATACACTGTCAAGAAAAAAGATTGCGCCCTTTTTCCCAATCTGAAAATTGAATTTCCAAAACAGCTCTTGACATCTTGAATTTCCCAGTCATACCTTGTATAATTTTTGCCAAATGAACAGGGAAGGATTCAGAATATGAAAAGAAAAGTAGGGAAACGAAAAAAGCAGCTGCAGCAAAAATATTTCTTCCGAAGACTTCTTCTTACAGAAGGGATCCTGATCATTGCAGCAGTAATTATACTGGGAGGAGTTTTCCTCGTAAAAAGGATACGGGAAAATGTAAATACAGTTTCCATGGTTGAGGAAGCCAGCGGTCTGGACATGAATGACTCCAACTCTCTTGCCGCTGTAAAGGCCGCAATGGCAAGACCGGCAGAATTTTCTCCTAAATCCGTAGATTCCACCAGACCCTCTTTATACATAGAAACCACAGACATTGAGGTTGACGGGCAGATACTTGCCAATACTTCGGATTATACCTCCACAGATCCCCACTCCTTCGATGCCGGGATCAGCTACACAGATGTGGATGGAATCGTCACCTTCCGCGGAAACAATTTCCGTGACACTGCAGCCTATGGCAATACACAGATCAAAAATGGAAAAATCCAGGATCTCTGGACAGCAAAAACCGGCTCTATTACTTACGGAGATGCCACCTGGTCCGGAAGCGGCTGGACCGGACAGCCTCTTATGGAAAAATGGTCCCAAGAAGTAAAGAAGTCCATGAATATGTACGACTGGGCAAAGGAAAAAGACGATCTTGTAGAAGTGATCTATGCCTGCATGGACGGCTATGTGTATTTCCTGGATCTGGAAACCGGCGAGGCTACCAGAGATCCCTTTACCTTGGTTTCACCTTCAAAGGAGCAGGTGCACTTGATCCCAGAGGTTATCCAATTATGTATGTGGGCGCAGGTTATGACAGCAATGAGGGCACTGCCAGGGTCTTTGTTGTGAATCTTCTGGACTGCAGTGTGATGTATACTTTTGGAAATAATGATGAATTTTCCCTTCGCGGAAATTTAAGTTACTTTGATTCCTCCGCTCTTGTGGATGCTGCCACAGATACCCTGATCTATCCAGGAGAGAACGGAATTCTTTATCTGATCAAACTGAATACCAGTTATGACCCGGAAGCAGGCACCTTGTCCGTCAATCCGGATCATATTGTGAAATGGCGCTACTACGGAACACGTACCAGCGTAGGTTCCTACTGGCTTGGCATGGAGGACAGCGCAGCCATCTATGACGGATATCTTTTTATTGCTGATAACGGCGGCAATCTGATGTGCCTGAACCTGAATACCCTGCAGCTTGTATGGGTACAGGATGTTCTGGATGACTCCAACTCCACTCCTGTTTTGTCTGTAGAGGACGGACACCTTTATCTGTATGTCAGCACTTCTTTCCGTCTGGGCTGGCGAAGCAGCACCACTGCAGAGGTTCCTGTCTGGAAAATTGATGCGGAGACAGGAGAGATCATCTGGCAGACCTCTTATGACTGTTCCTCCGAGGACAGTGTTTCAGGCGGTGTACAGTCTACCATCGCTGTTGGAAAAGAAGAATTGTCGGATAACATTTATGTGACAGTTGCCAGAACCGGCGGACAGGCACAAGGTGTACTTGCATGCATTGATAAAAATACCGGGAAAGTAAACTGGGAACATGAATCTGCCTATGCCTGGTCTTCACCTGTATGTGTATACAATCCGGATGGCAGCGGAAAGGTTCTCTACTGCAACAGCACAGGACATATTTATCTTCTGGATGGAAAAACAGGAGATGTTCTTGACTGCCACCAGATCAGTGAGGGAGTCATCGAAGCATCTCCTGCTGTATATCAAAGTTATATGGTTGTGGGAACCAGAGATTGTAAAATATGGGGGATGGAACTGCAGTGATGCGGTTCCTCCCCCATTTTATTTATGCGATAGGCGAAACAAAAGTTCGTGCTTGCACGAAAAACCTTGGCGACTGCCGCGATAACGAGAAAAACTTGCAGAGCGTGTTTTGTCTCATTTACTCGATAGGTGAGCCAAACTCGCGCAGCGTATTTATCGCGTTTACTCCGATTTAATCGCCCAGCGCATTTTCGTAGATCGTGCGCGTCCATTCTGGGCACATTCCTGTGCTGACGGACGGATCACATCTCTGGAATAATCGGAATAAATTCCCTCCTTGTATCCAGCCTTCAGCGCTTTTTTCACCAGCTTATCCTCTCCTGAATGGAACGTAAGGATTGCCGCTCTTCCACCGGGCTTTAGTGCTCCCGGCAGCTTCTCCATAAACTCATACAGAACCTCAAACTCCCGGTTCACATCAATCCGAAGAGCCTGGAAAGTACGCTGGCAGGTCTTTTTGATGGTCTCCTTCTTCTCTTTTTCCGGAAGAAAATCCAAAGTTTTCTCAATGACCTGGCGAAGCTTTGTGGTGGTATCCATGTGGTTTCCCTTGCGGATCTCATCTGTGATCGCCTTGGCAAGCTCCTCACAGTATGGCTCGTCTGAATTTTCATAAAGCATTCCTGCAAGCTCATCCCGGGTAATATGTTCCAGGCGCTCTGCCGCACTGATCCCGGCTTCCTGATTCAGGCGCAGATCCAGAGGTCCGTCTGCTTTGAAGGAAAAACCTCTCTTGGGATTATCAATCTGCATGGAGGACACGCCGAGATCAGCAAGAAGGAAATCAAAACCTCCCACTTCTTTTGCAATCTCATCAATAGTACAGAAATTCTGAAGTTTAATGGTCAGAATATCCTCACCGAAGCCAAGATCTTCCAGTCTTTTCTTTGTCTTGGCTGCTTCCTCATGGTCTACGTCAGTGGCATACATATGCCCCTGTCCCTGCAGGCACTGAAGCATGGCCTTTGTATGACCGCCGTAGCCAAGTGTGGCATCAAAGCCAATCTGTCCTGGTTTGATCTCCAGAAAATCAATAATCTCTTTTACCATAATAGAAATATGCATGCCTGCCGGGGTATTCCCTTTTTGCATTACATGCTGAATGGTATCCTGGTATTTCTCCGGCTGAAGTTCTTTATATTTCTCCTCAAATTTCTTCGGGTATCTGCCTTTGTAGCGCACTCTGCGCTTATGAGGCTGCTGCCCCTCCTGCACACTCTGCGCATTCTCATGCTGTCTGTTCTCTTTTTCCTGTGACATTCTGATCTCCTGTATCTTTTTATCTGTTGCCATCTACCAATTTCGCAGAAAAATTCTTTATGCCGGGATTCTCACCCAATTCGTAAACAGCAACTTTCATTTGCTAATTCTGCCGCATCATCACATCAATGTTTACAGCCTACAACAAACATCTTCTGTAATTACCCTTGCTTCCGTTTTTCCAATTCCATACTGATTTTCGAAACAAACAGATCAAACGCCACGTCATTCTTTCCGCTGTTGATCACAATATCAGCCTTGGAACGCGTGGGCTCTACATAAAGGTAATGCATGGGTTTCACTGTATTTAAGTACTGTTTAATGATTCCATTCAAGTCTCTTCCCCGCTCTTCCACATCACGGGAAATCCGGCGAAGGATACGCTCATCAGCGTCAGCTTCCACATAGACCTTAATATCAAGGAGCTCACGCACTCTGGGATCTGCCAGAAGAAGGATTCCCTCCACAAGGATCACCGGACTTGGGGTGATATGAAGGATCTTGTCGGAACGGTTATGTTGGGAATAATCATAAACCGGACAGTCAATAGCCTTCCCCTGCCTCAGAAGCTTCAGATGCTCCACCAGAAGCTCTGTCTCCAGGGAATCCGGATGGTCGTAATTCACAGTCACACGCTGCTCAAAAGGGATTCCATCCTGTCTGCGGTAATAATTGTCGTGATAAAGGACTACTACGTCATCTCCAAAACGCTTTTTAATTCTGTTTGTAAAAGTAGATTTACCGGAGCCGGAGCCGCCGGCAATTCCTATAATAAGACTTTCCATATTCTTCTCCTACCTGTCAAGATCAAATTCTTCCGGCATAAATCTCGGACAAATGTTCTCTGAGGTACAAATTACAGTTGAAGAAAGACGGGTACCAATGGCACATGCCTCTCTCATTGTTTTTCCATAGGTAAGGCCTACGCATACACCTGCAAAAAAGGCATCTCCCGCGCCTGTGGTGTCAACCACATCTACCTTCATAGCCGGATAAACGCCCCAGTTTCTTTCCTGATCTGCATAAGCTGCACCATCACTTCCCATTGTAACCACCATCTTGGGAATATGGGCGGATTGGATCCTTTTTGCCAGACACTGGGCCATCTCTTCAGGCTTCAGGTCACCGTAATCCTCAGAAAACAGGATGCCCGCTTCCTGCTGGTTGCATACAAAGCAGGCTGTCCGCCTTAAGAAGTCACGTCTTTCGATTGCAATGGTCATATTTGATACAAGAGCGTATACTTTTTTGCCGTATTTCTCTGCATAGTGAAAGGTCTTCTTTACAATTTCCTTGTCAATATCAATCTCGATCACAACACTGTCCGCATCCTGGAAAATTTCATCTCCGTGTTCATCCAGGATCTGCTCTATAGGGCGGTGGTCCGGACGTTTGGAAATAGATGCCACCACATCTCCGTCCTGGTCAAAGACAGCCAGCCAGGTTCCCATGCCGTTCTTTACCTTGCGCATATATCTGGTATCTACTTTATGACGCTCCAGTTTGCGGATCACATCATCCCCCATAGCGTCGTCATCTACCAGACTGACAAAGGTTGGTTTCAACTCTATATTGGCAATATCTTCCACTACATTTCTTCCTACACCGCCATGGATCTGCTGGATCACACCGGCATTTCTTCCTCCAGGAATAAATGGTGCTGTGGAATAACCTTTCACATCGATAAAAACATCACCGATTACAACAATTCCCATATTATAACTTTTCTCCTTTGTTACGTTATATCTTTTGGTTTGCGCTGCCTCTTATGAAACCCGCACTTCCTTGCGGCTACATACCGGCTATGATTTCCGTCACTAGCTTTTTAAAAGATTTCGCCACTCTGTCTGCAGTCTCCTGAACCTCCTTGTGGTTCAGCTCCTGCTTCGAAATGCCAGCTGCCATGTTGGTGATACAGGAAATTCCGCACACTTCAATTCCCATATGACGGGCTGCCATTGCTTCACATGCAGTGCTCATTCCAACTGCGTCACCGCCCCATATAGCTGCCATTCTCACTTCAGCCGGAGTTTCATAGGCAGGACCTGTAAACTGCACATATACGCCCTCCTGGAGATCTATACCGCATTTTTCTGCACTGGCACGGATCACCTCTCGCAATCGTTTGCTGTATACCTCACTCATATCCGGAAATCTGCTTCCCAGTTCCTCAATATTCGGTCCGATCAGCGGACTCGGAATTCCTGTGGTAATGTGATCGGTGATCATCATAAAATCACCTGGTTTAAAATTCGGATTCACTCCACCGGCTGCATTTGTAAGAAACAGCTTCTTCGCTCCCATCATGCCCATCAATCTGGTGGGAAGAACTACATCCGTCATTGGATAGCCTTCATAGTAATGCACTCTTCCCTGCATGATCACAACCGGCACATTTTTCACATACCCAAATACAAATCTGCCTTTGTGACCTGCAACTGTGGAGGTTGGAAAGCCCTCAATCTCTGTATAGTCAATGGTGGTTTCGATCTGGATCTCATCTGCATAATCTCCAAGGCCGGATCCCAGGATCAGCGCCACTTCCGGTTTAAAATCTGTCCTTTTTCTAACACTTGCAAGGCAAGTCTCTAATTTCTGATATAAATCGCTCATGTACACCTTCTCCTTTATCTGCAGCTATCTGGCTTATCGCCAGGACAGCTTATAACATTATTTTCATATAAACAGAAAACTTTCAATGCCATGCATTTTGCCATAGACTTGTGTTCCGTTTATACGTTGCCGATTTTCTCATCCACAATCCGCTTCAGCCTTTCGTACTGCTTCCTGTCGATACAGATCTGATTGCCTTTTTTCGCGATCAGCTGGTCTGCCTGAAACTTCTTGATGGCGCGGCTGATACTTTTCAGGCAAAGGCCTGTCTCATCTGCCATATTCTGTCGGCTTTCGCCGATGCATAAAATGTCATTTTTGTTATATTTTTCGAACCATTCTGAGAAAAGTACAGCTAATCTGTCAGCCCCTTCCAAAAACAGGTACAGACGGTTCCGCCGCTCTTCCTCCAACAGGGAAGCACAGGTAAGCTTTGCCTCCAGGCGAAAAGCTTCCGTATCTGAATAAATCCATTTCTCATACTGCGCTCTTGGAAGCTTGGTAACGATACACTCTGTCTCTGTCTGCAGGGTGGTCTGGTAGGTATCCTGTCCCAGGATCACCTCCATACCACCAAGCGCAATGAGATTCATGGGCTTCATAAAATCATAGGCAATGCCGGAAATCCGGTAATCTGTGGCTTTTACTCTTCCTCTGGCAACAAAGAAAATCGTATCTGCCGGTTCATTTTCCCTGATAAAAGTAGTTCCGGCTTCCATTATCTCACTCTGAAACAGGTCCATAAGCCATAATGGCGCAGTACGGAAATAAGCTTCAAATTGTTTCTGTTTCTCACGTTCCAGTTCACGAAGGAATGGAAGTACATCGTGTAAATAGGTGTGTTTCATATGATTTCCTCATCTTCTGCCATGTGCTGCAAATCATTTGTTTCTATCCGGGTTCTGCCGCAAAAGCAAACAATCCACCGGATAAGCAACCGCTATCCAACAGCTGCTTTTCTATTTTAGCATAATTTCTCAAGAATGGAATGTCCGATGGTTCCTTCCGGCATTTTCACCTCAAAATTATCTGCCACAGACGCACCAATAATAGAAAAAGTATCCTCGTTTTCAAGGGCGCCCCCCTCTTTCATGGTCTTGGAATAAGCCAGGAAGGGAACATACTCTCTGGTATGGTCGGTGCCGCTATAGGTGGGATCATTCCCATGGTCTGCGGTAAGAATAAGAAGGTCATCCTCCCGAAGCTCTTCCAAAAGAACGCCCAGGTTCCTGTCAAACTTCTCGATTTCTTTGCCGTAGCCTTCCACATTTCGTCTGTGTCCCCACAGGGCATCGAAATCAACCAGGTTCACAAAGCAAAGTCCCCTGAAATCCTCTTTGCAGATCTGGATGGTCTGCTCCATGCCGTGTACGGAGCTGTCTGAATGATAAGTCTTTGTGATTCCTTCGCCGCAGAAGATATCGTTGATCTTCCCTACACCGATCACATCCAGGCCATTATCCTTTAACGCATTTAATGCAGTCAGGCCTGTTGGCTTCAAAGCATAATCATGACGATTACTGGTTCGCTTGAACTCACCTTTCTTTTTCCCCACATATGGTCTGGCGATGACACGGCCTACACGCCATTCATCCTTCAGTGTAATTTCTCTTGCGATCTCGCAGCAGCGGTACAAATTCTGAAGGTCAAAGGTTTCCTCATTTCCGCAGATCTGAAGAACAGAGTCGGCTGAAGTATACACGATCATGGCACCTGTATGAATTTCTTCTTCTCCAAGCTCTTCAATGATCTCCGTTCCGCTGGCGCTCTTGTTTCCAATCACGCGCTTGCCGCAGCGCTTCTCCAGTTCCGCGATCAGCTCCGGCGGAAAGCCGGTGTCTGTGAAAGTCTTAAACGGCTTCTCTGTCTTAATTCCCATCATTTCCCAATGGCCGGTCATGGTATCCTTTCCATTGCTGGCTTCGCTTACGCGCATGTAACGGCCAATCGGCTTCTCCACACCTTGCATATTTCCTGCCGGATGAAGATTTAACATTCCAAGCTTCTTAAGATTTGGTATTTCCAGGGAGCCCATTTTATCCAGAATATGTCCGAATGTATCCACTCCCACATCCCCGAATTTCTCTGAATCCGGCATGGCACCGATTCCCAGAGAATCCAGAACGATCACGAAAATCCTTTCATATTTTTTCAAAATAAAATCCCTCGTTTCCAATATTTTATCCTTTTATTCCCAGTTCAGAATATAATCTCTCTTTCACCTCATCGGTGGCAAATGCCGTATCCACTGCATTCTTCATCATTAGCCGTATCTCTTCCTCCTGAATGCCATACGTGTCCTGAATGAACTGAAGCTCTTTGGTAAGGCTTGTGTTGCTCACTGTACGGTTGTCCGTGTTGATGGAAACCTTCAATCCTGTATTCAGAAATTCCCGGATAGGATATTCTGACGGACTGTTTACCGCTTTTGTCTGAAGATTGCTGATGGGACACATTTCAATTCCAATGCCTCTGTCAGCCAGCTCTTTTTGAATATTATAATGACCTCGCATGGCGATTCCATGTCCGATCCTGCCAGCTCCCGCTTTTACAGCATCCACAATGTTCTGTACGCTTCCACACTCTCCTGCATGAAGGGTAAAGGGCATCTCCAGCTTACGGGTGTTCTGAAAAAGCTCCATAAACTGTGCCATGGGATAAGCTGCTTCCGCACCTGCCAGATCCGCCGCACACACACCATAGCCCAGATATTCACGGGCTGTTTTTATCATCCGGCTGTTGTCCTCCTGGCTGTGATGACGCATGGCACAGGTAATCACACCAAACTCCGTTCCAAAGTCTGCTCTGCCCCGCTCAAGGCCTTTTAATACCGCCTCGATCACAGCACGGCAGTTCATTCCGGAGGTCTCGGAAAGAAGAGGTGCAAAACGGATTTCTGCGTAGCGCACATTCTCCTGGCTCATGGTGCGAAGTACATCATAGCCAGCTGCCTCAAGCCCTTTTTCATCCATAATGCACTGACCCGGAAGAGAAAATTTCTCCAGGTATTCTGCAAGGCTTGTGCAGTCATCGGACACGCTAAGCTCTTCCGGTTGTACCCTTCTTCCCAGCCGGCTCTCCATGAACTCCCGGCTTAAAGACCCGTCCAGATGACAGTGGAGCTCTGCCTTGGGTAATGCTTTTAACTGTTCGTTTGTCATAATTTTTTCTCCTGCAATTCTTTATGCTGCTTTATAACTGCCGGATTCAATGCCAGATCACTCTGTTTTCGGCATTTTCCGGCATACTTCATAATAATCTTCTTCGGTCAGCAGCTTTCACGCCAAGTTAGATGGTCCAAACCCTAACGGCAGGAGTTCTTTTAGTGTATACACATTATAATGCTCTTTATCCACTGCCAGAATGACCTGGAAGGTTTCCGGGTTGCAAAACTCCATCATAACCTGTCGACACACGCCGCAGGGAGCTGCATATTCTGTGAGCACGCCAGCCTTACCGCCAACGACACAGATTGCCTGAAATTCTTTCACGCCTTCGCTTACTGCCTTAAAAAAAGCGGTACGCTCCGCACAGTTTGTGGCTGTATACCCGGCGTTTTCAATGTTGCAGCCTGTGTAAACCTGCCCGTTTTTTGCAAGGAGGGCTGCGCCTACTTTAAAATTGGAATATGGTGTATAGGAATATTTCAGCTGGTAGATTGCTGTATCAATCAGCTGGTTGATCATCTCTTTTTCCATTTTCACACCTCTCTTATCATTCACATTTTCTGATTGTCTCTGACAACATAATGCTCTTCTCGATGAACGTCGTTATAATCTGATCAATTCCGGAGACAGCATCTGTTCGCCTTTAAAATCAATGATCAGATCAATATCCTGTGGCTTTCTCGTTTTTTACAATTTTTATAATCCGGCTGGTTCCCAGTCGGTCTGCACCAAGTGCAAGGAACTTCTCTGCATCCTCCAGTGAAGAAATTCCGCCTGCTGCTTTCATCTTTACATTTGGTCCGATATGCCTGGAGAAAAGCTCAATGTCTGCAAAGGTTGCACCTGCGCCGCCAAAGCCGGTAGAAGTCTTAATATAATCTGCGCCTGCTACTGTTACGATCTGGCACATTTTGATCTTTTCCTCAGCTGTGAGGAAGCAGGTTTCAATGATAACCTTCAGGATCTTGTCACCACATGCAGCTTTTAAGGTGCGGATCTCGTTCTCAATCAGGTCATATTTCTGATCTTTCAGCCAGCCGATATTGATTACCATATCGATTTCGGAAGCACCATTTGCAAGAGCATCTTTTGTTTCGAATTCCTTGGCTGCTGTTGTCATGTAGCCATTTGGGAAGCCGATAACCGTGCACACTGCCATTTTTCCATTCATGTATTCTACTGCCTGTTTTACATAGCTTGGCGGAATGCATACGGATGCAGTTCCGTATTCCATCGCATCGTCACAAATCTGTTTGATTTCTTCCCAGGTAGATGGCTGGAGAAGAAGGGTATGATCCACATGTTTTAAAATCTCTTTTACGTCCATTTATTTTCCTCATTTCTGTTATCACTTTATATTGCCCCGAAATTACTGTATCGCAATTTACTGGCAGGATTATATCTGTTCTTTATTTGATTGTCTAGAGCATGTTTGAAAAAGGCTTTCTGCAAGATGTGCGTCACAATTTGTGGGAGATTTTGT
>OHYD01001045.1_pt1 | contig 12573 bp, 9 predicted proteins | sample 1580191 | NCBI WGS metagenome assembly OHYD01 (sample SAMEA3882510, study PRJEB24775) | human gut metagenome | biome: human-associated habitat; feature: intestine environment; material: feces | place: Netherlands | collected 2009/2010 | reverse complement strand
TATCCGATGGATACCTTTATTATTTCAACCGGAAGCGGGAAACTTTTCTTCCGGAAAAGCGCCCGGAAATTTTCCGGGCATTACTGTACAATCGTAACGGGCGTGCCTACCTTAACGGTTTTGAAAAGCGGCACGCAGGAAGAGCGGGTCATGCGGATGCACCCATGGGATTGGGGCGTCTGGAAAACAGGGCCTACGTGCATCCCGATGCCGCTGTCCGTCAGCCGCATGAAGTAAGGCATGGAGGCATCATACAAATTGGAAACATGATGCACCGACTTTTCCGTAATGCGGAAATGGCCCACGGGCGTGCGGTGGGAAGCCTTACCCACGCAAACGGGAAAATCCATGGCAACCTCATCCCCCACCATCAACTGGCCCCTTTGACGTCCGCGGCTGATCACCACGCGCGTATTGCCCGGGGTGGCCTTTTTCATAGTATCCGTATCTATCCATTCATCGTGCACCTCCGTATAATCAATTCCTGCCACGACCACCCTCGCGTTCGGTCCGTAGGAGGTCATGGGTACGGTTGCAGGCACGGTCAGGGGCACCATACGCAAATTCTCTTCCTGCGGGCCGGAACAGGAAGCCAACGCCAACGCTCCCGTTCCGGCAGTGATTAATAAGATGTTTTTTGCGTTCATCATCTTGAAACCTTTCACAAGGTTGGACAATACTGAGAACTTATTTTCAATGTTCCATGACGTACTCTGTTATTCCTGCGGCATGCATGGAGAAAAAATGCCGGAAAAAATGGAAGCCCCGGCGCAAAGAAAAATTACGCCGGCTTCGGAAGGGGGGAAAAATCCGCTCTCCGTCACACAGATTCCTTGCCTTATCACATTTGGCCTGTATAGTACCCGCGACTGCCAGGAGGGCAGCCGCCTGTTTACAGTTAACCCTCTATTCCGCATCATGACCAAGATTGCCAAGAGCACGTTCACCACGGGAGCCGGAACCCCGGGACAGTTTTATTCACTGCCAGCCTTGGCGGAAAACGGCTATCCCCGCCTGAACCGCCTTCCCGTTTCCATCCGAATCGTTCTGGAATCCCTGCTCCGCAATTGCGACGGCCTGAAAGTGACTGAAAAGGATGTGGACAACCTGGCCTCCTGGAATGCCAACAATCCCGGTTCCTATGAAATTCCGTTTACGGTAGCCCGCATTGTCCTGCAGGACCTGACAGGCGTCCCTCTTCTGGTGGACCTGGCGGCCATGCGCTCCGCCGTAGCAGGCTTGGGAAAAGACGCCTCCGTCATTGAACCTCTGGTCCCTGTGGACCTGGTGGTGGACCACTCCGTCCAGGTGGACTGGGCAGGATGCACGGATGCTCTGGAAAAGAATCTGGATATTGAATTCCAGCGCAATGCGGAACGCTACGAATTCCTCAAATGGGGTCAGCAGGCTTTTCAGACTTTTTCCGTGGTTCCTCCGTCCGTGGGCATTGTCCACCAGGTCAATCTGGAATACCTGGCGCAGGGCGTGATGGAAAAAGACGGCGTTTACTTCCCGGATACCCTGGTGGGGACGGACTCCCATACCACGATGATTAACGGCATAGGCGTTGTGGGCTGGGGCGTAGGCGGCATTGAGGCGGAAGCCGGAATGCTCGGCCAGCCCGTCACGTTCCTGGTGCCGGAAGTAGTGGGCGTCCATATGACGGGAGAACTCCGCGAAGGAGTGACCGCTACGGACCTGGCGCTGCATGTCACCCGGATGCTGCGCCGCCACGGCGTCGTAGGCAAATTTGTGGAATTCTTCGGAGACGGGGCGGCGGCCCTGCCTCTGGCAGACCGGGCCACCGTAGCAAACATGGCCCCGGAATACGGCGCCACCATGGGCTTCTTCCCCATGGACGAACGCTGCTCTGACTATCTGCGCCAGACAGGCAGGAGCGAAGAGGCCATCACCACGTACGAGAACTACTTCAAGGCGCAGAACCTGTGGGGAATGCCGCGCAACGGAGATCTGGACTACACGGACCAGCTGGAACTGGAACTGTCCGCCGTGGAACCGGCCGTCTCCGGCCCCAGGCGCCCGCAGGATCACATTTGCTTGAACTCTATCAGGGACAGCTTCCGCAAGCTTGTCAGCATGCCCGCGGCGGAAGGAGGCTATGGCAAGAAGGAATCTCCGGAAGTTACGGTTTCCATGCACTCCCCGGCGGGCGTTCCCGTCCTGGTGGACGGCTTCAGCCAGGAAGCGAAGCTGAAAGACGGCAGCATCCTCATCGCCGCCATCACCTCCTGCACCAACACGTCCAACCCGGGCCTGATGCTTGCCGCCGGGCTGCTTGCCAAAAAGGCGGTTGAACGGGGCCTGAAAGTGCCTCCGCATGTAAAAACGTCCATTGCCCCGGGTTCCCGTATCGCCTCCGACTACTTTGCGGCCAACCGCCTTCAGGAATCCCTGGACGCTCTGGGCTTTGAAACCGTCGGCTATGGCTGCACCACCTGCATCGGCAACTCCGGGCCGTTAAATCCGGAACTGGAACAGGCCGTCCGGGACAATGACATTGTCGCGGCCTCCGTCCTGTCCGGCAACCGCAACTTTGAAGCGCGCATCCATGCCTCCATCAAAACCAACTTCCTGATGTCCCCCCCGCTGGTCGTCGCCTTCGCTCTGGCCGGCCGCGTGGATATTGACTTCCAGACGGAACCGCTGGGCACGGACCGCAGCGGGAACCCCGTATTTTTGAAAGACCTCTGGCCCAGCTCCGGGGAAATTGCGGAAGCCGTTGCCAAATCCCGTAATCCGGAAGCATACCGGGAGCTTTACACCATCACGCCGGACAAGAATCCCCGCTGGGCAGCCGTGTACGCGCCGGAAGGCTCTGTCTTCCAGTGGAATGAACACTCCACCTACATTCAGGACCCTCCCTTTTTCAGCGGCTTCAACGGCCAGCCCCGCATACTGGCGGATATCATGGATGCCCGCCCCCTGGGCATTTTCGGCGATTCCGTAACCACGGACCACATCTCCCCTGCCGGAGCCATCCGGGAAACAGGGCCCGCAGGGCTGTACCTGCAGGGCATGGGAGTAGACAGAAAAGATTTCAACTCCTTCGGCTCCCGCCGCGGAAACGACCGCGTGATGACCCGTGGCACCTTCGCCAATGTCCGCATTAAAAACCTGATGGTAGACGGCACGGAAGGCGGTTACACGCTGTATTTCGGCAACCGCGCCGTTCCCGCCCCGGACAAGGAAATAACCCCTGCCGCGGGAACGCCTGCCTTCATCTATGATGCAGCCATGGCTTACGCTCAGGACGGCGTCCCTCTCATCGTCATCGGCGGAGAAGACTACGGCATGGGCTCTTCCCGCGACTGGGCGGCCAAGGGAACTAACCTGCTGGGCGTCAAGGCCGTCATCACCAAGAGCTTTGAGCGCATCCACCGCTCCAACCTTATCGGCATGGGCGTCCTGCCCCTCAACTTCGCCGACAAGGCGGACTATGACCGCATCGCTCCGTTGAAGGACGCCACCTTCTCCATTCTGGGCCTGAACAACGGCATCGCTCCGCGCCAGCAGGTTACCCTGCGCGTACAGCCCGCAGACGCGGAAGCGTTTGACGTGCCTGCCATCGTCCGCATTGATACGCCTATTGAAAAAGAATACTATCTGGCGGGCGGCATCCTGCAATATGTCCTTACCCAAATCCTCAAATAACGGGGTATGTGCCGGGCGTTCCCGGCACGGCTTCCCCTCGCGGACGGGCCCCCTTCTGAAGGCGCGGCCCGTCTGCTTCATCCGCACCGGATATACCTGCAACTTCACGGCACGGCCTGATTAGTTCATCCGAACTAATTCCAAATTCTTCTTGCAATCCTTCCAGGCTGTTCCTAGAACAAACGTATGGAATATAGATTTGTCCGGACGGGCTTTTTTGCCGTATTCGCCGCCCTGACGTTCTGCAGTTGTTCTCAGAACGATAAAATGAGGCCGCCGGCCGTCTCCTTTAAAATTCAAAAGGCGCCGGTAGTTCCCCGCACACCCGGCCAGATGGGCCGTGAAGTAGGCATTAAAGTTTCCTACATGCCCAAAAACACGTATGCCCGCAAGCGCGCGTCCTCCATGCGACCCCGCTTCATCACCATCCACAGCACCGCCAACCCCAAAGGAGACGCCAATGCCCACTCCCGTTACCTGAACAGCGGCAAGTCCCGCAGCCTGAACTGGCACTTCACTGTGGACCAATTCGGAGCCTACCAGCACATCCCCACTACGGAAACCGGCCACCATGCGGACCATTCCGGACCGGGAGACCAATACTCCGTAGCCATTGAAATGTGTGAATGCACCACGCACAACCCTGTCGTCATCTACAACAAGACGGCCAAGCTGGCGGCGCTGCTGATGATGCGCTACAACGTCCCCCTGCGTAACGTCGTGCCTCACAACTACTGGTCCGGCAAGAATTGCCCCGCCCCGCTGATGACTAATGGGCGCCCCGGGTACAAATGGAGCTGGTTCATTTCCCGCGTGGATTATTACTACCGCTGCCTCCAGGCAGGAAGATAATACTGCCGCATATGCCGCACGCCCCTTTGCCGCTTCCGGCATAAAGAAGGCAGGAAATGTTTCAGGAAAGAACAGGAATCACTTCTTTCCCTGAAAATATGCATTGGCTGAACACCGGGAATTCAGCGCATCTCCGGCTCGCGGAAAGCAGGATCCGCCTCCATTGATACGGCTAATGTACACGGCCGTAAAAGACGGCAAATAACACCCGTCCGGGAACAATCTTCATCAACATCAAAATCCGGAACACGGACCGGGAATAAGAAATAGTGCTGAAAGCTTTTGATGCCTCCTGAACCACCCCGGAACAGGTTATTTGACCTGAATCCGATTCACCGGTCCCATCCTCTCCGGATGGATCGAAAAAGACTGCGGGAGACTCAACATCAACAGGGAAACTTGAAAACCATGAAGCGCTTTCACAGGATGCTCAGATGCGGACCATCGAAGCCAGCAGCTTCTTACCCGCCATATGGAAGCATTGAGGGAACAATCCGGCACCATGTTCATGGAAAACCAGCAGGAACTCAAACTGAAAGGCTCCAGAGAAAACAGCCTCCTCATGCCAGAAACATGGCATTTTAGTGGAATCCCGGCCCCTCGGCATACCAGAATCTCCCATTTTATCCCGTATGGCGGATAAATATAAAGGGCCCGCAGCTCAACTGTGCCTTTGCTGAACGCCGCAGCATGGCGGCATGCCCCCGGTAAAATCCACGCCTTCGGGCGGAATTAAAGCCAATCCGGGCATTTTCAACTTCTCCCGAGATGCGAAGGCGTTGTTTCTCCGTTGGAACGCCGGACACTCCTATTCAGCGCCTCATCCTCCCCGGGGTCTTTCCCGGATAATCATTATTTTGTTAGATATTTTTGTAACTATCTATCAAGCAATCATTATATAAAACATATTAAAAATATGTTTACATATATCAAAATTGTCCCATAATTTTAGGATGAATAAGATATTGCAGTTATTGGGCATTTTGACCTTTGTTATTTGCAATTATGGGAATGCAAAGGAATTAAAATGTGAATACGAATTAAAAAATTTAAACATAGAGCCAGTCAGGGTAGCCAACGCCAAACGCACTTACACAGTCTATATATCCTGTAAGTATACAAGCGTTCATCACACGGGTGAGACAGGGGGGCCAATACCGCTGCGAAAGACAATTACCCCGGTAGTAACCGGTACAGATGATGAAAAAGAGGGCAAAGCCGAGGCATATGCAGAAGGAGAAAGCACAGTCATCGCAATGGCCCGTCTGCGTTTGACAGAAGAATGCGGTTTGCAATGCGGCAACTGTAACGAAGCAGGCTGCACCTGCGTCGGCTGCAATGACAACATAAATAAATAAAACTGATTAATAAATAAACTGATATGAAACCATTACTGAAAATTGCCTTTTTGTCGATAGCCTGCTTCTCCTGTTTTTGCATTAATAATGCCGCCGGTTCGGAGGATGTAATTCCCGGCAGCCAGAAAATTGACAGGGAAAATTCAATCATCAATCCTATTATTCTTACAGGAATCAAGAAAACAGACGATATCAGAGAATCTCAAAAGGAATATATCAGGAAAAACTATGAGGGATATGGCATACTAGGGTACATATATACCATGCATGATGGCAAATATATTCAGATTATTTCTATTAGAAATGATCAGGGTCAGGAAAAATTAATCTATTTTGACATGACCGATATTTACAGAAAACTAGGAAAATCGAGAGATAAAAAAACAAGACAAGATATCAAAAGATTGATAGAAGATCACAAGCCGCTGGAAAAAGAGCCAACCGAATCCGTGTGATGGGGTTTGTTCCGCACCGTGGAACTGTCAGATAACGAATAACAACAGCGTTTTTTAATTATTTCTGATAGTTCTGGAAAATTCCCCGGCAGGAATAAATAATCAGCCTTTCTGAAAGACTGGAAAATCCGGAAATACGCCAGGGACAGCGCTCCTGAGAAGAACATTCACGGGCGCTTTCCAGAAAAGAAGGATACCCGTCGCGAAAAGACAGAAATTATTTTCAGGTATTCCTCTTCCTGGCGGATTCCACCAGGCGCCGCCGGGTTTCCCGCCTGGCCCGGAATGCCTGTTCACGTTTTTTCTCCTCCGCCAGAGTCGCCTTCTTTTCGGAATCGCGTAGTTTCCCGTAAAGCAGCGGGTTCATGGCGGCCTCATCTTCCGGGCGCTCATGATAATACACGGGCAGGCCGTCTGCAGCCAGCGCCACATGGTAGTAACGGCCTTTCTCCTTCAAGTCCCTGCCTTTTTTATCCAGCCGGGAAAGAATCACGGCATATCCAAACCCAGGGGCGTTCATCAGTTTCCGCCGTCCGTCGAATAACGCGGCCACGCACATGTTGTCGTAGTCCAGATTCATGACGCCGCAAACCATTTCACCCTCCGTATTCCAGTACATGACCAGCTTTTTTCTTCCCTGGGAATTGGGCTTGCATGTTTCATAGGCTCTCTTGACGGGGCGGTTTTCCACAAGCAGGGAATAGTCCGCATTCCTGTAATTTTTTGATTCTCTCGCGGCAAGCTGTTCTGCCGGAGGGAGCAGAGAGGAAACGGGAGCACGCATTTCCGTCCGTTCATCAGACAGGCATTTGGAGGAAATAAGAACGCCTTTATCCATATCATAATAAGCGCAGCGGCTCCCCTGATCCAGAACCACATCGAAATTCTTCTGTCCTCTGCCGCTTTCCGGACGCGCCTGCGGACGGAAGTATTCCCGGATACGGACTGGAGGCCCCTGAATGATGGAAAGCGATGTGGCACAAACCAGTCCATCCACTTTTCTGGTTTCCGTTAAAGCTCCGGCATTCTTCTTCCGGGCCATTTCATGATACCGGGGCGAGATATTCTTTTCTACCGGCGGCCACGTCACTTTCTGCAGTTCCTTCATCAGGAAAGGCCAAAGCATCGCGGCCAGTTTCAGGTTCCGGCGCGCCTCCGCTCCCGTCAGAGAAGCCGCAAGCGCGGCGGCTTCCTCATCCAGACGGTTTAACGGAATTCCACATGCCTTCGCCCTACTTTCAGAACTGCCCCGGCCCCTGTGCAGGAATGGAATCTGCCCTTCACCACATCTCCAAATTTGGAAATCCATTCCCGTTCCCCCGGAAAGGCATATTCCTCCGCCGGCGCACAAACCGCGCCGCACCACGCCAGCACAGCAAATAAAAGGAATTTCATCGTCAGGAATCCAGAAGTGCGCTCTCAAGCCAACATACGGAAACAGCCGGAAAGAAGCTTTTTCCCGGCTCTTTTCCCAATCTTCGTTCCCGGCGGCATTTTCCCGCTGCCGTTATTGCTTGCGCCCCTTTTTGGCAGCCCCCCCGGATTTGGAGCCTTTCCCGGCAGTTTTGGCGGTGTTCCGGTCCGTCTTCTCCGCCTTGCCTTCCGTTTTTCCGGCAGCGTTTTTAGCGGGATATTTCCTTTCCCGCGGCGGGAATTCAAAACCTATTTTCCCCGTCTTTGCATTGAAGACCAGATAAGCGTCAAACGGGCGCTTGGTACGCTGCGAAATGAACCCCTTCATCAGATCGGATTTTCCTTCCGCCAAAATCTTCAATACCTGGTCCAGCGGGATTTCACGTCCCAGGATAGTCCGGGAAACGGAGACGGCGGCATGTTCCTTTCCAAGGGTCAGGGAAGGAATTTTCCAGGCCTTGGCCGTTTCCATCACATCATGCTCTCCCATGTCCGGAATGGCGACGGAAGCCACTTTCACGGCTTCCTCCACCCCTGCGGCTTCATCTTCCTCCCGCGCCGGGAAGTAAAGCGTGGCCCGGAATTTGTCGTTGAGTTCCAGCCCTGCCTCAAAGGGCTTGCCAAACCGGGAGGTAAATCCGTGAAGAATTCCCGTCCTGCCGTCCACAATAAGGGTCTTCAATTCTTCATCCGTCATGTCGCGGCCGGAGATAACTTTACGGATGCTGAATTTGCAGGAACGGCAGGAAACGGCGTCCAGCGTGTTTTTCAGGCCGTGGGCATGGCAGGAAGGGCAGTCCAATTCCATTTCCGGCAATTCCACCTGCTGCTGGGCTTCCCGGAAATCCTTCACTCTCTTCACGATTTCCCCGGTCAGGGTCTTAATGCCCTCCATGAAGGAATCCCTCGGCAGGGCGGCCTGTTCCATCTGCTTGAGCTTGTATTCCCATTCCCCGGTCAGGCTGGGGGAGGTGAGCGTTTTCAGGCCGATGCGTTCCAGCAGGGCAATCAGTTCAATCCCGCGGCGCGTCGCCAGAAGTTCGCGGCCGTCCCGGACGATGTATTCCTGGGAAATCAGTCCTTCAATGATGGAGGCGCGGGTGGCGGGAGTACCCAGGCCGCGTTCGCTCATGGCGGCGGCCAGTTCTTCGTCATGCACCAGCTTTCCGGCCCCCTCCATGGCGGCCAGCAGCGTGGCTTCGTTGTACCGGGCGGGCGGCTTGGTCATGGCGTTGCGGATTTCAATCTCACGCAAGGCGGCCTGCTCCCCGTCGCGGACGGGCACCAGTTCTTCCTTGGAGGAAGTGCCGGCCTTCCGTCCGTAAACGGCCTGCCAGCCCGGCTCCACAAGCACCCGGCCCGTGGTCAGGAAAGCGTCCGTCACGCCGTCCTGGTGGGTAATGAGCGTGGTTCTCCGCGTGTCTTCAAACACGGCAGCGGGGAAGAAGACCATTTCAAAGAGTTTCTGCACGTCCCCGGTAAGCTTCTCCATCTTCCCGGTCGGGATGATGGCAAAGTGGTCGCTCACCTTTTTTGTATCAAACACGCGCCGGTTGGGCTTGATGCGCTTGTTGTCCAGAATGTCCCTGGCAAAGGGGGCGAATTCCGGGTTCTGCTCCGCCACCGTGCCTACGATGCCGTAAACCTTGCCCAGATAATCTTCCGGCAGATAACGGGAGTCCGTACTAGGATAAGTGAGCACCTTGTGCTTTTCATAGCATTCCTGGGCCAGCTGCAGCGTGCGCTTGGCGGAAAAGCCGTAGCGGTTGGCGGCTTCCCGCTGAAGGGAAGTCAGGTCATACAACAGCGGGGCAACCGTCGTGACCGGTTTCTTTTCTTCCGTCACCGTGCCGGATTTGCCGCGGCAGCGGTCGCGGATGACGGCCGCCTGTTCCGAATCCCAGATGCGTTCCGCGCGGGAGTGGGGATGATCGTTTTTCTTCCAGTCACGGTCAATCCAGCGGCCGGAGTAAGAGCCGGACTGAACGTCGAATTCAGCCCATACTTCCGAATAAGGCTCCGGTTCAAACGCCTGGATTTCCAATTCCCTCTGCGTCAGAATAGCCAGAGTGGGCGTCTGCACGCGCCCGGCGGGGGTGACGTTGAAGCCGCCGCGGGATTGCAGGATAGTCAGGGCGCGGGTGCTGTTCAGCCCCACCAGTCTGATTCGGAACGGCATACGGCGGCATTCGTCAGGGGCTTCATGTCAGCTTCGCTGCGCATGCCATGCCATGCGTTGAGGATGGCCTCATCCGTCATGGACTGCATCCATAAGCGCCGCGTAGGCTTGGTCCATTTTCCGTAACGCACCAGATTGTGAAAGATCAGCTCCCCTTCACGCCCGGCATCGCATGCGTTGACAATTTCCGTAACGTCCTTGCTTCTGGCAAGCTGAAGAACCTTTTTCAAACGGTCTTCCGACTGCTTGATGGGTTCCAGTTCAAACTTCCTGGGGATGACGGGCAGATAGTCGAATTTCCACGGCAGGGACTTTCCTTCTTCCGTCATGGGTTTTTTCTGTTCCAGCAAATGCCCCACGGCAGAGGTGATAATGGCCCGGTCATTCTGGTAAAATGCCCCGGACTTGTCCCGGGTGAATTTTCCAAGCTCTTTGCCGAGCACTCTCGCCAAATCAGTGGCGACGCTCGGCTTTTCTGCTATAATTAACGTTTTGGACATATCGGCGGCTCGGAAAAAAGTGCTGAACAATAAAAGCGACGCTGCCCGCACGGGGAAGGGGGCGTTGCATTTGGAGCTGAATTCCTACTCCCCTACCCCCCATGCTTGTCAATAACCAATTATGTATTTACGGGAAAAGCGCGCTTTTATGTCAAAATAACGGATTCCCTCATCTCCATTTTTCCGAAAAGCCGCTCTGCCACCTTGCCAGCCATCCGCTGCCGTGCTATTTACGGGATGATGAAAACTGGTTTTTCTTTCGTCCTTCTTCCTTCCTGCCTCATGCTGCTGGCAGCCTGCTCCCCTACACCGTCCGACCGCATTGCGAAGAATATGCCGGCTTATGAACAGCTCCCGAAGGAGCATCAGGCCAAAGTGGCGCGCGGGGAACTGGAAAAAGGAATGTCTCCCATGGCGGTTCTGCTGGCATGGGGGGAACCCGAACAGAAAATGGCGGGCAGGATGAACGGGAAAAATACGGAACGGTGGATTTACACGCGGAGCGGCACGGGCTGGTCCCTGGGCCTGGGCGGAGGAGGATTCCGGGGCAGGGATTCCGGCATAGGCACCGGGATAGGCGTCACGATGCCCCTGGGCAGCCGCCCGCCCGTCTCCTGCAATGTCCTGTTTGAAGACGGGAAGGTCATCGGCTGGGAAGCCGTCAATGGCTTTTAAACGGCGTTCCCCGCCTTGTATTTCCCATCTGCCCGGCCCGGCGTTTCACGCCGTCCGCGCCGTTTTCCCTATTTGCCGGCGGCCTTGACGATGGCTTCCACCAGACCGTTGATATCGTGTGTTTTCGCTGTAATTGAAGGGGCATGCCCCAGCTCCTTGAGGGTTGCCGTGGTTACCGGACCGATGCTGGCGGCCCTGCATCCCTCCGGCCACGGAAGCCCCAGCTTGAAAAAGTTCTCCGCCGTGGAGGAACTGGTGAACGTCACGATGTCCGCTCCGCGTTCGCGGAAAGCCGCCTGGGCTCCCGCCACATCCTCCGTTTCCGCTTCCGTTTTGTAGGCGATGCATTCGTCCACAATGGCGCCCAGCGCATTCAACCCGTCGTAAATCACGCGGCGCGCTTCTTCTCCGCGCACCCACAGGAATGTGCTGTGTTCAATGGTTCCTATTTCTTCGCGTGCGTCCCTGAACGCTTTAACGAGGCCCTCCGCCACAAACTTTTTAGGCATGACATCCACGGCCAGCCCGTATTCCCGGAGCTTCGCCTCCGTCCCTGGCCCGATGGCCGCAATCCTGGCTCCTCCAATGCTCCGGATGTCCCTGTACACGGCAAAAAACGCCTGGAAGAAGCGTTCCACCCCGTTGGGGCTGGAAAACACCAGCCAGTCATATGTGTGGGCATGCACCACGCTTTCCGCAAATTCCCTCCTGTTGGAGGGCGGGGCAATGCGTATGACAGGCATCTCCAGCACTTCCGCCCCCAGGCGGCGCAGGCGCGCGCTCAATTCCCCGGCCTGGGCACGGGTGCGCGTCACCACGATGCGCTTGCCGAACAGGGGCAGTTTTTCAAACCAGTTCAGGGACTCGCGTTCTTTCACCACATCCCCGATTACAACTACTGCGGGAGCGCCCAACCCGGCCTTCTGCACCCTGGCGGGCAGTGTTTTCACAGTTCCCGTAACCGTGCGCTGAATGCCCGTGGTGGCCCACTGGACGGCGGCGGCAGGCACAGACGGTTCCTGCCCGTACCCGATCAGGGCTTCGCATACATCCGCCAGTTTCCGCATTCCCATCAGCATGACTTTCGTGCCCTGCGCCTCGGCTATTCCCCTCAAATCCAGGGAAGACGCCTTCTTGTTCTCGCCTTCATGGCCCGTAAATACGGTAAACTGCGTGCAGTACCCGCGGTGCGTCACCGGAATGCCTGCGTAGGCAGGCCCCGCAATGGCGGAAGTAACGCCCGGAACAACTTCAAAAGGGATGCCCGCTTCATGCAGGGCGTCCGCCTCCTCCCCCCCGCGCCCGAAGACGTAGGGGTCGCCCCCTTTCAGGCGCACCACTTTTTTCCCGGCACGGCCCAGCCTGACCAGCAGGGCGTTGATTTCCTCCTGCGGCAGGGCGTGGCGGGAAGCCCGCTTGCCCACAAAAATCCTTTCGCATGCAGCAGGAGCCCAGTTCAGCATTTCCGC
>OHYD01001044.1_pt1 | contig 12626 bp, 10 predicted proteins | sample 1580191 | NCBI WGS metagenome assembly OHYD01 (sample SAMEA3882510, study PRJEB24775) | human gut metagenome | biome: human-associated habitat; feature: intestine environment; material: feces | place: Netherlands | collected 2009/2010 | reverse complement strand
AAACTTAATTCTCGGGTTTTCTGTGAACTTTGTTCACAAAAACACCTCGCGGAATGTTACCAGTGAACAGTAGCGGGAGATCATCATCTGCGAAAAAAATTAAGCATCGATTCCTTTATCTCTCAGATAGTCGATTACATCACCAACTGTGTTCAGCTCTGTAAGCTCCTCTGCCGGAATCTCGATGTTGTACTCGTCTTCCAGAGCCATAACAAGCTCGAAGAGGTCAAGGGAATCTGCTCCCAGGTCATCCTTGAAAGAAGTATCTGCTGTAATTGTCTCTGCGTCGCAGTTAAGCTGCTCTGCGATCATTTCACTCATCTTTTCTAACATTGCTCATTCTCCTTTAATAAATATCTCGAAAACCGGCTTCCATCAGCCGTATGTCATACACTGCGGAAAGTATATAATCTGCTGGCTCATTTGTCAAGAGAATTATAGGATAAATTCCGGCTCCTGGAATTTAATCTGTCTGGCCACACTTAAGGCCAGTCCCATCTCTGCCATCAGGAACAAAATGGAGGTACCTCCATAGCTGATAAATGGCAATGTGACACCTGTGTTTGGCATGATGTTCAGCACAACAGCCACGTTCATAATAACCTGCAAAGCGATATGTACAAAAACGCCGCTCACAAGCAGGGAGCCAAACATATCCGGTGCATTCTGTGCAACAAAAAACAATCTGTACAACAGATAACCAAACAACGCCAAAACCATAATCGCGCCAAAAATCCCCAGTTCTTCACAAATAATGGAAAATATCATGTCATTCTGTGCCTCAGGCACACTTCCAAGCTTCTGAATACTGTTTCCAAGACCTCTGCCAAAGAAACCTCCTGAACCAATTGCATACAAAGCCTGCAGAGTCTGATAGCCATCTCCGCTTGCATAATCCTCCGGATGAAGCCATACCTGAATACGACGTAAACGGAAGTTAGAGCTCTGATCCATATGAGAAAGACTGTATACCAGGATTGCCACCAGAATAACTGCAACAACTGCAAGAATAACAAATGGTTTTGTTTTTGGATGTGCAATAAACACCAGACCTACGGTAATCCCAAAAATAATCATAGCAGTACTCAGGTTATCCGTAAACACATATGCAAACAGGGCCTGAATGCCGCCCATTCCCAGAAGTACCATAGTAGCTTTCAAGGTTTCCACTCTCTTTCCCATTTTGACGATCAGATAGGACAATGTGATGATCACTGCAATCTTTGCAATCTCTGCCGGCTGAAACTGTACCCCAAGCTTCAGCCATCTTCTCGCTCCATGAGAGGTGACTCCCAGGGGAGTCTTTACCAGCACCATGAGAAAAGCGGCTGCTACATAGATCACAAACGGAAATTTCGCCAGAATATGATAATCAAAATAGGACACTATAATTGCCAGCACAAGACAGCCAATACTGTACATTGCCTGCTTCTTGAAGTAGAACATGTCGTCGCCTTCATTAATCTGCGCCATATAAGAGCTTGTACTGTAAAGCATGATCAGGCCAAAGCACATGATCAATATGATTACTGCGACCAGATTAAAATCATAGTAATCTGATTTCGCTTTTTTCATTTTGATCTTGGTCTTATAGCCAGGACCTGCCTTTTTCTTTCCTGACCGGATACTTGCTTTTTTCTTTTTCGCAATATCCACTTTATCACCTTTTTCTGTTCATTTTTATATAAACTCTTTTATTTCCTTAATTGTTTTTCATTATAGCAGACTCTTTTTGCAGGTGCAACCCAAAGGTGCTGTTACTCTGTGACCGGTAACGGCTGCAGTTACTGTTCACTGGTAACATTCCGCGAGGTGTTTTTTGTGAACAAAGTTCACAGAAAACCCGAGAATTAAGTTTGCGCAGCAAACGCTACTTCTTGTGCTTGTCACAAGAAGGTTCGTCTTTCTGTGCATCGCGAAGCGCGTTACTGGTCACTGAGTGAACAGTAACCGGCTGCAGAATTTATCCCGTAATAGAAAAGAGCAGGATACTCTCCTGCCCTTCTCTGTTTCCTTATAGAAATTTATATCTGACCTGCTTAAGATCAGTCTTCACTGCCATCATCGAAGCCTTCTGTTTCAATAATGAACTTCACGTTGCCACTCATGGAAGCATCTTTCCCTGTGAAGGATGTATAAGCAGCATCATCAGACTGGAGTGCTTCCAGGCGATCCAGAACACTCTGGAAATCATCTTCCATAGTATCTTTCAGTTTCTTGATACCCTCATCGTAGAACTCTTTCTCACCATCCTTCAGATCTTTTGCTCCATCCTTCAGAGTCTTAGCTCCGTCTTTCAGATCTTTTGCCCCATCCTTCAGGTCTTTTGCTCCATCATCCAGGGTCTTAGCTCCATCTTTCAGACTGCTTGTTCCGTCTTTCAGAGTCTTAGCTCCGTCATTCAGATCCTTAGCTCCATCTTTCAAAGTCTTGGTTCCGTCTTTCAGATCTTTTGTTCCGCTTACTAAAGAAGATGTACCACTCTTCAATTCACGAGTTCCATTATTAACACTGTTTGCACCGCTTCTTAACTGGGAAGCTCCGCTTCTCAGATCTGCAGCACCGTTCTTTAACTGTGCAATACCGGATTTTACCTGTCCACTGGCTGCTACTAATGTACCTGCTCCGCTTACAAGGCTCTTGGTTCCTGCTGTCAGCTGGGATGCTCCACTGTTCAGGGTATCACTGCTTGCTGTCAGCTGAGATGCTCCGCTTCTCAGTGCCACACTATTTGCGGCAATCTGACCAACACCAGTTACCAGCTTGCCGGTTGCTTTGCTGATTGAACTGATACCTGCATCAAGGCTCTCCTTTGCACTCTTTAATGTACTTGCGCCATTGAGAAGTGCTGTTGCGTTGGCATTATCCTTGCCCTGAAGGGTATTGATTCCATCTGTAATAGTCTTCTCACTATTAAGGAGCTGATCTGCTCCGCTTGTAAGTGTCTCAGCAGCCTTGGTATCCTGTAACTGTTTATAACCAGCCTGAAGCTTCTCATTTCCTTCAGAAATCTGTTTTGCACCTTCTGCTAACTGATTCACAGAATCTGTCATGGAAGAAAGATCTCCAAGTCCTGCAACCAGACTGCTTACTGCTGTCAGACTCTCTCTTACCTGTGTTCCGGCTGCTTTCAGATTTGATGCTCCTGTAGATAACTGACCTTCACCTGTTTCCTTCAGCTGTGCCATTCCACTGTTCAGGGAATCAGCACCTGTGCTCAGCTGTGCGGCTCCTGCATTTGCGGTCTGGGCTCCTGATTCAACAGAAGCTGCACCTGCAATCAGTTTATCTGCTTCACCAGCTAAAGTTGAAGAGCTCGCTGATGCTGCTTCTGAAATACTGCCAGCTGCACCTTCCAGGGTGGACGCAATCGCATTTAAGGATTCCTGAACACTGCTTCCGTTTGTCTCAGCCTGGACAGCTACCTGTGACTGAGCCTGAATGTTACCCAGCTCACCCTGAGCTGCAGAAGCATTTCCAAGACCTGCATTTAACTGCTCGATTGCAGAATTAATAGCTGCTGCAGTTCCTTCGTCAAGTCCCTCTGTTCCAAGTGCTCCCTGCAAAGTTGCGATTGCACTGCTCATAGAGCTCTGGGTTGCACTGATTGCACCAGCGGCAGCATCTGTAGATACCCCTGCGGACTGTGCAGTAACCGTAGTCTCAATCTGGGCAGCTGCCTCACGGATGCTTGCTGCGGAATCATTCATTGTCTTAGAGGCACTATCGCCGATCTGACTGATTGAATAGCTTGTTCCTTCTTTTAATTTTCCAATTCCGTCTTTTACCTGAGTTGCACCGGAAACAAGAGCAGCTGTACCGTCAGCCAGGCTCTTTGCCCCCTCTGCAACACTTGCTGCTCCAGAAGCAGCCTCACCTACTTTTCCAACGTATTCTGTTACACCATCAGCCAGGGAATCAGCTCCATCTGCATACTGATTCAGGCTCTTCACCATTGTTTCCGGCTTTGCAGCTGCTACATTCTTGGCAATTTCTGTAAGTTTTGCGGAAGCAGCGCTGATTCCTTCTGAAGCCTGCTGGATTCCAGGTGCCAGCTGTCCTACCCCTTCAACCAGTGCAGATGTTCCACTTACATAGTCCTTAGTTCCCTGCGCCAGGGCACTTGCACCGCTTACATAAGTGCTTACTCCGTCAGTCAGCTGAGTTGCACCATTTACATAAGCGGTTACACCGTCTGCCAGCTGATTTCCACCAGCCACATATTTGTTCACACCATCTGTCAGGGATTTCATTCCTTTATTGTACTCTGCCATGTTGCTGTTTACAGTATCAACACCTTCTGTGTAGCTGTTCACACCAGAAGCCAGTGAATCTACCCCTGCAGTATACTGGGAAATACCGCTCTGCAATGTTTTTGCACCGCTGTTTAACTGGGAAGCACCAGTCTTGGCACTTGCCACACCAGCATCAAATTCATTGTAACTGGAAGCCAGTGTATTGGCTCCGCCATAAAGAGTTCTGGTTCCATCGTACAGAGTCTTTGTTCCGCTATATAAAGAAGTTGTTCCGGAATAAAGCTGGCTGGCTCCAGTATTAAGAGTCTTAGCTCCGTCATAAAGCTGGCTGGCTCCATCATCCAGGTCTTTACTTCCATCATAAAGCTGGCTGGTTCCGTCTTTCAGATCTTCGGTTCCATCATAGAGATCTTTCGTTCCATCATAAAGCTCCTTAGTACCATCAAAAAGATCCTTGGATCCATCTACCAGCTTCACAGCTGCGTCATCCAGCTCATCTAGGGAATCCTGAAGCTCATCCAGATCATCGGAATCTTCAAGATTCAGGCTGCTGAGCAGATCTGTAACTGCCATGGTGAAAGTATTTCCCATAGTACAGTCTGTAACATCAGCTTCCATGGTAAAGCCTTCCGGAATATCAATCTTATCGGAAAGGTCATCGCTTAAATCCAGGCTATCCTTTAAACCTGGAACTGCAACTCCTACAACCATTTCCTTGTCGCCATCGGAAATCACCTTTCCATTATCAATGGTAACATTGGAAAAATTATCGGAAGAAAGGATCATTCCGGTTACCATAACAAACGGAGAATAAACTTCTACGTCTTTTTTATCAACTTTTACTGTCTTTTTGGATTTGTTTGTATATGAAACTTCCATACGAAGATGTCCACTCTTGCCTGCAAGTTCCTCTGGAGTAATTTCCTGGTCATCCAGATAATATTTGATCTTCATATCTACCGGAAGTTCTTTATTGGAAGTTCCCTGATAGTAAATATCACTGCTGTCTGTATTCCATGTAACCTTGTCACCATCCTGGGTAAAGGTTTCATCGCCTTTTACATTCTTGATTCCTTCCAGGTCAGATACATCGGATACATCTCCTTCTGCTGATCCGGAATTCTTCAGCCAGTCAGATACGGTGATGTCTTTTATTTCACCTTCTGCAGTAGCGTTTACATATACGGTTTCTTCCTTGGATACTCCATTGTCTGCTTCCTGTGCTGCAGCAATTACCGGTGTAGTTCCAAGGACGGCAGCCATTCCGGCAGCCATTGTAACATTCAGAATCTTTTTATTTCGGTTCATGTTAGCCAACTCCTTAATTCTTACTTAAATATCTGACGTCTGCAAACTCCTCCCGCTGTCCTGCAGCGTATCTGTTTTCCCGACATCAGTTAGTCATCTCTTAGCCTATGAAAGTTATACAACAAAACTGACCAGTAGTCAATATCTGCTTTTTACCCAAATCTTTTCCTGTTTTGATATTGACTTTTGGTCATTTTTGTTTAAAATAGAAATAAACCACCATAATTATCAAGAAAAGTTCAGATAGTGAAGCTATAATTGTAACAACCGACTTTTATTGCTGCTGGAAGAGACAGTAAACTTTTATTTATAGAATGTCTGACAGACATAAGCTTAGGAGGAACTGGCATGGGAAAACTGGAGTTAAATAAAAAAAGGAAGAAAAGTGCTCTGTACAACACTGCCTTTGAACTCTTTACCACTAAGGGGCTTGCCAAGACAACCATTTCCGATATTGTGGAAAATGCAGGAGTTGCGAAAGGAACTTTTTACCTCTATTTTAAAGATAAATATGACATTCGAAATAAGCTGATTTCACATAAAGCCGGCGAACTTTTTTCCGAGGCACATGACGCTCTGGAAGCCTCCCACATTACCGGTTTCACTGCTCAGCTTCACTTTATTGTAGATAATATTCTGGACAGGCTGGAAACCGAGAGTAGTCTGCTTGGCTTTATTTCCAAGAATCTGTCCTGGGGAGTTTTTAAGGATGCGTTTCAGGAACAGGCAGATGACGATGATTTTCCATTTTTCCAGGAATATCTCAATCTTCTGGATCAATCTGATGTACAGTATGATTCCCCGGAGCTGCTTCTTTTTACCATTATTGAACTGGTAAGTTCCACAAGTTACAGCTGTATTCTTCACTCCCAGCCAGTCTGTCTTGCTGAATACCGTCCTTATCTTCATCGGACGATAGACTGTATTTTGCAGGCATTTATCCATGGAGCAGATGTTGAAAAATTATAGACTTATACATTAAAATCCTGAAGGAGACCTTACAGATGAAAGAAAAATTATATACCATTCCCCTGATGGATGCTTTTAAGGCGGGGGATGAATGCCCCTTCTGTTTTGTGGAGCGCCAGCTGGAGCAGCATGCCATGGATTTCGTTTTAGGTGCCGGCGCATCTTATATGGAAGACGATGTACGGGCAGAAACTGACAAAATGGGCTTTTGCCGTACCCACTATAAGAAAATGTATGACTACGGAAACCGCCTGGGTACAGGGCTGATTCTGAAAACTCATTTTCAGTGCAAAACAAAAGAGCTTCATGAACAGATCAGGATTTTCGCTCCTTCCAGGGTTTCCGTTTTTTCCAGATTTAAGAAGGGAAACACAGATACAGATACACCGAAGACTTCTCTTGGCGCATGGGTAAAAGAACAGGAAGATACCTGCTATATCTGCAATTTTTATAAAGATACCTATGCAAGATATCTGGATACTTTTTTCGAACTGTTTAAAAAAAGCCAGGAATTTCTCCCGCTTTTTGAAACCTGTAAGGGATTTTGCATTCCCCATTTCGGAGATCTGGTTGAAACAGCTGAAAGTGCTTTATCTGATAAAGAGAAAAAAGCCTTTTACGCTATCCTTTTCCCCATGATGGAGCAGAATATGCAAAGGCTTTCTGATGATCTGGACTGGTTCTGCGATAAGTTTGATTACCGCAATAAAGATGCAGACTGGCGTACTTCCAAGGATGCACTGCCGCGTGGAATGCAGAAAGCGGCAGGAGGATATCCGGCAGATGAGCCATATACTATTGACAAGTAAAAACCAAACAGGCTCCTGTTCGTTGCTTACACAAATAAAGACTCCTCAAATTAACATTCTTTAGAGTGTGTTAATTTGAGGAGTTTTTTATTTGTCAGATTTCAGAACTTTCTCCAGGTATCTCTCTTAAACAAAAGTAACAGTGGGAATACTTCAAGCCTTCCTGCCAGCATATCAAAGATCATGACAGCCTTGGAAATATAAGAATACGTATCAAAATTTCCGGTAGGTCCCACAGCGCCAAGACCAGGTCCTATATTATTCAAAGTAGCTGCGATCGCGGTGAAATTGGAAACCATATCCAGATTGTCCAAACTTATGATCAACAGTGAAGTAACAAAAATCATAATATACACAAACAGGAACATGTTTGTAGCTCTCACAACTTCATGGGGAATCGCCTTATCATCCATCTTGATCTTCTTCACTGCATTTGGATGCAGATACAGCTGCAGTTCCTTACGTGCAGATTTACACAGGATCAGAAGACGAGATACCTTGATACCGCCGCCTGTACTTCCCGCACAGGCTCCCACAAACATAAGGATAACCAGAATGGTCTTGGAAAATACCGGCCACACATTGAAATCTGTGGTAGCATATCCAGTAGTCGTAATGATGGAGCCCACCTGGAAAGCAGCCTGCTGGAAAGCTCTTCCAAAGCTTGTGAACATTTCTCTTGTATTAATGGCGATAGCTACAATGGCCAGGCCAATAATCCCCAGATAGTAACGTACCTCTTCATTCTTGGCTGCCTGCATTACTTTCTTCGTCAGAAGCAGATAATAGGCATTAAAGTTGATTCCAAAAAGAATCATAAAGACTGTGATCACCACCTGATTATACGTGCTGTAGCTTGCAATACTGTCATTTTTGATACCAAAACCACCGGTACCTGCGGTACCAAAACTAAGGCACAATGTATCAAACAGAGGCATTTTTCCAATGAGAAGAAAAATGATCTCCACAATAGTCAGAATAATGTATATGGTATACAAAATCTTGGCTGTGGACTGTACCTTCGGCACCAATTTGCTGACAGACGGTCCCGGGCTCTCTGCTTTCATCAGATTCATGTGGTATCCACCGGTAAGAGGCAGCAGGCAGAGAATAAATACCAGTACTCCCATTCCGCCAATCCAGTGGGTAAAGCTTCTCCAGATCAGCATACAGTGAGAAAGTGCCTCCACATTGTTCAAAATACTGGCTCCAGTCGTAGTAAAACCGGAAACAGTCTCAAATATTGCATCTATAGGATGTGGAATACTTCCTGAAATAATAAAGGGAAGGGCTCCTGCAATACTGAGTACCAGCCAGCTGAGAGCAACTGTAACAGCACCCTCTTTGGCATGGAATACTTTGCTTTTTCTTTTCCTCCTGGTAAGCGGAATTCCAATTGTCAGACAGATCAACATCGTAATCAGAAATGCCAGACCATTTTTTTCCCGGTAAATGATTGCTGTAATTCCTGGCAAAATCATAAATGCCGCTTCAAAATTGAAGATCCAGCCAAGAATATAAGATATCATGGAATAATTCATGTCCGGACTCCTTTACTTTGCAAGTATATCGTTGATATCACGAAGACCTCTGTTCGTGGTAACAATTACAACTCTGTCTCCAATCTCCAGGGCATCATGTCCACGAGGAATGCGGACACTGCCATCCCGGTAAAGACATCCAACCAGAAGATTCTTCTTCAGATTCAGTTCGGACAATGTCCTTCCTACAATAGGTGAATTATCACAGATCTTAAATTCCAGAGCTTCTGCCTTTCCATCCAGAATGTGATACAAAGTCTCCACATTACTTCCAATGGAATTCTGAGTTGCTCTTACATACTGCAAAATATAATCTGCAGTAATGTATTTCGGGTAAATAACACTTCCGATGTCCAGACTGTCAATAATATCGTCATAGGCAAGTCTGTTTACCTTGGCAACCAGCTTGGCATTTGAAATAGTCTTTGCGAAAAGGGAAAGGAAAATATTCTCCTCGTCCATATTGGTCAAAGTTACAAAGGACTCAGCACTTTCCAACCCCTCTTCCAGAAGAAGGGAACGGTCTGTGCCGTCACCATTAATAATCGTAGCATTTGTAAGTTCTTCGCTTAGGAACTCACAGCGGTTCTTATCTTTCTCAATTACCTTGACTTTGATCTTCATGGCAAGCAGGGCCTGGGCAAGATAATAAGAAATAGTTCCGCCGCCTACAATCACGGTGTTCTTTACCTGATGGGTCTTCAAGCCAATCTTTTTAAAGAAAGCTGCTGCATTTTGCGGGGTAGCAAGAATAGAAATCACATCTCCATTCCGGATCACATTGGTACCGCCTGGAATGGTAGTATAATCTTTTCCCTCAATAGCGCAGAAAAGAATATCGCAGCGAAAGTGCTCCGTAATCTGCTGGATGCTCTTTCCATCCAGTTCAAATTCAGGCATTACTTTAAATTTCAGAAGTTCTACCTTGCCTCTGGCAAAAGTATCGATCTTTATGGCGGATGGAAAACGCAGAAGTTTTGAAATCTCCTGGGCTGCTGCCAGTTCCGGGTTGATGATCATGGTTACACCCAGACGCTCCTTGATAAAACCAATCTCCTTACTGTAAATCGGATTACGCACACGGGCAATTGTGTGGCAGTGACCAGTCTTCTGGGCGATCAGACAGCATAGAAGGTTCATCTCATCTGATACAGTAACTGCGATAAGAATGTCTGCAGTCTCAATTCCCGCTTCCATAAGAGTATTGATACTTGCTCCATTTCCAACAACGCCCATAGCATCTACTTCATCTGTAATCTCATTAATCCTGTCCGGATTGATATCGATCAGAGTTATATCAGTATCCTCTTCCTGAAGCTGCTCTGCAAGTGTACGTCCAACTTTTCCACACCCGACAATTATAATTTGCATAACTCCTCCAAATATATAAATAATAGGAAAATGTCAGGTCACAGACAAAAAGTGAGTCTGCTCCTAACATTCTAAACACTGCTATTATAGCACTACTGTATGCTTTTGGAAATAGTCATTTTCTTACAGTAAATCTTAGAGCCTGTTTGAAGTTAACTGTGAACTTTGTTCACACAAAACCCGGGAAGTGCGGCGCGAAATCATGCGAATGCGTGATTTCTGTGCATCGCGAAGCGCGTTACTGTGAACGGAGTGAACAGCAACGTGTTGTTCGAACAGGTGTTTACTTTTTATTTCATATGTAGTACAATGACTTTATCTCTATAAATATACTTTATTTCATTTTCCCGAATTTGGCTTTCGCCGTTAACTTTATAAACAGGATATTTTCCCCAGAAATGGAAGGAGGCCGGTGCTTTCGCACCGGCGCGTATGAAAAAGAAAAATATTAAATTAAGAAAGACTTGGTGCTTTCTACAGTTAATAATATACGAAACAAATGTGATAAAAGTGTGAAAGACTTTTGAAAAAATCATGAAACGATTTCTGCTGTTTTTGTATAAAAAAACGAAACAATAACTCAAAATAAGGAATTTTACCAGATGAACGGACACAAATTTGAATATAAATGCGCCCGGATGCTGCGCCGAAAGGGATTTCACCATGTAGAAGTTACCAAAAAAAGTGGTGACCAGGGTGTCGACATCATTGCCTACAAACATTTTTCAAAATATGCAGTTCAATGCAAATATTATTCTTATCCAGTTGGGAATAAAGCAGTGCAAGAGGTCTATGCCGGGGGCAAATACTATGACTGCGACCGCTGCATCGTTATGACAAATGGCACTTTCACCAAGGCAGCTATCAGCGCAGCCAATAAATTAGATGTAAAGCTATGGGACAACTGCTCTATGTTAAAGAGTACAAGTCTGATTTTTGAGATAATGAGAGCAATGAATATTCTTGGAATCCTATTTGGATGTTATCTTCTAAGAAATGTTTTTCCATTTTCTTCGGATACTTATATGCAGTATTATCGGGAATTTTCCCTGATTCTGGCTGGGCTTCTTGGCTGGCTGGGCTGGGAGAACTGGATGTTAAGTACTTTAGCTGGAGCACTGTACCTTTTCCTTGGATTTACATTTCAAGGAACAGGCAATGTTCCTGAATTCCTGGCAGGCGGTGTAAATCTTGTATTTCTGATTCCATCACTGATTTATTTTGTGCATGTGTATCTCTTAAAACCAAAGCCATAATAAAAAATACCATCAGTTCTTTTCACTGCACCACCAACAGTATACGTAACTATTACATTCTCTTATATAAACACATTTATATATTTTTACATAGAATAAAGGGAAAGACCTTACGGAATAAGGAAAGGATCTGTTTATGGAAAATTATCAGATGAACCGTTCGGGCTGCCGCCCTTATAATAGAACCTGCGGGATGATGAATTTCTCTCCCGCTCCACTGTCGCAAATGCGGCGACAGACTTCTTGCAGCGAAATGAATTGTGAGTCCTCAGACTGTACCAGACCATATAAAAATTCCGGTGATTTCATACCTGTGAAGTCTTCATACAATCCGTCAATTTCCCAAACACCAAACTGCCCTTGCGCTAAACCAGTTTCATCAAAAACAGATAATATGTATGAGCACCTGAAACACCTAGCACCAGCAATGGCCTATGTACCATATCAGAATTTCACTTCAGCCTATGATCTTGATTATGCCTTGTCTGTGGGCACTATTTTCCCACAGCTTTGTAAACCATTCTGTGGAAAGAGAGGTATTCGAAGATGATGAGAAAGCAGCCTTCCCCAAGATGCTCTTTTTTACAGCAGATCAATGAGGTTAGTTTCGCTGTCAATGACATGCTTCTTTATCTGGATACTCACCCTGAGGATCAAAAAGCATTGCGCTATTTTTCCGATATTTCTGACCGTCGCAACCAGCTGATGGCCGAATATGCTGAGAAATACGGTCCTCTGACCATCGACAATGCAGCTGTAAGCAGTGAAAATGCATGGAAATGGTCTCAGCAGCCATTTCCATGGGAAAAGGAAGGAGCGTGACAGTTTATGTGGAATTATGAAAAAAGATTACAGTATCCAATCAATATCAAAACGCCAAATGCGAAGCTGGCTCAGTTCATTATGAGCCAGTATGGTGGCCCGGAGTGCAGTAACCTATACTAGGACAATATTCACCTTTTAGGGTTATTTTTCAAACCGGTTGATGATGCAATATTTAATAAGAAGAAAAGCCTTTACTCTCCTGAGGGGCAACTCGCGGGATTGTAAGGGCTTTTCTTGTCTAAGGGAAATCTCATGTTCAGTTTTACTGTACCAGATTCTTTCTCATTTGTC
>OHYD01001043.1_pt1 | contig 12645 bp, 10 predicted proteins | sample 1580191 | NCBI WGS metagenome assembly OHYD01 (sample SAMEA3882510, study PRJEB24775) | human gut metagenome | biome: human-associated habitat; feature: intestine environment; material: feces | place: Netherlands | collected 2009/2010 | reverse complement strand
CTGCCGGTGGGCCGCTGCTCATCACGGTGCCCTCCACCGGCGGCGGTGCTGCCGGTAAGGACCGCCTGACCCGCTATATCCGCGAGGCCATCGGTGTTAAAATCTAAGAGGTGTGACCATGAATGAATTAGATACCCGCGCCGAGCGGTTCCTGGAATCGATCCGCGCCGAGGGCGAAGCCGCCTGCGCCGCCATCCGCACCGAGACCGATGCCGAGATCGACCGCCAGCTGGACGAGGCACGCCAGGCCCAGCAGGCCAAGGCCGAGCATACGCTCCACTTTGAGACAGAGCGTGCCCGCACCCGCGCCAACCGTGAGCTGAGCGCCGCCCGCATGCAGGCCCGCGCCAAGCTGGCCGCACAGCGCCAGCAGATCGCAGCCGATACCTTTGCCGCTGCCCGCACGCAGCTGGCTGCCTTTGCCGCCGGCAAGGACTATGCCGCCTGGCTGGTCAAGAGTGCTGCCGCCCTGGCCGAGACCATGGGCGAGAGCGGCACCCTGTACGCCCGCACCGCCGACCTGCCCCTGCTGCAAGGCAAGCTGCCCGCCGGTGTGGCCCTGGCTGCCGATGACACCATCACCCTGGGCGGCCTGCGCGCTGCCAACCCCGCCACCGGCCTGGCTGCCGATGATACGCTGGAAGCCCGCCTGGACGCCCAGCACGACTGGTTCCTGCAGAACGCAGGGCTGGAGATCACGATTTGAGGGGCAAAGCTATGGAAAATAAAATTTACAGCATCAACGGCCCCGTTGTTACCATCAAGGGCAAAACCGACCTGGCTATGATGGAAATGGTCTATGTGGGCAAATCCCGCCTGGTAGGCGAGGTCATCCGCATGAACGATAAAGAGACCACCATCCAGGTTTACGAGGAGACCGGCGGCCTGAAAGCCGGCGAGCCTGTCGAAAGCACCGGCGGCCCGCTGTCCGTTACGCTGGGCCCCGGCATCCTGCGCAATATCTACGATGGCATCCAGCGCCCGCTGCCCGCCATCGAGAGCCATATGGGCAGCTTTATCGAGCGCGGTGCACACGAGCCTTCTCTGGATACCGCCGCCAAGTGGGATGTGACCGTCAACGTTAAAGCAGGGGATACCCTGACCGGCGGCCAGATCTACGCCACCTGCCCCGAGACCCCGGCCATCCAGCACCGCTGCATGGTCCCGCCGGAGGTTTGCGGTACCGTGACCTGGGCTGCCGAGAACGGCAGCTACACCGTCAACGACCCCATCGTCAAACTGACCGACACCAAGGGCCGGGAACACACCCTGACCCTGTGCCAGAAGTGGCCTATCCGTACCCCGCGCCCGGCAGCCGAGCGTATGACCTCGCCCCGTCCGCTGATCACTGGTCAGCGTGTTATTGATACCATGTTCCCGCTGGCCAAGGGCGGCGCCGCTGCCATCCCCGGCGGTTTCGGTACCGGCAAGACCATGACCCAGCACCAGATCGCAAAGTGGTGCGATGCCGACATCATCATCTACGTCGGCTGCGGCGAACGCGGCAACGAGATGACCCAGGCCTTGCAGGAGTTCAGCGAACTGGTGGACCCCCGCACCGGCAAGAGCCTGATGGACCGTACTGTGCTGATCGCCAACACGTCCAACATGCCCGTTGCCGCCCGTGAGGCTTCTATCTACACCGGTATCACGCTGGCCGAGTACTACCGCGACATGGGCTACCACACCGCCATGATGGCTGACTCCACCTCCCGTTGGGCCGAGGCTCTGCGTGAGATCAGCGGCCGTCTGGAGGAGATGCCCGCCGATGAAGGCTACCCCGCCTACCTGCCCAGCCGTCTGGCAGAGTTCTACGAGCGTGCCGGTTATGTCAAGACGCTGAACGGTGCCGAAGGTTCCGTCTCCGTCATCGGCGCTGTCAGCCCCCAGGGCAACGACTTCTCCGAGCCTGTCACCCAGAACACCAAGCGTTTCACCCGCTGCTTCTGGGCACTGGATAAGTCCCTGGCTTACGCCCGCCACTATCCGGCCATCAACTGGAACGATTCTTACAGTGAATACCTGGGCGACCTGGGCAGCTGGTACTACGATAACGTCGGCCATGACTTTATGTCCTGCCGTGAGCGCGTCGCCAACCTGCTGCTGCAGGAAAATAACCTGATGCAGATCGTCAAGCTGATCGGCTCGGACGTGCTGCCCGACGACCAGAAATTGACCATCGAGATCGCCCGTGTTATCCGCGTCGGCTTCCTGCAGCAGAACGCTTTCCACGCCGTGGACACCTACGTGCCGCTGGAAAAGCAGCTGAAGATGATGGAGACCATCCTGTACCTGTACGATAAGTGTGCAGCGCTGGTTGCCAAGCAGGTGCCGGTCAGCCGTCTGCTGGCCACCGGCCTGTTTGATGAGCTGGTCAAGATGAAGTACGAGGTGCCCAACGACGACTTCTCGAAGCTGGACGCCATGCAGAAAGACATCGATGCCAAACTGGCCGCTGTGGCCCAGGGCTGATGAGGAGGGAATAACATGATTTTAGAGCATATCGGACTTTCCCAAATCAACGGCAGTCTGGTCGTGCTGGACGGCGTAAAAGGCGTGCAGTATGACGAAATGGCCGAGCTGCATCTGGATGACGGCTCCACCCGCGTGGGCCGTGTGGTTGAGGTCGAAGGCGACCGCTGCATCATCCAGGTGTTCGAGGGCACCCGCGGCTTAAGCCTGGTCAACAACCGCACGGTGCTGACCGGCCATCCCATGATGATGGACCTCAGCCCCGAGCTGCCCGGCCGTGTGCTGGACGGCCTGGGCCGCCCCATCGACGGTCTGGGCGACATTTACCCCACCGCCCGCCGCGATGTCAACGGCGCACCCATCAACCCCGTCAGCCGTGTGTATCCGCGTAACTACATTCACACCGGCATTTCTTCCATCGACTGCCTGGCCACGCTGATCCGCGGCCAGAAGCTGCCCATCTTCTCCGGCTCCGGCATGAAGCACAACGAGCTGGCCGTCCAGATCGTCCGTCAGGCCAGCGTGGCCGATGGCTCGGACTTCGCCATCGTCTTTGCCGCTATGGGCGTCAAAAACGACGTTGCCGCCTACTTCCGGGAGTCTTTCGAGAGCTGCGGCGCGATGGAGCGCGTGGTCATGCTGCTGAACCTGGCCAACGACCCCATCATCGAGCGTATCATCACCCCGCGCGCTGCCCTGACGGTGGCCGAGTACCTGGCCTTTGACCTGAACAAGAACGTGCTGGTCATCTTGACCGATATGACCAGCTATTGCGAGGCTCTGCGCGAGTTCTCCTCCTCCAAGGGCGAGATCCCCGGCCGTAAGGGTTTCCCCGGCTACCTGTATTCTGACCTGGCCAGCCTGTACGAGCGCGCCGGTATCATCAAGGGCAGCAAGGGTTCTGTCACCCAGATCCCCATCCTGACCATGCCCGGCGACGACATCACCCACCCCATCCCCGACCTGACCGGTTACATTACCGAGGGCCAGATCGTGCTGGACCGTGGTATGGACGCCACCGGCCTGTATCCGCCGGTCTCCGTGCTGCCCAGCCTGTCCCGTCTGATGAAGGACGGCATCGGCGCCGGTTACACCCGCGAGGATCACGTCACCCTGTCCAACCAGCTGTTTGCCTGCTACGCTAAGGTGCAGGATGCTAAGGCTTTGGCCAGCGTTATCGGCGAGGAAGAACTTTCCGAGTCCGACAAGCAACTGATGGCCTTTGGCCGTGCCTTTGAGCAGGAGTTCATCGGCCAGGGCAACACCGACCGCACCATGGAGCAAACGCTGGACCTGGGCTGGGAGCTGTTGGCTGCACTGCCCCGCGCCGCGCTGGACCGCTGCGATGATGCTACGCTGGACAAGTACTACGAGCCTGCCAAGGCCCGCATTGCCAAGCACGCAAAGCAATAAAAGGAGTTTACCATGGCACAGCAGGTTTTCCCCACAAAATCAAACCTGATGGCTACCAAGCGCAGCCTGGCGCTGGCGGAGCAGGGCTATGACCTGATGGACCGCAAGCGCAACATCCTTGTGCGCGAAATGATGCAGCTCATCGACCGCGCCGCAGGCATCCAGGATCGCATCTCGGCTGCCTACGCCGAGGCGTATGACGCCCTGCAGAAAGCCAACATCATGCTGGGCTCGGTGGGGGAGTACGCCGGCGGCGTGCCCGTAGAGCACGGCCTGCGGCTGAGCACCCGCAGCGTCATGGGCGTGGAACTGCCCACCCTCTCGCTGCAGACGACCTCGCCTTTGGGCATTTATTATGATCTGGAGTCCACCAACGGCACGCTGGATGTGGCCTACCTCAAATTCAACGAGGTCAAGACCCTGACGGTGGAGCTGACCGAAGTGGAGACCAGCGTCATCCGCCTGGCCGAGGCCATCCAAAAGACCCAGAAGCGTGCTAACGCCCTGGGCAACGTCCAGATCCCCCAGATGCAAAAGACCATCAAGTCCATCGACGAGGTGCTGGGCGAGCGCGAACGCGAAGAATTCAGCCGCCTGAAAGTCATCAAGGCCCAAAAAGAAAAACAGGCTGAAGAAGCCTGATTTTCCCTGATTTTGCAGATAAAAAGACCGCCCGATTTTGCGCCGGGCGGTTCTTTTTTTGCTGTTTTTTAAAAACCGCCAAAATCTGGCAAAAACCTCTTTCCAAAGGCATAAAAACTTGCTATAATCAGGAATGTTCGCCCCAATGCGGGGGTGTTGTGTAAGGAAAAATTGAGGAAATCGGAACCATGAAAAATGCAAAAACCCTGACCGAGGGGCCGCTGGCGAAGCAGATCCTCCTCGTCAGCCTGCCGCTGGCCCTGTCCAACCTGCTGCAGGTGCTGTTCAACATGTCAGACGTGGCGGTCGTCGGGCGGTTTGCTGGGTCTACGGCGCTGGGCGCGGTGGGGTCCACCAGTATCTTTGTCACGCTGTTCACCGGCTTTTTGATCGGCCTGAGCAACGGCATCAACGTGCTGGTGGCCCGCTTTTACGGCGCCAAGCACCCGGGCGATGTCAAAAAGACCGTCCATTCGGCACTCATCATCAGCTTTATTGCGGGTGTCATTCTGCTGTTTGTCGGCCTGCTGGGGTCGCCTGCGCTGCTGGAACTGCTCAACACCAAGCCGGACCTGCTGCCCGGTGCTATTTTGTACCTGCGCGTGTACTTTTTGGGTATGCCCGCCCTGGCGCTGTATAACTTCGGCAACGCGGTGTTCAGTGCCATCGGTGACACGAAAAAGCCGCTGGTCTACCTGTCCATCGCCGGTGCGCTGAACATCGGCCTCAACTTGTTTTTCGTTATCGTCTGCCAGCTCAACGTCATGGGCGTGGCGCTGGCCAGTGCCATCTCCCAGTGCGTGTCTGCTGGGCTGATTCTGCGCGCACTGACCAAAGTGCAGGATTGCTACGCACTGGACCTGCACGCTATCAAGCTGGACCTGGGTATGACCAAGCGCATCCTGCTGCTGGGTGTGCCTGCCGGGTTCCAGAACGCAGTTTTTGCCATCGCCAACCTGTTCATCCAGGCGGGCGTCAACTCCTTTGACTCGCTGATGGTCAAGGGTAACTCGGCCGCTGCCAATGCCGACGCCATGATCTACGACGCTATGGCCGCCTTCTACATGGCCTGTGCCAGCTTCATGAGCCAGAACTACGGCGCGGGCAAGGTCGACCGCGTGAAGAAAAGCTACTTCATCAGCCTGGCCTACGGCTTCGGTGTGGGCCTGGTGCTGGGCGGCGGGCTGCTGCTCTTCGGGCGGCAGTTCCTCGCGCTTTTCACCACCGAGCCGGACGTCATCGACGCCTGCATGAAGCGCATCATGGTCATGGGCCTGGCCTACTGCATCTCTGCCTTTATGGACTGCACCATCGCCGCCTCCCGGGGCCTTGGCAAAACCGTGGTACCGACCATCATCGTTATTATGGGGTCCTGCGTCTTCCGCGTGGCGTGGGTCTACACGATCTTCGCCTGCTTCCACACCATTCCGGCGCTGTATCTGCTTTACCCATGCTCCTGGGCGTTGACGGGCTTTGCCGAAATTATCTACTTCATCCACTGCTACAAACAATCGATGAAGATTTTCAATCAGCAGCCGGTGACGGCGTAACAACGCATATTGTAAACAAGTCAAACAGGGCTGGCATCGCACAGGCAACGCCAGTCCTGTTTTGGCGGATGTTGTCATTTTCCCCCGGCGGGAGTATAATCGGGGGTGTATTTTGTTGCCTTGGGGAGGTCGTCTATGAAAAAAATCTTGCGGTATCTGCGCAGCAGCCTGGGGTACCTGTATGTCTGCTTTAAATGGGTGATCCTGGCTGCGCTGGTGGGCTGTGTAGTGGGGCCGTTTGGCGCAATGTTTGGGCTGGCGCTCAACAAAGCGACCGCCCTGCGCACGGCTGACCCGCGGTTGATCTATCTGCTGCCGCTGGGCGGCCTGGTCATCGTGTTCCTGTACCAGCATTTCGACCCTGATGGCGGCGGCTCCACCAACCAAATTTTTGTCGCGGTGCGGGAGCATAAGCCGCTTTCCCTGCGTACCGCCCCGCTCATCTTTGTAACCACCATCATCACCCATTTGTTCGGCGGTTCCAGCGGCCGTGAGGGCGCTGCCCTGCTGCTGGGGGGTTCACTGTCCGGGCAGATCGGCAGGAGACTGCAGCTGGAGGCCCGGGACTGCCGCCTGATGACCATGTGCGGCATGGCGGGGGCGTTTTCCGCTGTATTTGGTACGCCGCTGGCCGCTACCGTATTTACGCTGGAAGTCGTCGACGTCGGCTCCATGCAGTACGCAGCGCTGCTGCCCTGCCTGATCTCGGCGCTGATCGGCGTGTGGATCAGCAGCGGTATGGGGCTGGCCCCCACCGCCTTTGCGGTGGCCGACTATGCCGCCCCTACGCCGGGCAACCTGATCCGTGTATTGCTGCTGGGCCTGCTGCTGGCCGCGTTGAGCATTGCTTTCTGTGAGGTGATCCACGCCGCGCCGAAGCTGTATAAAAAGCTGTTCCCCAATGCCTATCTGCGGGTGGTGGTCGGCGGTGCGCTTATCATCGCGCTGACCACCCTGCTGGGCACCACCGATTACAACGGCGCGGGCGCCAATGTTATTGCAGCCGCCATCGCCGGGCAGGCGGTGCCGTATGCTTTCCTGCTCAAGATGCTGTTCACCAGCATCACACTGGGGGCCGGGTTCAAGGGCGGCGAGATCGTACCCATCTTCTTCACCGGCGCGACCTTTGGCTGCGTGGTGGCCCCGCTGCTGGGGCTGGCCCCCGGCCTGGGCGCGGCGCTGGGCATGGTGGCACTGTTCTGCGGCTGTACCAACAGCCCGCTGGCGTCCTGCTGCCTGGCCATCGAGGTGTTCGGCGGGCAGAACATTGAGCTGTTCGCCCTGTCCTGTGCCGTCTCCTACATGATGTCCAGCTACTTCAGCCTGTATCGCGAGCAGCACTTCCTCCACTCCAAACTGCGTGTGGTGGGCGTGCAGCGCGTCCACGGCAAATGGTCGGAGACCGATTCCGACGCGGAAAACTGATTTTCTGTCATTGTACAGCCAGGGAAAGTGTGATATAATAAATCTTTAAAGGGTAGGACAGGGAGAATAGGCTATAAAGGGGTGAATGGATATGAAGTTTGAAAAACATTGCTGGGCTGAGATCGATCTGGATGCACTGCGCCACAATTTCGCATACATCAGGCAGGCGGTCGGCGGGCCGGTCTGCGCCGTTGTCAAGGCCGATGCCTACGGCCACGGTGACGTAGCCACCGCCAAGACGATACAGCAGGCAGGCGTTGCCGGTTTTGCGGTAAGCAGCTTGGGCGAGGGGCATCATCTGCGCCACCATGGCATTACGATACCCATCCTGATCCTGGGTTATGCCGACCCTGCCCACGCTGCAATGCTGGCGGAGGATGATATTGCCACCGCCTGCTTCTCCACGGAGTACGCCCAGGCGCTTTCGGCCGCTGCTGTGCAGGCCGGGGTGCGGGTAAAGGTTCATATTAAAATCGACACCGGTATGGGCCGCATCGGCTTTGCGGTACGCTCGGGTTTCGAGGAGACCATCCGTGAGGTCGAGGCGCTGTATGCTTTGCCGGGCCTTGCGATCTGCGGCATCTTCCAGCATTTTGCCGTGGCAGACAGCGATGCACCGGATGACCTGGCCTATACAGAGGAGCAGTACGACCTGTTTACCCGCGTGGTGGACCGCCTGCAGGCGGATGGCTATGCCACCGGCACGGTGCACTGCGCCAATTCGGCCGCGCAGCTGCGCCACCCGGAATGGCGGCGGGATATGACCCGCGCAGGCATTATCCTGTATGGGCTGGACCCCAGCGAGGATGCCCACTTCCCGGAGCTGCAGCCTGCCCTTTCTCTGCATTGTATCGTCACTTTTGTGAAAGAGCTGCAGCCCGGCCAATGTGTGAGCTACGGCCGGACCTTCACGGCGGACCACCCCATGCGGGTGGCAACGGTTTGTGTCGGCTATGCTGACGGCTATCCCCGCGCCCTGTCCGGTGGGCAGGGCCAGGGCGTTATGAGCATCCACGGCCGTCCCGCCCCCGTGGTGGGCCGTGTCTGCATGGATCAAACGCTGGTGGACGTTACCAACATCCCGGAGGTAAAAATGGGGGATGAAGTGGTGGTATTTGGCCCCGGTGCAGGGGATACCGCCGACACCATCGCGAAAAAGACCAACACCATCAACTATGAGATCGTATGCGGCCTGGCACGCCGCGTGCCCCGCGTATATAAAGAAAACGGCACCGTCTGTAAGATCTGGAACGATTTGGAGGAAACCTGATGGCCCGCAAAAATATCCGAAATTTCTGCATTGTTGCCCACATTGACCACGGCAAATCCACCTTGTCTGACCGCATGCTGGAGTTGACCGACAGCGTCGACAAGCGCACCATGACGGACCAGGTGCTGGACAACATGGAGCTGGAAAAGGAGCGCGGCATCACCATCAAGGCCCGCGCCGTGACCATGCGCTATAAGGCCGACGACGGCGAGACCTACGAGTTCAACCTGATCGACACCCCGGGCCATGTGGACTTCCAGTACGAGGTCAGCCGCAGCCTGGCCGCCTGCGAAGGCGCGGTGCTGGTGGTGGACGCCAGCCAGGGCGTGGAGGCACAGACGCTGGCCAACTGCTACCTGGCGCTGGACCACGACCTGGAAGTGGTGCCCATCCTGAACAAGATCGACCTGCCCAGCGCCGACCCCGACGCCGTGGCAAAAGAGGTTGAGGACGTCATCGGTCTGCCCTGCATGGAAGCACCCCGCGTTTCGGCCAAGCTGGGCATCGGCGTTAAGGACGTGCTGGAATGTGTGGTCCGCGATATTCCCGGCCCCACCGGCGACCCCGACAAGCCACTGAAAGCACTGATCTTCGATTCCATCTATGACAGCTACAAGGGCGTTATCGTCTACGTGCGCGTCTTTGATGGCACCGTCAAGCCCGGCGATACCATCCGTCTGATGAGCACCGGCGCAGAGTTCCAGCTGGTGGAAGTGGGCCGCATGGGTGCCACTCAGCTGAGCCCCTGTGAGAAGCTGGAGGCTGGCGAGGTCGGCTACCTGACCGCCAGCATCAAGACCGTGCGGGATACCCGTGTGGGCGATACTGTTACGCTGGCCAATAACCCCACGCCGGAGCCGATGCCCGGTTTCCGCACCGTCACCCCGATGGTGTTCTGCGGCATCTACCCGGCAGACGGCGCCGACTACCCAGACCTGAAAGACGCACTGGAAAAACTGCAGCTCAACGATGCATCGCTGAGTTTTGAGCCGGAAACCAGTGCCGCCCTGGGCTTTGGCTTCCGCTGCGGCTTCCTGGGCCTGCTGCACATGGAGATCATCACCGAGCGGTTGGAGCGTGAGTTTGACCTCGATCTTATCACCACGACGCCGGGCGTCCAGTACCGCCTGACCCTGACCGACGGCACGGTAGAGGTCATCGATAACCCCTCGGCCTACCCCGACCCGACTCGCATCGTCAAGTCCGAGGAGCCGTTCGTCAATGCCCACATCTACACCCCCAACGATTACGTCGGCCCGCTGATGGACCTCTGCCAGGCCAAGCGCGGCGTGCTCATTGACATGAAGTATATGGATGAAACGCGCGTGGACCTGCATTACCAGATACCTTTGGGCGAGATCGTCTACGACTTTTTCGACGCCATCAAGTCCCGCAGCCGCGGCTACGCCAGCTACGACTATGAGTGGGAGGACTGGCACGAGAGTAAGCTGGTTCGTCTGGACTTTTTGCTCAACGGCGAGGTGGTGGACGCGCTGTCCATGATCGTTTTCGCTGACAACGCCTACGCCAAGGGCCGCCGCATCTGCGAGAAGCTGAAGGAGAACATCCCCCGCGCGCTGTTTGAGATCCCCATCCAGGCGGCCGTGGGCGGCAAGGTCATTGCCCGCGAGACCGTCAAGGCCATGCGCAAGGACGTGCTGGCCAAGTGCTACGGCGGCGATATCTCCCGTAAAAAGAAGCTGCTGGAAAAGCAGAAGGAAGGCAAAAAGAAGATGCGTCAGCTGGGCAGCGTTTCCCTGCCCAGCGAGGCCTTTACCGCCGTGCTCAAGCTGGACAGCGACGACGATTAAGCTGCAAATATACAAAAGGGATGCTGCGTGCGCGGCATCCCTTTTTTGATAGGAACTCCCAAATGTGAAATCCACTCATGGCAGAGATGCACTCTTTGCTTTTCACTATAAATATGTTATAATTTCTTTATATATCAATTCTTGTATTCGTTTTTGGAGAGATGGGCTGCGGCCTCGTGCTGCGCGCGTCTCCATGCAACGTTCCCCCACAGAAAGGATGTGGCCTTTATCAAAGCAAAACACGGAAAAGGCGCAGCACAAAGCGGCAGACACACACACAGCGGCAGCTGCGCACAGAGGGCAACGCCCCTCTGGAAGCAGGTGTTGCTGACGCTGCTGATCTTTATTGCTCTGCTCGCTCTGCTGGGCGGGGCGCTGTGGCAGAATATCTGCTATAACCGCACCCACTATACGGCAGAGTTCTATCAGATTCATTCCCGCAAGCTGACCCAGAGCTGCCGGGTCGTTTTTCTGACCGATCTGCATCTGCGGGAGTACGGAGCAGATAACTGTGAGCTGGTGCAGGATGTCCGCAGCCTTGCCCCGGATCTGATTTTGCTGGGCGGCGACTTTGTGACCTACGGCGAAGGCACCGATTATGATAATATGCTTTCCCTGTTCCGTCAGTTGAGCGAGATTGCCCCGGTATGCGGAGTGCTTGGCAACCACGAGGACGAGCTGTATTTTCTGGACAACGACCGGGAACTGGTGGAAAAGTTCACCGCTGCCGGGGTGACCGTCCTGCGCAATGAAGAGGCGCGCTATACCGTCCACGACAATGTCATCAGCATTCTGGGCGTGGAGGGCAGCCCGAAGGACTTTTACAACTACGGTGCCAGTACCTTTATGGACGCCGCAGAGCAGCAGACGGACTACGACCTGCGCATCTGTCTGGCACACGTTCCCACCTACTTTCCCGAGCATCTGGAAAATTATTCCTTTGATGACGGATATCATCCGATTGAATTCGATATGTCTTACAACCTTTATAAGATCAAGCGGGCGTCATTTATGACGTATCATGACGGCGCATTGTTTGTCGGATTCTTTACACAGGATAATGCTAGTGTCATTGAAAAATATCTGATCAATGCAGACGGCACCTTGTATGAAAAAGAAGACATGAACCTGAAACGGACGGTCGGCGTGACGGAGCCGGTTGCCTATGCGGTCAGTATGCAGGTAATTTCCGGTAAGGTGCAGGGAATGGCATTTTACAACAATAAGATCCTGCTTACCAGATCCTGGGGGATCCTGCCATCGGAGGTACAGATCTTCAACTATTCCAGATATGGAATCTTGTCAACCTCCGAAGCTTATAAGACGATCAAGTTTCCGGAGAGGCTGGAACAGATCTATCAGGACGGTGGCAGCATTTATGCACTTTTCGAGTCGGGGGCTTATGCTTACCGAATGTCATCCATTAACCGAATTGACCGTGTTGTGAAGCTGAAAGGAAGCAAACTGGTAAAATAAAGACTGAAATCCATGAAATCTGCTTGAATCGGAAGTAGATTTATGGTAAAATACATGAGTGGTTTAACCATCAGGAGGTGTGATTAGTAATGGAAATTTTAAAAACAGTACTTTTAATTTTATTTGCAATAGATTGTATCGCATTGACAGTAATCGTATTGATGCAGGAAGGTAAGTCAGCAGGTCTTGGAACAATCGCAGGTATGGCAGATTCTTATTGGGGACAGAACAAAGGACGTTCTATGGAAGGCGCACTTGTTAAGTCTACCAAGTTTTTAGCAATTCTGTTTATTGTACTTGCAGCAGTCCTGAACCTGAAAGTTTTTGCATAACGAATGATTGAAAGAAGATGAGGAACACTCTATAGTATCTATAGGGTGTTCCTTTTTTGACAGGAGAAGAGATGGACGAATTATTTGAAAAAAGAAAGAAAATTATTTATGAATTTATCTGCGACGAATTTTATGTGCCGATGAAGCTGAAAGAGTTGTCGATGCTGCTTCAGGTCCCGAAAGATCAGAAAGGGGAACTCAAAGCTGTCATGGACAGCCTGGAAAAAGAAGGCAAGGTACATGTCACACAGAAA
>OHYD01001042.1_pt1 | contig 12651 bp, 17 predicted proteins | sample 1580191 | NCBI WGS metagenome assembly OHYD01 (sample SAMEA3882510, study PRJEB24775) | human gut metagenome | biome: human-associated habitat; feature: intestine environment; material: feces | place: Netherlands | collected 2009/2010 | reverse complement strand
TCCATTCCCATTGTAACCATATTACCATACAAATTCAAGGATTGCAAGCCGCTAAACATACAGAAAAAGCGATGGAATGTCGGCACTTTCTTGTGTATCATACACCAACGAAACAAGAGCCTTTGTGCCGCCCTGTGTGGGGCATTTGTGGGAAAGGGAAAACCACTCGGAGGAAACAAAACTACGTCGGACAGGGGCAACACAGCGGCTGTACGAGCCGCAGCCCCTTTCGGGGCTTTGGTCTTGGATTGTGGGTTTTGGGTTATCGTCCGGTTTGGCACTCCCATTCAAATTCGCAGGCGTTTTCGTACTCCTCATCGAAAAGGGCATCGTCATCGATTTCCTTTTCCGTAAAGTCGATGCTGTCGATTTCCTCAAAGGTCGTTTCGTTTTCCTCGGCATCTACCTTTGCAAGGCTTTCTGCGTTTTCCTCAACCCATGCGGTGAACTCCTCGTTGTCCATCCTGTCCTCGTTTTCAATCTCCAGTTCGTATTCGTAGTCCGCATCGAACCAGGTGATGACCGCCTTTGTGATTTCGGTTCTTTCGTTCCAGTCCGTTCTGTTTGCCATTGCTCTTGCCTTTGCGATTCCGTATGATACCATTGTATTTTCCTCCGTATTTCGTGGCTTTTTGGTTGTTTTCCCTTTCGGTAACTGTATATTACCATACCTTTGGACACATAGCAACCCGCTAAACTGCCAGAATATACAGTCTGAAAACCACCACTGTATTGTGTAGATTATGACAGCAAAAAAGCAGCCGCCACGTTTGCGTTTGTGGCGTTGCTTTTCAAATCGGAAAGGTATTTGAAATCGCTTTTACTTGCCGTTACAGGCGAACGTGCGGGCTGTCAGTCCCCGATTATGATCGGCATCAGACCGTTTGGCTTAGGAATAAAAAGTTCAATGTTCCAAAATCGCTGTCTGTACTTTTCCATAAGTTCAAGAGAAAGATCTGTGAAATCTTCTGCTCCAAGACCTGCGATGAAAAATGTGCCTTTGACAACGTCGCTTGTTTCAGGGAGCATTCTGTTCCACTCCGTATCAGATTTCAGCTTTGATTCATCATCACAAACAAGGGCAATTTCATCTTCAAAAGGGTATATCGCTTGCAGATACCCACCGACCGTTTTCTGCATGGATTCCAGACTGCCGTCAATTTCAGCTTCTCTTGGGCGTTTTCTCGGTTCAACGATAAGTACTTTCATATGGTTTTCCTTTCTGAGCCACCTTGTCGCCTTGTGTGAGGCTTTATTTCAAATGGGATAATTTACGGAGGGAATCCCTAAATTGCCACACAGCCAAACGTGGCGGCTTGTGTTTGATTATTCTGCTGTGTTACGATGAATAATGCTGATGATTTTTTCCTGTTCTTCCAGGGAGATTCCCAGGGTTTCAAGAGCCTCATGGATTCCGCAGTCGGGGCAAATCAGCGTTTTATTGTCGATTCTGGAAAGTGCAGGAACTCCAGTATAAACACATCCGCATTTCGGGCAGGTTCTTTCTGTCGAGGCTTCATTTTTCATTGTTGGCAACTCCTTTCAGGCTTTTTTCATAGGCTTCATCAAGGTACTTGAAATCAAATCCGAAAATGGTGTATCCGAATTTGCAGGTGCTGACATATGCAGAAGTTGGAATTCCAAGCCTGCGTTCCTCGTGCATGATATACACAAAAGCATCCACCGTTTTTCCGGTTTCGGAAAGCCTGATTTTCATGTTTTTCTTGTAGTAAAAATTAGGACAGCCCTCGTAGGCATCAAGGCTGTGTTCATCGGCGGCGGTCACTTCCCAGACAGCAACCGGAACAACCGAACCTTTCTTCTTTTCAATGGTGAGGTAAGAGCCTGTTTTGCTTCCTTTGTAGAGAAGTTCATAATCTTTGATGATGGCAGTTCCCACGATTTTTGCTGTTGGACATCTGTACTTCATCTGACGGACGTTGAGGTTTGAACCATAGGCAAGGTAATATCTTTTCATTTCAAATCTCCTTTTTGTAAATTCCGCTTTGCGGTAGTCACATATTAACTCTTTTTCGGAGTGAATGCAACCCGCTAAATCCACAAAATATCTGTGCCTTTTCTTGTGTGGTATTTGTTCAGATTACACTTTGCGAAATCAGGGGCTGTGTGGGCTTGTGTGGCTTGATTTATTTGGTGGGGAAACTATCCCACAAAAGCAACGTGGGCGGCAGTGTTGCCACCCGTTGCCTTTGAGGTGCGAGCCTTTTCAGGCTCTGCCGAATCGGAAGGCTGCATCTCCGTCAAGGTTCTTGGTAAGAAAACTTCTCGCTGTGGAAAACTCTTCGCCAACCAGTCCCAATCGAATCAGCCATGTTCGCATTGCAAATTTCGGATTTTCCGTTTGCTGTGGCTTTGGACTTGCTGTTTTCAGTCCCTTTGCCATTTCGGAAAGGGCAAGGCAAAGCTGAATGTAGCTTTTCAATTGCCCAGCATGGAGTCCATTTTTCTTTTCAGCTGTAGGCTTGTCAAACTGGAAAAGTCTGAATTCAATTGTGCCTTTGGTAAAGGTTGCGTGAAAGTTCAGCATATGGTATCGGCTGTCGTTGTAATGTTGATTTCTGCCGTAATTCGCACCGTTTGCTGTGTACCAGATATCTGCAAACTGTGCCATTGTGGTCGGTTTCTTTTTGTTCAGCTGTTCAATGAATCTTGGGTTTACCGTTCTGCAATATCTGTTCATTCTGCCTTGGTCGATTTTCAGGGCATCTGCAATCAGTCTTTCGTGGCTTGCCATGATGTTTGCAAGGTTTCTCAAGCTCTGCGGTGTGTGTCCGTTCGTTCCAATGTGAATGTGAACTCCTGCCCCAATTCCTGCGTGGCTTACTGCTCCTGCCTTGCGAAGCTTTCTGACCAGTTCCTGCAAGGTTTCAATGTCGCTGTAGTGAAGAATCGGCGTGACCAGTTCGCACTTTTCGGCATCGCATCCTGCAATGCTGACGTCTTTCTGGAATTTCCATTCTCTGCCCTGTGCGTCCCATGCTGACCAGGTGCTGTAGCCGTTTCGGCTTGCTGTGAATTCGTATCTGCCTGTTTCGAAAAAGTCTGCGGCAAGCTTTGCAGCTCGCTCTCTTGTGATGTGATTCATCTCAATTTCAACCCCAATGGTCTGATTTTTGAGGTTTTCAATCTGTCTTTCTGTTTTAGCGTTCATGGTATTTTCCTCCGTAATTTCGGTATTTTTTAAGGGGTATCCCTTTCGTTGTGTTACATATTACCGCATTACGGAGTATATAGCAACCCGCTAAATCAACAGAAAAAGAGACTGTATATCCGCCAAAAGATTGTGTAATATACAGTCTTGATTAACTTGAATTTCTATGGTAAAATACAGTACGATGGAATATATCCTGCCTTAATTTTCAGCCCTCACCACTCTGAAAGAATCTACTTCCGGAATGATTGCAAGGGAAGAACCGTTCTGCCATTTCAAGTGAATGGAACCCATATCATCAATGTGAGTAACCACACCGATCGTTCCGGGAAGAATGGGATATTTTTCATCACGCATAGAAATCAGTTGTATCTTCGTTCCAATCGGGTACTGTTTTCGGAGATTTTCAAGATATACTTTATTCGGAAACTTCATCATTCATTTGCTACCTTTCTGAAAGCTGAACTGCCTGAAAGATTTCTGAGCAGTGCCTTTCTTATCGCCTTATACTCTGCACCGATCATACCCAATCGAAGGAGATAACACCTCATGGTATATTTAGGATTATCGCTGGTATCAGGCTTATTATTGATACGCTTCTGATTCTTGGCAAATTCGCAAAGCATGGAAATGAAAGTGCAGTAGGCATCTGCATCACTATCATTTTCAAGTGTAAACCAAGGAAAGCAAATTTTGTCCGCTTCAACAATGATTTCAAGATTGTCAGTTTTGAATGCTGCCTTGAAAAGTTCACCCTTGTTTTCTACGATTTTCCTGAGTCTGTCAATCGTTGATTCATCAACCATTTCCAAAGGCATCTCTACTGTCAAACCATTTTCTTCTTCATCAAGCGGAACATCATAGCCTCTGTTGACCAGTTCATCAATCAGCATTTCAACCTCTTTTTTGTCTGCTGAATCACTGATTTCAAGGTTGCCTTCTTTGGTGACAGTGTAAAAGTCACCGATCTTGTAGGCACAAGTCGGCATGAACTGATATTCGGCAGGGACGCCAATGATCTCGCTGATGGCATTCACCAGTTCTTTTCGCTTTTCTCCTGTAAGCTGAAATTCAATTGTCATATGTTTTTACCTCCATTTGTTTTGCTAGTACACATGATAACTCTGAATGGCACAGATAGCAAGTGTGAGATACGACAAAGTTTAATACTACATATTGCTTTAAATGGTGTAGTAAACACAATATTTAGTTATTTTTTGCGTAGTAGGAGATTCCTGCCAGCACAAACAAAGCGTTGCTTGAAGCGATACCATTTCCCCACATTTTATAGGCAGCACTATCAGAATACGGATTCTTCAGCCACTTTTCAATCTGCTTACGGGATTTTGGTTTGCAGGTCTTACCGACAGCTTTGTTGTATGTTTCAAAAACATTCTGCCACCAATTTATCTGTTCTTCGGTCGGATTTTCAATGCCAATATCATCACACCACCAAGTCGGCATACCTTGCAGTAACGCACATTCCTGCGGTGTTAGTCTCCTTACAATGTATTCAATTTCAGGAGTGCTGTCATTGACAACAGGAGGGTCTTTATAGTCTGATGCCACAAGTGTGTTTGCTTTTTCCTTTTCGGCAACGGTATGATGAGAATTTTTGCTTGTGGAGTATTTCGGATGAGCGATTCCGCCTGCCCCCGATGCAACGATTGTAGGAGATTTTTCCTCTTCAATCTGAAAACTAAATTTTGCATTGTACCCCTGATTCATTGCAGGTCTGCCGATTCCATATGAAACAGCGTGATTTTCAGTACAATTCAGCGTGTACATGGTTTCCGATTCCTTGTATCCGTCACCGTGATGTGATGGGCGTGAGCCGTTGCCCTCAACTACAACCATACCACCTTGATTTTTGCAAGGTGACTGATTGCTGGTATCAATGGTTTTGGAAGTTTCAGCTTCATAGAATCCGCTGTTCGGATTATTACTCAGCATGGAATTGCTGTATTTTCCGCAGATGCCATAAGTTTTATGAAAATTTTCCACTACAAAAGGCTGATTATTTCCGCCTGTTCCATAAGTTGCAGAAACTGTCTGAGCAACATTAAGAGGTCCTGTGTATCTGGTATCCTGAGAATGATTCTCGAACATCAGACCTGAGCCTGTTTTTTCAAAGCAAGTTCCAAAACTTCGGGAAGTTTCTTGCCACGCTCTGAAGCTCTCCGCAGAATACCCAGACACGCCTTCTGACTCAAATAATATTTTTGAGGCACATCCGCCATCAAAATCTGCGACAAGGTAGACACGCATTCTTCTCTGGGGTACGCCCCAGTATTGAGCATCGAACGTCCTGTAGGCGACAGAGAAATTTTCACCCATGATTTCTCCTGCCTTTGTCCATTTTTCAGGTTTAGGGACAGATAAATCTGCGTCTTTAATCTTACAGAATTCTTCGAGGACACATCGGAAGTCTTCTCCGCCATTTGAGGAGAATGCTCCTGTGACATTTTCCCACACTGCAAATCTCGGATATTTTCCATTGGTTGCACCTCTCATTTCCTTTATAATTCTGATTGCCTGAAAGAAAAGTCCTGAACGCTCTGCATTCAAGCCCTGACGCTTGCCTGCAACTGAAAGATCAGTACAGGGCGAGCCAAAGGTAATAATATCTACAGGTTCAATTTCTGCACCGTTGACGCTGTTGATGTCACCAAGGTGCTTTACAAAAGGCAGTCGCTTTTCGGTTACAGCGATAGGAAAAGGTTCAATTTCTGATTTCCAGACAGGCACGATGCCGGAAAGCATAGCCATCATGGGGAATGTTCCTGAGCCATCAAAAAGGCTGCCGAGCGTAAGAGGTTTATTCATCAGGCTTTTCCACCTCTTTCACCAGTTCAGAATATGCGATTTGCTTTCCGTCACGGATAACATACACACCGTCAGCATCGCCGGTATCCTCAACATAGCGGCGGAGAATAACAGATGCATACTTTTCATCCAGTTCCATTGTGTAACAGATGCGGTTCATTTGCTCACAAGCCATAAGGGTTGAACCGCTGCCGCCAAACGTATCAATAACTACACCATTTGCCTGTGTGGAATTTCCGATAGGATAGCTTAAAAGGTCAAGTGGCTTTGAAGTTGGGTGATTTGCATTGCGTTTCGGCTTATCAAAATTCCAGATGGTCGTTTGCTTGCGGTCTGAATACCAATGATGCTTGCCGTTCTGCATAAAGCCATACAGCACAGGTTCGTGCTGCCACTGATAATCCGAGCGTCCAAGCACCAGACTATCTTTCACCCAGATACAGCAGCCTGCAAGATGAAATCCGGCATCAATGAAAGCCTTTCTGAAATTCAGTCCCTCCGTATCCGCATGGAATACATAGGCTGCACCGCCTTTTTCAAGGTGGTCAGCCATACACTTGAATGAAGCAAGAAGAAAGTTGTAGAATTCTTCGTTTTTCATACTGTCATTCTGAATGGTAAGTCCGCTGGAACTCTTGAAAGAAACACCATAGGGCGGATCGGTCAGAATGAGGTTTGCCTTTGTATCTCCCATAAGAGCAGATACATCTTCGGCTGATGTCGCATCACCGCACATCAGCTTATGTTTTCCGACAGTCCAGATATCGCCACGCTGTACAAATGCAGCCTTTTCAAGTGCTGTGGTAAGGTCAAAATCATCGTCTTTGACTTCATCACCGCTGTTTGTATCAAATAAATCAGCAATTTCAGATTCATCGAAACCGGTCAAACCAAGGTCAAATCCGAGATTTTGGAGTTCTTCCATCTCAACAGCAAGCAAATCATCGTCCCAGCCTGCGTCCAATGCCATACGATTGTCGGCAAGAATATATGCCTTTTTCTGTGCCTCTGTGAAATGGTCAACATATACACAAGGAATTTCTGTAATTCCTTCTTCCTTTGCTGCCATGATGCGTCCATGCCCAGCAAGAACGTTGTATTCCTTGTCAATGATGACAGGATTCACAAATCCAAACTCACGGAGGGAAGAACGGAGTTTCAGAATCTGTTCTTTGTTGTGTGTTCTGGCGTTATTTGCATAAGGCACTAACTTGTTGATGTCAACAAGCTGAAATTCTGTGGTCATTGTCATCTGTAATTCCTCCTCTGCTGAATTCTGAGCATTCCTTTTCGGGCAGCATCAATATTGCCTTTTACGGCTTGTCCCTTGATAGTTCTATATTGCTGTTTTGTAAGGAATGGCTTATTATTTTTCAGTTCTCTCCAGAATTGAACATCTGCTTTCATGTATTTCTCACTTTCTGCTTCTCAGTAATTTTTCCATCATATCTTCCTGCGGATTGCCCTGAAATTCCACAGAGCAGTTTTCACGGACTATCTGAAAAATTTGATTCCAGATTTGGTTTGCCTGTTTCATGTAGTTCTGTGACATCGCTACATAGGGAGAGGCAATTGCCGCACCAGTTGTAGGGTGTTTGGAAATATATCCGTATTTGGTAACGATCTGCTCGCAGTGAATCCAACGGGAAATGCTCATGGCATACTGTTCCACAAGCTGACGGCTGACGATTTTCTCGCAGGAACGTTCTTTCAGCCATTGATAAGTTTCTGTATACACATCATCTGCAAGGAGTTTTGTGCCGTCACGCTGTAATTCTTTCATGAAATCTCTGACAGGAGGTGTTTCAGCTGACTCTATCTCAGCCGGCTGCATCATAACTTCAGCCGATTTTCCCTCAGCAATCTTCTCAGTGAGTGCCTTTCTTGGTCGTCCTGCACCCGGTCTTGCACCGCCTCGGTTTGTACCGTCTTTCGCCATGATGTCACCGCCTTTCATAAATCAAAGAAATTCAAACAAAAATGTTAAATCGGGCATGAAAAATGCTGGCTGTAAAAGTCGGCAAAGTTAGATGTTATCGGTGTTTTTCAGTATTTTTATCTCTGAGGGGGCAATAGGGCGTTTGAATACCCGTTTTTGTGCGTGAGAGGGGCCACCGGTCAATGTTTTGTCTATTTTTAGGGATTTTTATACCCCCAGGGCTGTTTTCTCCTAAAAGAATAGTGGTTTTAGGAGAAACTTGAAACTAATAGGAGTAAACAGGTCTGCTGTCCTCATTGCCTGTCTTTTTATCGTGACAGGGTTTGCATAAGGCTTGCCAGTTGGATTCGTCCCACATCAAAGCGGGGGTGCCACGATGCGGAATGATATGGTCGACTACCGTTGCAGGGACATATCGTCCTTGCTGCAAGCAACGTACACACATCGGGTGCTTGCGGAGGTAAACTTTACTGAGCCTACGCCACTTGCTGTTGTAACCACGCTTGGCAGCTGACGGTCTGTCAGGCTGTTTGTGTTTCTCGCAGTATCTTTGTCCTGCATCAACAAGCTGTGGGCAGCCTGGGTAACCACAAGGGTGTTTACTCTTCTTCGGCATTGCAACATTCCTCAAGATATCTGTCAAGCGACTTCAACGCCTCACCGTGAAGATTCTTCACAAATCCTACGCTCACTTTAAGCTTGTAAGCAATCTTGTTCCAGCCGTAACCGAGGCAGTAGCGATAGTGGAGAAGCGTATACTGCATTGGGTCATCAACGTTTAAAAGTTCATTTATTAGATGAACACGATGAATTGCGTAATCAGATGCCTCGTCCATAAGGTCAACGATAAGTTCCTCAACGGTTTCAATGGCATTCTGATTTGAGAGGTTGTTAATGGCGTTCTTCAGGTATTCCGCCTGTCCATAACATTCCTTGGTTTCACTTTCAAGCTTCTGAATTGTTCTTAGATATTCTCTTGCTTTCATACTGTACCTCCGTCAGGGTATAAAAATAACCGCTGGTTTTATCCAACGGTTATGTATAATTTTCTATAGTATCATTTTACCACATATCAAAACGAAAATCAAGCGACATTGAACGACATTTCCCGACATCTTTTAAAGCGTATCAAAATCTGTCATGTGGGGGTGCTTTTTCAGGATTTCATCCAGATGTTCAATTCCGGCATCACGGATTCTCTGAATCTGTCTTTGTGAATAGTTGTATTTGGCAGCGGTTTCTCTTTGTGTTTTGAAATGCAGGAAAAGGTCAGTCAGTATCTGCTGTTCCATCAGATTTTCAAGATGAAAAATACAGTTTTCAATTTTATGATTGACTGCAACGTACTCAGCCTTCAATTTTTCTGTTTCTTCGTTGTATGCATCGATTCTGTCCAGACCACTTACAAAGCCTGTATTGTTTCTGCTGCCAGGAGAGCCGATCCGGTCACCATAGTGCATAGAAGGGGAGGTCAGCTGAACGTACATCTCGTGGGCATTTGTCATTCTCATATTGATGATATGCTTATATTTTGTTGGAAGATTCAACATTTCCCTGGCATCCATTCCAGACTTCCTCCTTGATTTTATTTGTAATATATTCTGCGTTTATGGTCGTCAGCATCTCATACCAGCCTGAACAGAATAAACGTTCGAGGATTTTTATTTCCTGAAGACGATCTTCATTTCGGGGATATTTTTTCAAGTCTTTTAGTACTGTTCGGTAATCGCTATATGCTGTCAATATAATTGCATTTGCAAGATGCTGATATCCGTTCATTTATTTCAACCTCGCTTTCACTGCATGAAGCATTGCCGACTGTGTTTTATCTTTGTTTTCCAGAGCGGTCATGATTTCCTCGTCAATGGTATTCTGTACTGTCAGGTGCTGTATCACAACGGACTCAGCTTTTTGTCCCTGACGCCAGAGTCTTGCATTGGTCTGCTGGTAGAGTTCCAGTGACCATGGAATTGTATACCAGATGATTGTATTTCCGGATGAATCCTGCAAATTCAGGCCATGTGCTGCTGCACTCGGCTGCAGAAGTGCGATCGGGATCTTGTCATGATTCCAGTCACAGATGTCAGCATCGGTTTTAATCTCACGGGCATTAAATCGTTTTATAATACGTTCACGTTCGTGTTTATACCAGTAAGCAATCAGGACAGGATTTCCATTTGCCGCTTCAATCAGATCTTCAAGAGCATCCAGCTTTCGGCTGTGGATAACTACTTTATTGCCGTTATCATCATAAATGCATCCGCTTGTCAGCTGTATGAGCTTTCCGCAGAGAACCGCAGCATTGGCGGCTGTGATTTCTGAATTTAACAACGGCAACGTATACTGCTTTTCCATTTCCTCATATGTTTGCAGTTCATCATAGCTGAGATATACGGGAACAGATACAGATATCAGTTCCGGCATTTTTAAGTGGTCTGTTGTTTTCATGGAAATGCTGATATCCGATATTTTATGATAGATTTTTTTGTCAGCATCATGCTTTAATGTATAGGTGAATCCGTTCCAGTCAGGAGTAAAATATTCATTACGATACTGTCCGATCTGTTTTCCTAAACGTTCTCCCTTGTCGATCAGGCGAAACTGTGCCCACAAATCAAGAAGTCCATTGCTGCAGGGTGTTCCTGTAAGCCCTACAATTCGTTTTATAAAAGGGCGTACTTTTCGAAGTGCCCTGAATCTTTTTGACTGGTGGTTCTTGAAAGAGGACATTTCATCAATAATAACCATATCAAAGTCAAAGGCTACTCCGCTTTGTTCAATAAGCCACTGTACGTTTTCACGATTGATGATATAGAGGTCAGCTTTTTTCTGCAGGGCTGCAAGACGTTCTTTGCTTGTGCCAAGTACAAGACTGTAAGTCAGATTGGACAGATGATCCCATTTTTCAATTTCTGCTGCCCAGCTGTTGCGGCAGACACGAATGGGAGCGATAATCAACGGCTTTTTTACGTCAAATCTGTCAAACATCAGAGCGTTCAGTGCAGTGAGTGTGATGCTGGTTTTTCCTAATCCGCATCCGATCAATATGGCTGCCTGCGGATGCGTTTCAATAAAATCGACAGCAAATTTCTGATAGTCATGTGGCTCGTATTTCATCAATCATTCCTCCAATATCGTCAATCTTATCCAGAGTATAAACTCTGAAGCCGAACTGTTTCAGCAGTCTGTGTCTTGAAAGCTGTAACGCTCCCGGCTTTTTGCCCGGTGCTTTCACTTCAACAAATGCAATAATTCCACTGGGAAATATCACCAGGCGGTCGGGCATCCCGTTAAAGCCGGGGGAGACCAACTTCAATGCCAGTCCGCCTTGTTCTTTTACAGCATCGATAAATGCCGATTCTACGTTCTTTTCTCTCATGTTTTACCCTTTCGGGTGCAGGTGTAGAAGGTCGTTTCTATAACTTTCTATATAGTGTTTTTTTCAAAAAAATCTATATATATATAACTTTATGATAAGACCTGCAACACCTGCACCTTTTAGTCTAAAAAGCTCATATCTTCGGCAAAATCATCCGTTTTCAGCATAAGCCCGTGGATGATGATGCCGGTCTTGGTTTTCTTCTTTCGATACCCTGCCTGTTCCAGAGCCGCATAAAAATCTCCGGTTCCGCGGGTGTATTCATGCATATTGATGCAGTAAGTACGATACGCTTTATACAGTTCACCGGATTTTTCCTGATATGACGCATCCATGATGCAGTTCTCGTTCAGAAATTTTCCAAGCCAGTCATTGTTTTCACGATAATCAGCTACAGCATCACACACAACTTTGGGAGGTTTCATATTGAAGCCTTCTGCGATTACTTTGCGTGAACCTTCAATGATCCACTTCAGAATTGCACCGCCTGCATGGTCAACAAGATAGTCCGCAAAATTCTTAATATCGCTGTCACCTTCGATTCTGGCATGAAACGGAATAACAATCAGTCTTCGCCATGTTCCTGCATCAGAAGCACCAACCTTCGGAAGGTGATTGGTATAAAGAACCAGTGTGTGGCTGGGGATAAAGCTGAATGGTGCTTTATATTTCTTTTCGGCATAGACTGCATCCGTTGAACAGAGCTGTTTTATCACGCTGGTATTCAGTCTCATACCTTCTTCCAGTTCCGCTGCAATAATAAGGCGTTTTCCTTTCAGTTCTGCCATTTCAGGTTTTACATTTCTTTTGCATCCTACTGTCAGGGTATCCGCAGACATATTACCTGCATAACTTCCAAGCACCCGTGCAATTGCATTCCAGAATGTAGACTTACCATTTCGCCCTTCTCCATATGCAATAATCAGTGCTTCAATATACACCTTTCCGATTACCGCCATTCCGACGATCCGCTGAACATATTTAATCAGCTCTCTGTCATCACAGAAAATAAGGTTAAGTGTATCGTTCCATATATCTGCACCGATGTCATCAGGGGATACAGCAGTGACTTTTGTGATATAATCTTCCGGATTGTGTTCCTGCATACCCGAAAGACCTTCTGTCAGATTCAAGGTACAGGAGGGTGTGTTCAGGAGAAAAGGATTGCTGTCCAGTTCGTCCGGCTGCTTTTCAAGCAGAGGCATTGCTGCTTCCATTGCAGCTTTTAACCCTTTCATATTACGGCATTTCATAACAAAAGCATAGTAAGACTTATTGCTCTGCAATTCGGCATACGCATCTGCCTGATCAGAATTCATAGCTTCCAGAAGCTTT
>OHYD01001022.1_pt1 | contig 12834 bp, 8 predicted proteins | sample 1580191 | NCBI WGS metagenome assembly OHYD01 (sample SAMEA3882510, study PRJEB24775) | human gut metagenome | biome: human-associated habitat; feature: intestine environment; material: feces | place: Netherlands | collected 2009/2010 | reverse complement strand
AGCTTCCACAAAAAAGCGGCTATAAGGCAGTTGGATGGAGTACTAAAAAGAATGCTTCCCAAGCGGCGTATACAGAGGGACAGAAGATTCGAATCAAAAAAAATATAAAATTGTACGCTGTTTACGAGTCAGATACAACATTTACAGTGGCTTTGTGCAAGAATAATGGAACTGTTTACAAGACAGAGAATGTAGCATCTGGAAGTTCTTATACATTGCCATCTGTAAGAAATGCATCTGGATACACCTTTATGGGGTGGGATATCCAGTTAGGAAAAAGCACAGCACCGCGTTATGAAGCCGGTGATACTATTACAGTAAACAGCAACATAAAGCTATATGCAGTTGTGTTTAACCGTTCCGCTGAGGAAGACCTGACTCTTTCAGAGCTTCTGCAATCCGCAAGCAGCTGGAAAATTGGAAATGGAAGCAATCGGGGTTACAATCACATTATTTTTGTAGGAGACTCCCGGACCAATCGTATGCAGAGAACGCTGCAAAATTTAAATTCAGGGTATTATGAGTCGAATCTGCTGCGTGATATTGATTTTGTATACGAAGAGGGAAAGGGCCTTGAATGGCTGAAGTCTCAAGGGATGAATTCTATTCTTTCTATTGCAGAAGAGAATTATTCCGTGTTGAAACCGACTGCGGTTATTTTTAATCTGGGAGTAAACGATCCTGGAAATATGTATGATTATATTTCTTATTATCAGGAGATTGCTGAGAGCTTACAGAAAAAGAACTGCAAGCTGTTCTTTATGTCGGTGAATCCGGTGAACAGTAAGACAATCGAATATCTTGGTAAAAATGCAATCCGAAAAGAAGAAGTAATCCGCAAATTCAATTCTGTTGTGGGTAGTGCTCTTGGCAGCACTTTTGAATATATTGACACGTATTCTTATCTGATGGAGAATGGATATGGTACCAATATTAGTGGAACTGGAGTTGATCTGCCAGACGATGATGGACTTCATTACACCACCAAGACCTACAAACGAATTTTTAAGTATTGTCTGGATTATCTTATATTGCATTAAACGTTCAGAGAAATACTGAGAATGAGGCAACTTTGCAATAGGAAAATACTTACAGAAGAGAAGATCTTTGTCCAAAAGTGTCGAAGCTTAACAGACAGGATCTTCTTTTATTCCCTGGAAAAATATCCTTGCGCGAATAAGAGGAATAGTCTATACTATAGAGAAATGAGTGTTTGGAAAAATGAGGAGAAAGAGGAACTAATTATGAAACTTACAACAGTAAAAGAAATTTACAGAGAACGGGATAAATACCTGGATCAGGAGATCACTGTAGGCGGCTGGGTACGAAGCGTTCGTGATTCCAAGACCTTTGGATTTGTTGTTCTCCATGATGGAACATATTTTGAGACCCTTCAGATCGTTTACCATGATACAATGGACAATTTTGCTGAGATTTCCAAACTGAATGTAGGCGCAGCGATTATTGTAAAGGGAACTCTGGTAGCGACTCCACAGGCGAAACAGCCATTTGAGATCCAGGCTGCAGAGATTTCTGTAGAGGGAACATCCGCACCAGATTATCCGCTTCAGAAGAAACGTCACAGCCTTGAGTATTTAAGAACGATCACACATCTTCGTTCCAGAACAAATACCTTCCAGGCTGTTTTCCGTGTACGTTCCCTCTGTGCATATGCAATACACAAATTCTTTCAGGAGAGAGGATTTGTTTATGTACACACTCCGCTGATCACAGGAAGTGACTGCGAGGGTGCAGGGGAGATGTTCCAGGTTACAACCATGGATCTGAATAACATTCCTACAGATGATAAGGGAAATATTGATTACTCTCAGGATTTCTTTGGCAAGGAGACAAATCTGACTGTAAGTGGCCAGCTGAACTGTGAGACATTTGCACAGGCATTCCGTAATGTATATACATTTGGACCAACTTTCCGTGCTGAGAACTCCAACACCACACGTCATGCAGCTGAGTTCTGGATGATCGAGCCTGAGTGTGCATTTGCTGATCTTGAAGATAACATGAATCTTGCAGAAGCGATGCTGAAATATGTGATCAGATATGTTCTTGAGAATGCTCCGGAGGAAATGAACTTCTTCAATTCTTTTGTGGACAAAGGACTTCTTGACAGATTGAACCATGTGGCAAACTCTGAGTTCGGTCGTGTTACCTATACAGAAGCAATTGAGCTTCTCGAGAAGAATAATGACAAGTTTGATTATAAAGTATCCTGGGGATGTGATCTGCAGACAGAGCATGAGCGTTATCTGACAGAACAGATTTTTAAGAAACCTATTTTTGTTACAGACTATCCAAAGGAAATTAAAGCATTCTATATGAAAGCAAACGAGGATGGCAAGACCGTTGCAGCTATGGACTGCCTGGTTCCTGGAATTGGTGAGATTATCGGTGGAAGCCAGAGAGAGGATGACTATGGTAAGTTGAAAGCTCGTATGGAAGAGCTTGGGCTGAAGGAAGAAGACTATGACTTCTATCTTGATTTGCGTAAATATGGTTCCACACGTCATTCAGGATTTGGTCTTGGATTTGAGCGCTGTGTAATGTATCTCACAGGAATGGGTAATATCCGTGACGTAATTCCATTCCCGAGAACAGTTAACAACTGCGATTTATAAAATGAGGTAAAAGAATGAGATTTATTCATCTTGCAGATGTACATCTTGGTGCAGTGCCTGACAGAGGCTGCCCATGGAGTGACAAGCGGGAGAATGAAATCTGGGAAACATTCCGCCGGGTTATTGCGGGTATCCGCGAAAATCCGGTGGATTTGTTATTTATAGCCGGAGATTTGTTCCATCGTCAGCCACTTCCATATGAATTGAAAGAAGTAAACGATTTATTTTCCGGAATACCGGAAACAAGGGTATATTTAATGGCAGGAGAAAGGGATTATCTGAAAGAAAATTCTTTTTACAGAACTTTCACCTGGGCACCGAATGTGACTTTTTTTCCAGAAGAGAAGGTAACCTGTGTGAAAGATACGCAATTCGGGGTATATGTTTATGGAATGAGCTATGAACATTCACAGATCAGACAGCCCTTGTATGATGGCGTACGCCCTGTGAAAAATGATGGAGTGCATATTCTTATGGCTCATGGCGGTGATGAAAGCCATTGCCCGTTAAATATAGCTGCACTTGCAGGAGCTGGTTTTGATTATATTGCATTGGGGCATTTCCATACTCCACAGAGCGTAATAAGAGATGTGGCTGCTTACAGCGGAGCTCTTGAGCCAATTGAAAGCAATGATCTGGGAGCACATGGCTACATTGAGGGAAGGATTGAAAATGGAAAAGTGAAAACCAGATTTGTGCCGTTTTCTATTCGAACCTATAGTCAACTTCTTCTCAATGTAAATGAAGAAAGCACCCAGCTATCTATTGAAGAAGCTTTGAAGGATGAGATATTTAAAAAAGGCGGACTGAATATATATCGTGTAATTCTTCAAGGGAAAAGAAAACCAGAGCTTTTTCTGATTCCGGAAAAACTGAAATCCTTTGGAAATATTACAGAAGTACTGGATGAGACCAGACCTGCTTATGATCTGGAAGAACTGCAAAAAAAATATGCCGGAACTTTGATAGGGGATTATATCTGCTTTTTTATGGAAAAAAACAGAAATACAGTGGAAGATAAGGCCCTGTACTATGGTTTGCAGGCACTGTTGGAGACAAGACATTCCAGCTGACACAAAGCAGATAGTAACAGAAAATATGTATTGCAGTGTAAAATTGAGATGTATGTGCGAGGGAATAAGGTTATATGATTTTTAAACGCATATTAATAAATAATTTTGGTGGGCTTCGGGAAAAAGACATAGAACTGACCTCTGGAGTAAATGTGCTCTATGGACTAAAAGAAACAGAAATGAACATTGTGTTTATCTTTGTGAAGAGCATGTTCTTTGGAGTGCCTGAGGAAATGCAGGAAAAGAATGGAATTTATGAAAAAGCAGGAACTGAAGCTTCCCGGGAAAAATATGGTGGAACTATATGGTTTCAGCACAATGGAAAAGATTACCGCCTGACGCGGGAAACAGGGGCAGGAATCCATAATTGTGAGCTGTTCTGTGAAGATACCAGAGAAATTTTAAATGGGGAAAATGGAGCCCTCGAGAGGATCCTTGGGGGATTTAGTGAGAACCTGTTCGACAATACTGTTATGGTAGAATCACTTAGCGGTAGTTCTTCCAGGGAAATGGCAAAGGAACTACAGAATAAACTGGCTGTTCTCAGCAAAAGCGGAGATGGTCTGGTGGATCTTGGAAGAACGGAGCAGATGCTGAAGATGTGGCGCAAGGGATATCTCACCCAGAAAGAACGTGGCAGGAAAGCAGTTCAGAGAGAACAGGAAAAACTGAGCGAGAAACTGGAAAGTCTGCAGAATGACCTGGATGGACTTCGGGACCAGAAGGGGCAGGTGGTTCAGGCGCAGGCAAAAATCTATTCGGCAGCAGGGAAAGAAGAAGCCACTGTGATTGAAGAACAGCTGCAGACTATAGAGAAAAAGAATCTGGGAATGGTGATAGCAGGTATTCTGGCCGTTATTGTGGGAATTATTGGTATTGTTGGAAGATTTCAGTTAACTGATGAGATGTCTAAAATAGGAATGGATGTATGCATCATTGCTGCTGTTGTGGCAATGGTTTATACACTTACTGCACGAAGAAAGCTGCATATGGAGTTTGTAAAGCTAAAGAAGAAAAAAGTGTATTTGCAGTCACAGCAGGAAAAGCTGAAATCCAGTAAAGAAGATATTGATGGAATTTACGGTGAGAAACTGACTGCTTTTACGAATTTGCAGAGCGAATATCAGGAATTTGAGCTGGAAATGTCACTTCCTACTTCTGAAGATCTGGAAACACAGTCCTTGAACCTGGCTATGGATACCATTAAAGAGCTGTCACGCAGTATTTATCTTGAGAAAGGCAGAAAGATTCGGATACGAGCATCCCAAATTTTCAGGGAACTTACAGATGGAAAATATATAGAGTTCTATGGAGATGAGGGACAGAGTTTGGAACTGTGTCTGGAAGAGGGAACTGTTTTGGCAGAAAATCTGGAAAAGGAAAACCTTGAAATGCTGTATTTTTCTATTCAGATGGCTGCTGCTGAGTTGTTCACGAATGAAACTGTTTTTCCAGTTATTTTGGATGATATTTTCCATGGGAAGAATCAGGATAAGCTTATGGCAGTTTTCAGGTGGCTGAAAAAACAGCCCAGACAGGTGCTGCTTTTTACCAATAATAAGGATATGGCTGACATTTTTTAGAAAACTGTTACAGTGAATGTTAAGTGATCGCGAAGCATGTAACTGTGAAAGTACTGAACAGTTACAAATAAATGATAACAAAACAAGAGGCTGACACCTGGAAGGGTCAGCCTCAAATTATTTTATTTATTTCTCATACTGTGCCATATATTTGTTTACACAGCGTTTAATCCTGTCAACTGGATTCAGCAGATGGCTTACAGACATATCATGATTCAGTGTATCAATGATCAGTGCAATGTATTTGCTCATATCACAGGAAATGTAATATGGTTTTGCAAGAAGTTCCTCAGACTGATATACCATATTGGTAGTGAGAAGCTTGTCAAATACACCAGCAGCATGTGCTTCATCGAATTTCTTAAGGTTGTCTGTAAACAGACCGAACGTGGAGCAAAGGTAAATTCTGCCGGCACCCCTGTCCTTAAGAAGAGAAGCAATCTTCAGGATAGTGTCACCAGAAGAGATCATGTCATCAATCAGGATCATATCCTTGCCTGCTACATTTGGACCAAGGAACTCATAGGCTGCAATCGGATGTCTTCCTCCTATATTCTTGGAGTAGTCAAGGCGTTTGTAATACATGCCCATATCAACACCCAGGATGTTTGCAAGATAGATCGCACGGCTCATGCTGCCCTCATCCGGGCTGATGATCATAAAATGCTCATTGTCAATATGAAGTCCCTGTTCATGGTTCAGAAGAGCCTTGATAAACTGATAAGAAGGCTGAACAGTCTCAAATCCATGAAGTGGGGTGGCATTCTGAATCTGTGGGTCATGTGCGTCGAAAGTGATAATATTTTCAACTCCCATATTTATCAGTTCATGAAGGGAAGTAGCACAGTCAAGAGACTCTCTTCCAATACGCTTGCTCTGACGACCCTCATAAAGGTATGGCATGATTACATTCACGCGGCGGGCCTTTCCTCCAATAGCTGCAATTACACGCTTCAGATCCTGATAATGATCATCTGGGGACATCAGGTTGGTGTATTTGCCAATTGGATATGAGATGTTGTAGTTACATACATCTACAAGAATATAAACATCATCTCCTCGCACGGACTCGGTGATCACACATTTACCTTCTCCGGAACCGAAACGAGGGTTCTGAACTTTGATTGTATAGGAATCTCTTTTGTATCCTTCAAAGGCGAAAGAATCTGATTCTGAATGCTCACGCTCCTTACGCCACTTAACGAGCCATTCGTCGACTTTCTGTCCAAGGCTCCTGCAGCTTTCCAAAGGAACTAATCCCAGTCTTCCAACGGGAAGTGTAGTCAATTCTTCTTGTGCCATTCTTTACTTTCCTCCTAAAAAAATTTTCTGAATGCGGATATCTTTTCCCACAAGCTTGGTCATCTGATAGTTGCTGGCGATGCGGGAAAAGGTTCTCTCAGAATAAGTTGCTGAGAAATCTTCCAGCTTCAGGTTTGTGGAAATAATCGTAGATTTCTTGCGCATGATCCGCTCATTGATGCACAGGAAAAGCTGTGAAGATACAAAGCTGTTGGTAAGCTCTGTACCCAGGTCATCAATAATCAGCAGGTCACAGTCAAAAATCGGTTCATCATCGGGAGCGTCGCTGCCTCTGGAAAAAGCAGAGCCTGCAAGAAAATCAAAAAGCTCGAATGAAGAAAAATAAAGTACACAGTGTGCACTGTCCAGAAGATCGTGAGCGATGCAGTGGGAAAGAAAGGTCTTGCCCACACCTGTGTCGCCGTAGAAAAACAGGTTCTGGAAAGAATTATCAAAGTCAGCGACAAATTCCTTCGCCATCTTATACGCGCGACGTGCAGTCTCACGTTCGGTGAGTCCCGTTGAATCATTTGTTATTGTATCAGAATAAAAGTCAAAAGAAAAGTGGTCAAAGTTCTCTTTTTCAAGAATTTCTTTTAAATTTGACTGTGTATACAGAAGTTCGATCTCTGCCTTCTTGAAACAGGAGCATTTCTGGCTGCCGATATAGCCAGTATCCTGGCAAAGAGGGCAGGTGTAGCTCATCTCCAAATAATCAGCAGGATAGCCGGAAGAAAGCAGTAATGCAGTGCGTTCCTGGGAAAGCAGGGCAATATCATTGCGAAGATCTTCAATGCCGACTTCCTGGCGGCTGATCAGGGCCCGGGCCTTCCTGGCACTTAAAGTAGCTACTTCCTCGTCGATTTCACGCAGACGGGGAATTTTCTCATAGGCTTCAGCAAGATGCTCTTCCTGTATGCGGCGGTTCCTGGCCTGGCGACGGTTGTATTCCCGCATTATAGTATCGTATTGGTAATTCTGTAAGGGCATGTAAATTCTCCTTCCAGGTTATAAGACGTTCGTATGTGTTTTAAAGAAAAATCTGTTTCCAGGATTTAATTTGGTTTGTTAAGCAGTTTCTTCTCATATTCAGCAAAATCGTAGTCACGCTGATGGAAATTGTTAAAGCGGTTTGGGGCTGCGGATTTCGGCTTGTCTGCCTTCGACACTGCTTTTTCCAGCTTGCGCTTCTGGTGCTGGGCATCCTGAAGACGGACATCCCCTAAAGTTCGGATGTTTTTATCCTTCCAGCGCTGCAGAATTTTGTCTGCATATGGAAAACTTGGCTGTCCAGTCTGCAGAATTGTCCGTGAGCAGGCTTCCTGAATCAATTCCATGGCAAAACCATAGTCCCTGGTCCAGGTATTGATCAGCGAAATTTCCGCGTCTGAAGGATTGCGGTTGGCAATTCCCATCGCTTTCAGAACAGAAAAATATTCTTTGCTGTAGCGGGAGGTGGAATCCTTTGCCATTTCAACTGTGGTAATTCCTTCCTCCTTCCATGCCATGGCAACCGTCTCGATATAACGGATGCTGCGGTGGTCACGTCCTACACAGTATTCGATCAGATAATCGATCAAATCTACAGACATGTGCAGCTCGTCGTAGAAAAACAGGATTTTGCGTGTCTCTGTGGGGGTGAGCGTTTTGCCGAGGTATTGCTCGGCAATGTAAAGAAGCTGGATAATATCTTCATTCTGTTTCAGCTCCTTCACCCGATCCGGGGTAAGCGCTTTCGTTTCGGAAAGTGGTTTGGAGAAAGAAGGGGGGACAGGCAGATCGGTGCTGCGGCGGGAGACCTGATCAGTCTGCAACGGTTTATCAGTGGGGACACTGGGAATGCCGGCTGTGGGTTCTGGGGCAGAAATGTGATAAGCATCAGGCACATCTCCGAGCGAACCAGCGTTACAGATACCTGCGGGAGTCACCGTAGCCAGCATATCTGCTTCATTCCACGGTGCCTGTAAGGTAATTCCTGTCAATTCAGCTTCCTCGTATAAGAGGGTAATCAGCTTCTCAGACTCCCAGTATTTCAGCGCACGGAGGATATCTCCTTCTGTACAGAACAGGGAATCTGCCATCTGGGAAAGCCCGAAAGCTTCCTCCGGGCGGCCAAGCATACGGAGCAGATAAATATAGACTTTTACAAATTCTCCATTTGCCTTTGGCATAAAACGGTCGATAAAAATATTGGATAAAATGGTGGCATCATTAAGCCCTGTACTATGTAACCTGATCATGGAAACACTCCTTATCTGGGAATATGAATCATCACTGTTCATTGTGTTTGCATTATAGCACACCCCTTTTTAAATGAGAATAGGAGATTTTTTGCCGGGATTTTTACAAAATGTGTGTGGACTACTATGTGGATAATGTGGATAATGTGGAAACCAAGTTGCACATAATGTTTATGGGAAACCCGAAAAATGCGGAAAATTAAAGAAAAACTGTGATTTTTGTCGAGTTATGTCGTAGTATTATGTTAAGCACTTTATACACATAAGAATCCACATGCAGGCCAGTGCAAAAATGTGCATAAGCCTGTGGATAATGTGGATAACTATTAAATTCTTGAATTTCCAAGCTTTTTTCAATGTGGATAATTATTTTTGGCAAAAACAGTCTGTGACCGTGGATATGAGAAGGTATGCACGTTTTGCCAGGAAAAACAGATCAGAGACAATAAAAATGGTAAAACAAAAACAGCGGATGCCAGGTCTTAAAAGGACATGACAACCGCTGAAATTGCAATCAATTATTTTCCAAGTAACTGTTCTCCGATTTTAACAACATCTCCGGCACCCATTGTGATCAACAGATCTCCGGCTTCACAATTATTCAGCAGGAAATTCTCAATCTCATCAAAGGTTGGGAAATATTCGCATGGAGTACCAAGCTCCTGGATCCGTGCCTGCAGATCCTTGGAAGAGATTCCAAGATTATCTGTTTCTCTTGCTGCATAAATGTCTGCCAGAACCACATGATCGGCAAGCTTAAGAGCCTGTGCAAATTCCGGAAGAAGAGCCTTGGTACGTGTGTAAGTATGAGGCTGGAATACGCACCACAGCTTCTTGTGTGGATAATTGTGTGCAGCGTTTAAAGTAGCTTGGATTTCTGTTGGATGATGCGCATAATCATCAACAATGGTAACGCCTGCTACTTCGCCTTTATACTGGAAACGGCGATCTGTTCCTGTGAAACTGCCAAGTCCTTTGACAATGACATCATTCGGAATCTGAAGAAGCCGAGCCAGAGCAATTGCTGCCAGGGCATTGGAAACATTGTGGCTGCCCGGAACTTTCAGATAGAAACTGCCGGCCTTTCTGCCATCCTTCAGAACGGTAAAGGATGCATGTCCATATTTGTCATAAGTGATATCTGTGGCCTGATACTGAGCTTCATGCTCCAGACCATATGTAATAATTTTACATGAAAGGTCTTTGATAATATCCTGATAATGCAGCGTATCCGCATTGATGATCAGGGCTCCGTCTGCGGGAAGCAGCTGGGCAAATCTGCGGAAGGAATGACGGATATCATCAATATCCTTAAAAAAGTCCAGATGGTCAGCATCAATGTTCAGGATCACACTGATCTTCGGGAAAAAGCTTAAAAAGCTGTTGGTATACTCACAGGCTTCTGTGACAAATGTTTCGGACTGACCTACTCGGATATTTCCCCCGATAGAAGGAAGAATGCCGCCAACACTGATGGTCGGATCCGCATCTGCTTCCAGAAGAATCTGGGAGATCATGGAAGTAGTGGTGGTCTTGCCATGGGTTCCGGAAACTGCGATTGGGGTATCGTAGTTGCGCATGATCTGACCAAGAAGCTGGGCTCTGGTCAGCATTGGAATGCCTTTTTCCACTGCACTGGCATATTCCGGGTTATCCGGATGAATGGCTGCAGTGTAAACTACAAGTTCTACATCGTCTGTAATATTGGAAGCGCGCTGTCCGTAAAAGATGCGTGCACCTTTCCTGGTAAGGGAATCCGTAAGCGGGCTTTCTTTGGAATCAGAGCCGGAAACCTTGAAATCCTCGCCGAGAAGGATCTCAGCAAGTCCGCTCATGCTGATTCCGCCAATACCGATAAAATGGATATGAAGCGGTTTATGGAAGTCTATCTGATACATGTTAATCTCCTTATGCTAATCATTTTTGAAGCGATTCAATATTCATTGAAGGAAAAGCCTCCTGAATCGTTATGAATTTTTACAATTACTTTCATTTATTATACCCCGAACTGTGAAAATTGCAAAGTATTTCTTTGGATAGTCGGTAACCAATACAATAATTTCCCTTTCCTACAGTGTCGCTGTTCACGATTTTCACAGCAGTATGCTTCGCAAAACACAGTAATACTACTGTACAAAATGAATAAAAAAAACAATCAGAGATTCGGTTGTGTCGAAAAAACATGTACAATAACGATAAAAAAAGTAAAATATCAACAAATAAATTGTAAAATATGTTTATTAAATATGGGAAGTATGGTATAATGATAAATCATAACTACAACAAGAGGTGATAGCATGATTAAAAAAGAAATGATTGCCATGCTCTTAGCCGGCGGCCAAGGCAGCAGACTTGGGGTACTGACAGAAAAAGTGGCCAAACCAGCAGTAGCTTTTGGAGGTAAGTACCGTATCATTGATTTTCCGTTAAGTAACTGTATTAATTCAGGAATTGATACAGTTGGAGTCCTGACACAGTATCAGCCTCTGAGACTGAATACCCATATCGGTATCGGTGTTCCGTGGGACCTGGACAGAACTGAAGGCGGTGTAACCGTACTTCCACCTTATGAGAAGAGCACAAACAGCGAGTGGTACACAGGAACAGCCAATGCCATTTTCCAGAATATGGCGTATATGGAGCAGTACAATCCCGATTATGTGCTTATCCTTTCAGGAGATCATATATATAAGATGGATTATGAGGTTATGCTTGACTTCCACAAGGCAAATAAGGCGGATGTGACCATTGCCTGTATGCCTGTACCTATTGAGGAAGCCAGCCGTTTCGGCATCATGGTAACGGATGAGACTTTCCGTGTAACTGAATTTGAGGAGAAACCAGAGCATCCAAGCAGCAATCTGGCATCTATGGGAATTTATATTTTCAGCTGGCCGGTTCTGAAGGAAGCGCTTTACGCACTGAAGGATCAGCAGAGTTGTGACTTTGGTAAACATATTCTTCCATATTGCAAGGATAAAGGACAGCGCCTTTTCGCCTATGAATACAATGGCTACTGGAAAGATGTTGGAACTCTTGGTTCCTACTGGGAAGCAAATATGGAACTGATTGATATTATTCCTGAGTTTAATCTTTATGAGGAATTCTGGAAGATTTACACCAAGGGGGATATCATCCAGCCGCAGTATATTTCAGAGGAGGCCGTTCTGGACAGATGTCTTATCGGTGAAGGCTCTGAAATCTATGGCGAAGTACATAATTCTGTAATCGGATCGAATGTTGTGATCGGAAAGGGCAGTGTGATCCGGGATTCCATTATCATGCGGAATACAACCATCGGTGAGAATGTAAACATGGAAAAGGCAATTGTGGCAGAGGACGTAACCATAGGAAATGATGTGGTTCTTGGCTGCGGCGAGGAAGCACCTAATATAAAGAAACCTGCGGTATATGCATTTGGCATTGCGACCATAGGAGAAGGCTCCGTGATTCCGGATAATGTTAAGATTGGAAAGAACACGGCGATTTCCGGAGTTACGGAAAAAGAAGATTATCCGGATGGAATTCTTGAAAGCGGTGAAGTAATTATTAAGGCAGGTGACTCAGAATGAAGGCAGTAGGAATTATTTTAGCTGGCGGTAATAACAGCCGCATGCAGGAATTATCGAACAAACGAGCAATTGCAGCAATGCCGATCGGAGGCAGTTACCGGAGCATCGACTTCGCTCTGAGCAATATGAGTAATTCTCATGTACAGACAGTGGCAGTGCTGACACAGTACAGTGCGAGATCCCTGAATGAACATTTAAGTTCTTCCAAATGGTGGGATTTCGGACGTAAACAGGGTGGTTTATATGTATTCAACCCAACTGTAACAGTGGATAACAGCTGGTGGTACCGTGGCACAGCAGATGCGATGTACCAGAATATCAGTTTCCTGAAAAAACGTCATGAGCCATATGTCATCATCAGCAGTGGTGACTGTGTATACAAACTTGATTTTAACAAAGTCCTTGATTACCATATCGAGAAGAAAGCA
>OHYD01001017.1_pt1 | contig 12897 bp, 13 predicted proteins | sample 1580191 | NCBI WGS metagenome assembly OHYD01 (sample SAMEA3882510, study PRJEB24775) | human gut metagenome | biome: human-associated habitat; feature: intestine environment; material: feces | place: Netherlands | collected 2009/2010 | reverse complement strand
TGTATATACATCTCCCGCGATGTTCTTTGTCTGTGTTTTCTTTGCAAATACGACTGGTACATCAAAAATCTCTGCCACAACACAGGCGATTCCGATTCCTGATGCTTCGATCGTAAGGATCTTATTGATATCTTCGCCTTCAAAACGTTTCTTAAATTCTTTACCGATCTCACGGAATAACTTTACATCCATCTGATGATTCAAAAAGCGGTCTACTTTGAGGACATTTCCTTCTTTCACGACTCCATCTTTTCGAATTCTCTCTTTTAATAATTCCATCACTTGGCCTCCACGCTCTTTTGTATTTTAAATAATATTTTAACTACTTTTTCCTCGCTTTGCAAGCATTGCTTGCATTTCTTTTGGATAATCTATATCGCAAAGTTCAGTTTCTTCCAACACCTTGAAGAATCTGGTATTTTCTATGTGTTTTTTGAGAATTTTCTTGCCACCTTGATCTTTTGTAAGCGATAACAATTCTCGTTTATATTTCTTTGAGAACCATACGGGATTCCCAAGGTTTTCTTCTGTTCTGACACAGCCAAGTTCACAAGATTCATCTGCCATAAAAGAGAGAAATCTTTCGATTGTCTCTCTTTTCATATTGGGCTGGTCTGCTACGAAAAATGTATAGAATTCTGCATCTTTCGCTGCTTTGATCCCTGCTTTGATCGACCATGAAATCCCATATTTACTTTCTGGACAAAACACTGTCGTTATTGGGTCGTATTGCGTTTGCTTCATAATTTCCTGATATTGTGTGACAACAATGATCTCAAACCCTTCATGATCTTTGCATAGATCGATCAATCGGTCCAATCCATAACGATACATTGGCTTGGTTCCGATCATTTGCAATAATTTATTCTCCTGACCGAAACGTTTGCTGTTTCCTGATGCAAGATAAATGACCGCTGCTTTTATTTTATCCATGTTATATTATTCTTTCTCCAATAATCCCATAACGATCTTTTCACTGGTGATCGGCAATTCTCGGATCCATAATCCGGTTGCATTAAATACGGCATGGGCTAATGCTGGAGATGGTGTGTTGATAACGATCTCTCCAATGGATTTTGCTCCAAATGGTCCTGTTGGCTCATAACTGCTCTCAAATTCTACACGAAGCTTTCCAACATCGACTCTTGCTGGAACTTTATACTGCATGAAAGAATTTTGTTTTACATATCCATTTGGTGTGTAATCAACACCCTCATACAATGCCATTCCGATTCCCTGACCGAGCCCGCCTTCTACCTGAACTCTTGCAAGATTTGGATTGACTGGTGTTCCACAATCTACGACCGCAACATAATCTAAAATTTCAATATGTCCTGTCTCTTTATCAAGCTCAATCTCAACCATTCCTACCATAAATGGTGGTGGGGATACTGGAGAACTGTTTGTCTCTGTCACCTGGAAAGTTTCATTATTGTTGCACATAGATGCTGTTGCGATGTCTACTAATGAAACTTCTTTGCCGCTCTCTGCATCTCTGACTTTCTTTCCGTCAAATTCCAGAGTATCTGTATCTGCAGCTTCCATCATCTCAGCTGCTTTATTGAAAATATGTCCCTTTAATTTTTCACAGGCACGTTCCACTGCTTTTCCTGTGACGTAGGTAGAACTTGATGCGTAAGATCCAGAATCGTATGGTGATGTATCTGTATCTGCTCCGCTGACCATGATATCATCAATAGAACATTCCAGACATTCTGCCGCCATCTGGGCCAAGATCGTATCACATCCAGTTCCCATATCCGCTGCTGCAATAGAAAGTGTATACAATCCATCGTCATTTAATTTGATCGTTGCAGAACCAACGTCAACGCCAGAAATACCGGAACCCTGCATCGCCATTGACAATCCGACACTTCGAACTTTTCCATTTCCCATATCTTTGCATGGATATTTTTCATCCCATTTAATCATCTCTTTTGCACGGGCAAGGCATCGATCCAAAGCACAGCTGTTTGCTGTTTCTCCATAATATGCTGGCATCACATCGCCTTCACGGACCATGTTCATCTCACGGATCTTCGTTGGGTCCATTCCTATCTTAGCTGCAAGTTCACTGACTGCTGATTCCAGCGCAAACACACCCTGTGTCGCACCATATCCACGATAAGCCCCGGCTGACATACGATTTGTATACACAACATCATATGCAAAACGATGTGCTTCCAGATCTCGATATAATGGAATTGATTTATGCCCAGATAACCCTACCGTTGTTGGACCATGTTCTCCATAGGCTCCTGTATTGGATAATGTATAAACATCGATCGCACGGATCTTTCCATTCTTGTTTGCTCCGACACGAACTGTTACCTGCATCTCATGTCTTGGTGAAGATGCGATCTGAGACTCTTCTCTTGAAAAAATGATCTTGGATGGTTTCTTTGTCATCCATGTGACAAATGCTGGATATACTTCGGAGATAGAACTTTGTTTTGCTCCAAATCCTCCACCAATTCTTGGTTTTGATACACGAATCTTTGATTTTGGAATGCATAATGCATTGGATAAGATCCTTCGTACATGGAATACGATCTGTGTGGAACTAACAACGTTCAATCTTCCATATTCATCAATAAAACAATAAGTTCTGAATGTCTCCATCATTGCCTGCTGATTTGCTTTTGTATGATATGTATGTTCTACAACCACGTCGCAATCTGCTAATACCGCATCGACATCTCCTTCGTGTGTTTCTTCTGTTGCACACAAGTTTTTCTTATTATCTGCACCAATATTACATAATGCTTTCCAGTTATCTTCTGGATGCACTAGCGGTGTATCTTTATCCATTGCCTTACGTGGATCTAAGTTTGCTGGCAGTACTTCGTATTCCACACGTAACATCTTGAGTGCCTGATCAACACACTTTTCATTCTCTCCGGCAACGATCGCAACAGGATCTCCAACATAACGGACATGCTGATCCAGAATCTGTCTATCATATGGGCTTAATTCTGGATATGTCTGTCCTGCCATCGTAAAACGTTCCTGTGGCACATCTTCCCATGTATAAATTGCCTCAATCCCTGGCACTTTCATAGCAAACTGGGTGTTGATCGATTTGATCATTGCGTTCGCATATGGACTTCGAAGTAATTTCACGATCAGACATTCTTTTGGTGCCTTATCATTTGTAAATACAGGTTTCCCTGTCACAAGTGCCATAGCGTCTTTTTTCATGATCGGCTGGTTAACTACTTTCATTCGGCACCTCCATCTTTATTTTTCTTATATTCCAAAAAGTCTAAGATCCCTCGAAGCTGTCCTTCATATCCAGAACATCTGCAAAGATTCCCCGCAAGGTATTCTTTGATCTCTTCTTCACTCGGATCTGGAATCTCTCTAAATAATGCAATCGCATTCATGATCATTCCTGGGTTACAAAATCCGCACTGTTCAGCCCCTTGGTTCGCAATAAAAGCTCCAAACTCAGCTGCTTCTTCCTGCAGTCCTTCTAAAGTATCGATCTTATGTCCATCAACTCTTGCTGCAAGAATGGAACATGATAAGATTGGCTGGTCATCCATAAATACCGTACATAATCCGCAATTTGATGTCTCGCATCCACGTTTCACACTGTAACAACCAAGATCTCTGACAAGATCGATCAGGAGAGTGTCTGCATCAATCTGTGGGGTTACTTTCTTTCCATTTAATGTAAATGTAATCTCCATGTTTATTTTTCTCTCCTTTCTTCTAACTGTTCAAAACCTCTTCTTAATAAGACTTTTGATAACTGTTCACGGTAAGCAGCACTTGCTCTCATGTTGCTTCCAAAATTCATCTGACCGGTCACTTCATCTGCGAGTTTTCTTCTTCCTTCATCATCTTTGATCTGTTCCATCCACTGATCTGATAATCTGACTCTGCAAGCTCTGGATGGTCTTGCACCGACAACCGCATATGCCTCTTTCTCACCTAATGAAACAGCACATGTCAAAACTGGAAAATCTGTCTTTGTATTTCTATGAGAAAGATAAACACTTTCCTGTGGATGTTTCTTAATGATCAAACGCACTAAAATATCATTTGGATATTTATTTGCTGCAAATTGGTCTAATGGAATGAGTCCTTCATGATGTAACTCCACATAACTGTCAAACGCCAGAAAACAGCTTAATACATCAGAAAAACCGAACTTTCCAAAAATACTTCCACCTACTGTCGCAAGATTACGGAACTGCACTCCGACAATGTGTGTCACACTTTCTTTTACCGCTCCCTGACTCCATGTATTTAATCCTTCATGAAGTTCGATCTGTCTTAGTGTTACCATTGCTCCGATTGAAAATTCCTCATCATTTTCTTCGATCTGATCAAGTCCAAGACCCGACAGATCAATTGCTTTTTGTACATTTCTTGTGACCATCTTAAGCCACAACATGCCACCGATCACGCAGTTGGTCTTCTTCTGATTCAGCTCATAAGCTTGCTCAAGACTTTCTGCTTTGACGTATTCCTTGATCTTTAACATCTTATTTCTCCTTTAATTTTTTAAAATATCCCTTGTTTATACATTCTTTCACATTCTACAGAGCAACACAGGCAATTGGCAAAAAAAAGAGTACTTTCTGAGAAAGTACTCCTTCAGGTATCGTCCTATAATCCCCAGTATTCTCCATAGGTATCTTTGATGTTCTGTACATCGCTGTCTGTAATTCCATCAATCGTACTCTTAACAAACTGGTAAGTTCTTGGTCTCTTTGATCTTAATGCGGATGGATGCTCCTTATAATCCTTGTAAGATTCTGCAAAATACTCAGATGCTGATTTGATCGCATATGCTTTGTTATATCCATCATATTTATCCTTCTCAGCATTGTAAATTGACTTCCATTCACTCGTTCCAACTTTATCTCCTGCAAGGAAATTAGCAAAATGTCCTAATTCGTGAAGTAATACAGAAGATCTCGCACTCTGAAGTGCAATCTTATGGCTCTTAACGCTAAATACACCTGTCGCTTCCGCATTTTTATCAATCACCATCTTAAACTTCAGATCTTCAAATGCATTCAAGATCTTACCATCTGCCTGAGAACCAAGTGTTCTTAATGTTGTTCCAGAAACACCAGACATCTGACTCAATTCAACCGTTGTTGTCTTGATCGTTCTCTTCTTAGAACCCTTCTTGTCATAATCCTTCTGTGTTTTGACAACTTTTGTATTCACAACCTTACGTCTGGAATGATTCTGAGATGTTGTTGTTCTTCTTGTTGTTATTTTGCTTCTGCTTGCTTTCTTCTTAAGCTTCTGGATTCTTGTGCTTTTCTTTGTTGTTTTCTTCGTCGTTACCTTCGGTTTCTTGCCAAGCGGTACTTGAATCCCATCAATTGATGTTGTTGCTTCGCTTGGATGCTGCATAGTATCAACGCTTTCATAGGAAGCCATCTGCTTCTCAAACTTCTCCTGCTGACGGTTATTGTAAAATGTGACTCCACCAAAAACCAATGCAACAGCTACTACCACAGACACCAATCCGACCATGACTTTCTTCTTCATAACTCTCGCCCCTTCTTAATATTAATATCTATACTCTTTGCTTTTATCTCTCAATCTCCATATGAGAGACACTCACCCTATAATATATTTTTATCGTACAATATTCGCACTTTTTTGTCAATAAATTCCGATGGATTTCAGCCTGTTTCTGACCATATTTCTTAGCGGATCCTTTTTATTATCATTTCTGGATTGGATGCATATAAAATCGCAGTTTCTTTGCTGATCTGTCCTTCTTTATATAGATTGATCAATGACTGGTCCATAGATATCATTCCGCTCCCTGTAGAGGAATAGATCAAACCATCTATTTGATGCACTTTATTTTCACGGATCATATTGCGGATCGCCGGGGTCACTTCCATGATCTCAAACACAGGAATCAATGTTCCATCCATCGTTGGTATCAGCTGCTGAGAGATCACTGCCTGTAATACAGAAGCCAGCTGAATCATGATCTGGCGTTGCTGATTTGGTGGAAATACATCTATGATACGTTCGATCGTATTCGCTGCCCCGATGGTATGAAGTGTTGAAAATACCAGATGCCCTGTTTCTGCAGCTGTCATAACTACCTGAATCGTGTCATAATCTCTCATTTCCCCAAGCAATATCACATCCGGACTTTGTCTTAATGCGGCTCTTAAGGAAGTAACATAATTTACAGTATCCATGTTTACTTCTCTCTGACTGACGATACTTTTCTTATGTTGATGTAAAAATTCCAAAGGATCTTCCAATGTGATGATGTGATCTTCTTTTATTTCATTGATTTCTTCTATCATGCATGCAAGTGTCGTGGATTTTCCACTTCCCGCTGGTCCTGTTACAAGCACAAGTCCTTTGTTTAATTCACTTAATTTCATTACCTGCTCTGGTATTCTTAATTGCTTATAGTCTGGCAGGCGGAATGCGATCACACGGATCACTGCCGCTAAGGATCCTCTCTGTTTATATGCACTGACACGAAATCTTGACAATCCAGGAATTGCAAATGAGAAATCATCATCCCCTGTCTTCAACAGTTGATCTATGTCTCTGTCTAACGCTTTCTCATAAATCTCCCGGATTATTTTTTCCGTATCTTGCGGCATCATTTTTTCTTCATTGATACGACGCATCACTCCATTTACTTTCATCGTCAATGGAAGCCCTGCTACAATAAACAGATCTGAGGCTTCCTCTTTTGCTGCTAATGTTAAAAATTCTTCAATATTCATGCTGGCCCCTTTTACTTATTTCTATAAACCGGAAGGAAATCATCCTTCTTCCATACCCCAACAGCTTCTTTTTTCCATTTGATCACTTCATAACACAGATCATTTTTTTTCTCCGGATAATAAATCTGCAATTTCACAGATAACTGCTGTTTGTCTGTGATACTTTCCTGAAATGCAATTGTTTTCTCTTTTTTATTATATGAAATCCCCTTGCTTTTTGTAAACGATCGTCCAACCCTTTTCATATAATCTTTTTTATCCTTAGATCTGCGATACAACTTCCATAGTTTCTCATCGATCGCTCCAACTTGTTCATTCGCTGCATTGGATGCCTGATAAAAAGCCGACGTACGTTCCAAATTCTTTTTACTTAACGTATGATCTCCCTTGGCACTTGAAAGTGTCAAAGCCGCAAAAACTGCTAAACAGACCATAGCTAACACGAGCACGATCGAAGCTGCTCCAATCCCTAAAAATGGCATTTTACGATCTTTCATTATCTTTCCTTTCCTGCCTGTATCTTAAAATATCAAGCTGATAAATCTGTTGGTTTTCCCTCCACATCGTAATCTTTCCCAGAACTTTCGCTGACTGCCTTTCAAGCTTTATCGTCATATGATAACGGGCTTTTGTTTTCTTTATCTCATTCCAATCCTGATCATAATAACACTGATAATCTCCGGCTTTACCATCTATTTGTGTAAAATATTCTTGAAAATCTTTGATGTCATAAGCACCCGCTTCTATCAGTTCTGCAGCTTGTGTTACATAATTTTTTGTCTCTGTCATTTCTCTTGCTTTTGCACTAATGTTATGAGCTTTTACAAATACCTGAAGCAGGATTGATCCACAGATTGCAAAAAAGAATAATACCATCATTAATTCCATCAGGATCAGGTGTGTTCCATTGCTTTTTTGTCTCATACTTCCTCCTAATTCCTGCTGTGTCTGTATACACAGTTCTGATATATCTTGCCATCACTTCCCTGAATCTTTATATGATACAGCTGTTTTGTTTCTATTACAGAAAAATCTTTTGCTGCCACAATCTTCTCTCCCTGCATCGTTGTTGTATCCAGACCTTCTCTTACCATTAATTCTCTCAACGCACCCTTCTCTTGATAGAGATATGTATTGTATTTTTTCCCATTGATCTTTTCTGTATGGATCAGGGCTGTGCGTCCATGAAAGCTGCCGATCTCGATGCTGTCCTTTTCATCCCACTGTCTTATCTTTTCTGTTACATAAGAAATATCGATCCGTTCCTCATAATCCTCATTCATCACAGAAGCTGTATGACTATATATATTCGCCCCGATCATACTCAAGGAAAACGCACAAACTGCAAACACTGCAAATAAGATCACAAGAAACATCTGATCTGTCATATGTCTTTGTCTCTCCAAAAACCTCACCTCTCATTCAATGGGATCACCGTAACTTGTGGCATGCGGTTAGACCCAATGATCTCATATGAGATCACAAACTCGTCTTTGTCATACTCCAATCCATAATGTTTCTCCATATAAGAAAGACTTTCTGGATATCGCCCTTCCACACTGTAACATTGTACCACCCCTTTGATCACGGCTTCTTTCAGACTTTCATCCATATCAATTCCACTCTTTAATGCCATTGCCATTCCACCTGCGAATCTTGTTCTTGCACGTTTCCATGCGATTTTCTTCATAAATCCGATGGTTTGTATCTTCGAGATAAATTCAATTCTTGCCTTTTTATAAAAAATAACGAAAAATACTATGATCAAGATCACCACTGCCAAAACTACCAGAACAATTGCTGACTGCCTCATCCAACCTCCAATATTCAATAACTGACGTGCAACTCCTGTCATCTCTTGCCCTAATTGCATATATACCTGTTCAAATACTGGCATAACTTTTATAAATAATACTGCAACGATCACTAACAACATCCCGAGCATCGCAACCGGATAAGTCACTGCACTCTTGACCGCATCTAATATTTCTTCTTCCCTCTGGTAATATGCCGCCAATGCTTCCATCGTCTCATCCAGTCTTCCTGTCTGTTCTCCGATCTCCGTCATATGAAGTGCATATTCTGGGAAAACCCCTGTTTTCTCCATTGCAGGATAAAGCATTCCACACATTTCAAGTTCTTCGCGGATCTCTTTTAATATCTCCCTGCCTTCTGTCTGGACATCTCCATCTTCCATAATGTAAATCCCCTCAAGCGATGAAATCCCAGATTTCAAGATCAGCGCCATCTGACCACAAAATGTGATCAGTTCTTCGTTGCTAAGTTTCTTCTTCATATCTATCCCTTCTTAATAACTATACTGAAGTACATAATGTTCTCCATTCCCAATATATTCTTTCACATCTTCCTTGTTATCACTATTCGCTGCCAGTGTCGGATCCATTAACTCCCAGCTTTTCCCATCGAACTGAATGATATTATCTACCCATCCCTTTTCATTCAGCCAGGTACTGATCCAGGCATGATAGATATCCCCTGAATACCCGATCTCAAGCTTGGTCGGAATGCCCTGCGAACGCAGCATCGCCGTCATCAGTGCAGCATAATCAAAGCAGATTCCCTTCTTTGTCTTCAATGTCTCATCTACCGATGGCAGATATCCACTCTGAACATTCTGCGCTTTCTCATCATCATATTTTACATTTTTGACCACATAATTATAAACAGCTTTGACGATTGCCAGATCATCTTTGGAATCTTTTGCCAGTTTCTTCGCTTCCTTTACTGCTTTCGTCTTACTTGTAAATTCTACATACTGGTTAGGATATAAAAATGGCAGAAATTTACTTTTTAATTTCACCTCAAAACTATCCATCATCAAAACACTGTATTCATCGTCCTGCACATTTTCATATACAGAGATCTGATATGTACCATTTCCACTGGTCAATGGAAAATATGTCGGCTCTTTTGTCCGTTCAATAAAATATTTATATACTTTATTATTCTTTCCGATCACTTCAACACTGATCTTCTTTGCACTTCCCTTATATCGCAGTGCTACATAGCCTTGAGCCACATTCGATATATCAACCACAGCCTCCCCATGATCCAAAACTTCCTTCCCCGGTGCTTCTGGCTTTAATACTCCTGCTTTCTGAGCTGTTACCTGCTTCTTCCGGCCTCATCCGCCAAATGGTAACATAATGATCAGGCATGTCACGATCAGTATTATTTTTATGACATACTTCATAAGAATTCTCCTTGTATTTACTTCCTCTAGTATAACAGATTCACAATATGCCTTCTAATTTTTTTACGTATACAAATGCTCTCTTACATAATTTAAAAACTGCTTCTTTGCATAATCCAATGGCTTATTTTTTCTATAAAATAGTGATATCACAGAATGTAATTCATCTTCTAATGGTATCATTTTAACTCCAGCACATTTAGCTTCTCTATAAACCGTTGAAAATGTGATCGTAACCCCAACCCCTTCACTTACAAAACTCATGATTGTATTTGCTTGTGGAAATTCAAAAGCTATTTTCGGTTCAAATCCTGCTTTCTCACAACTCTTATAAAACACTTCGTAACTTCCGCTGCCTCTCTCTGGGAAGATAAAAACATCATCTTTCAATTCTTTCAGTTGAAGTCGATCTCTTCCATAAAGCGGATGTTTTTCATATAACACTGCACACAATTTATCATCATACAGTGGGGAAAAACGGAATTTTTTCTGATCTTCCATCATATTTTCTCTCAAGATCAAGAAATCATAACGATCGGAGTTTTCCTGAATATCACTTGCGATTCTTTCATCAATCACAAGTTTGATATCTGGATATTCTTTTCTGAAATCCGCCACCAATCTTGCAAAATGATATGGTGCAAGAACCGGCATACAACCAATCTTAATTTCCTGATTTTTCTGAACATTTTTCAACATCTCTTCATAGGTTCCCGTCATTTTCTTTGCATAAGACAAAAAGATCTCTCCTTCTTTGGACAACTCAAATTTCCTTGTATTCCTGCGGATCAGTGTAATTCCTAACTCATTTTCCAACTTACGGATCTGTTTTGATAATGCACCTTGTGTCATGTTACAGGCATATCCAGCTTCTGTGAAATTTTTCTGTTTACATAATTCCATATAATAATATAATTGCTGTATTTCCATTTTTCCATACCTTTTTCAAATATCTTCGTATATTCCTATTTGGAATATATCAAATCTCAACTGGAATTGCAATACTTCGCTCTCTATATATATAATAAGAAACACAAAGGGAATACGATTGATAAAATATGAAATTTTGATGAAAGGAATCGTTGATATTATGAAAAACAAAAAAAGATTTTTTTACCATAGATTGTTATTTTATATTTTAGGACTGTTGATCATGTCTGTTGGTTCTAATTTATTTTTGAAAGCAGCTCTTGGAGTTGCACCTAGCTGTACGATGGCTTTGACATTAAGTTATCTTTCCCCAGTTCACAGCTATGCCTTATTTAACTTCCTGATCAACTCTACTTTCTTAGTTTGCGAAGCTCTGATCCTTCATGAATTCGGGAAAATGCAGTTGACTCAGCTTGGTTTGACTTTTGTTTATTCTTTATTTATCGAATTTACTTCTTATGGTTTATTCTTTATTGAACCTCATGGACTTGCCGCTAAGATTTTACTATCTGTCATCGCATGTGCCGTTCTATCAATAGGTGTCGGATTCACGATCAGTTCCGGGTTCGCTGTTATGCCAATGGAAGGACTTGTGAAAACTATCTCTGATAAGAAAAATATAAGCTTTGGCGCTGTCAGAGTTTGTCTGGAAGTTTTATTTACTGTATGTTCTGCGATCTCTTCTTTTGTATTGCTTCCAGAATTACCATCCGTTGGAATCGGAACCGTGATCGCCGCTTTCTTAAGTGGTAATATTACAAATATATTTTCTTCTCTATTTCATAAGAGAATCAATGCCTACCTTGGATTTCAGGCATAATCCTATAGAAAAAAAACGTAATCTCAAATGAACCTCTTGAGATTACGTTTTTTTATTCTATCCTGCTTCTTTAGTTTTTGCCTATTCCCATGGATCGATTTGCTGATTCGTCGGTACAACTTTGATCTTCTTTGAAATCGTTATCTTTGTCCCTGTTTTTAATTTTGCAGAAATCGTCACTGTTCCAGCTTTATTTCCTGTGATTCTTCCATTCGAGTCAACAGATGCCACGGATGGATTACTACTCTTCCATGATGTGAAAGATGATGTATTGATCACTGTTGGATACACACCGTACTCTTTCATCATTTTGCCTTGATATGTTGGCTTCATCTGCATTTTTTCTGTTTCCCATATTGTACCGTATCTGCTGTCTAGTTTTAAATAACTCTTCTTTAAATATGAATTCTTTGTCACGATATTTTTTGTAAATTGCTTTCTTGCCTTGGATTTTTCTACTTTCTTTGCTTTGGAACTGCTAAAGTCTAATACCCAGGTATTGGCTTCGTATCCGTCTCTTGACACAACCGTAACTGCTGCAACCCCTACACTTTTTGCATTCGAAAGTAACAGACCTTTTCTATGTGTGGAAGAATTGATCCAACCCTTTACGATCTGCTTCGGTGTAGTTTCTGCGGATTGTGCGCAGTTTTCATAGATGATCTTCTTGTTGATACTTTTTGAAAGCTTTCCATTTGGTCTTCTATGCGGACTTGTTTCTGGAATATAGATCGTTGTTTCAAATCCACGCATAATTGCTGAATTTGTCAATCCTCGATCCATCTTCAATGCTTTGCGTCCATTTTTCTTACGGTATTTGTTCACTTCTTTTAAGATTTTCTGTGCATCGTTATAATCCTGATATCCTGTAACAGATAATTTCCCTGTAGAAGCAGCCTCTACCTTCTTCTGACTGACTCCTGCAGTTGTAAATAGCATTGCCGCTGCTAATGCAATACTGGCAGCTCTTCTTGATAGTTTCCTCATAAACTTTCTCCTTTCATACTTTTGATCATGGTACCTTTATATAATTTGTGCACAGATATCATTCAAACAACATCTCTCACAATGAGGCTTTGTTCTTGCCGTACAGACATCTCTTCCATGCCATACCAGCCTGTGGCAGAAATCACTTCCTTCTTCTGGTGGAACGATCTCCCATAATGCCATCTCAACTTTTTTAGGGTCTTTTA
>OHYD01001014.1_pt1 | contig 12915 bp, 14 predicted proteins | sample 1580191 | NCBI WGS metagenome assembly OHYD01 (sample SAMEA3882510, study PRJEB24775) | human gut metagenome | biome: human-associated habitat; feature: intestine environment; material: feces | place: Netherlands | collected 2009/2010 | reverse complement strand
GACCACCAGGCGATCGACCACAATCTCAATATTGTGCTTTTTATTTTTTTCTAACTTAATCTCTTCTGCAAGGTCATATAGATTCCCGTCAATGCGAACACGGACATATCCACTCTTTTTTGCATCTTTTAATATTTTTACATGTTCTCCCTTTCTTCCTCTTACAATCGGTGCAAGAAGCTGAATTTTCGTCCGTTCTGGAAGCTTCATTAAAATATCTACAATCTGGTCTACTGTCTGCTTGGAAATTACTTTTCCACACTTTGGACAGTGAGGAATGCCAACTCTCGCATAAAGAAGCCGCAGATAATCATAGATTTCCGTTACTGTACCAACTGTAGAACGTGGATTGCGGTTCGTGGACTTCTGATCAATCGAAATGGCAGGAGAAAGACCCTGAATATCGTCAACGTCCGGCTTTTCCATCTGTCCTAAGAACTGTCTTGCATACGAAGACAGGGACTCCATATATCTTCTCTGTCCTTCCGCATAAATCGTATCAAATGCCAGTGAGGACTTACCAGAACCTGAAAGTCCTGTCAGTACTACAAATTCATTTCTCGGTATATCTATATTAATATTTTTAAGGTTATGCTCACGCGCCCCTCGAATGCGAATGTATTCTTTCTTTTCGCTCATTATATTGTATCCTTTCTAATCGTCATAATCCCTCAAAGCAATCTTATACTTTTTCAGTTCATCTCTTAATTCTGCCGCTTCTTCAAAGTTCAGTTCTGCCGCTGCCTTATTCATCTTCTTTGTTAACTTAGCTATCATTTCCGTAAGTTCCTTACGATTCATAGATTCCGTATCTTTCTTTAAGGAACCTCGGCTCTTCTCTGGTGCTTCTTCATTGGTAATAGAAATGACATCCCGAATTGCCTTTTGAATAGTCTTTGGCGTAATGCCATGTTCTTCATTATATGCCATCTGAATTTCACGACGCCGCTTTGTTTCTGTGATGGCGGCACGCATGGAGTCTGTAATCGTATCTCCGTACATAATAACGTGTCCTTCTGCATTTCGTGCGGCACGTCCGATCGTCTGTACAAGAGAAGTTTCTGAACGTAAAAATCCTTCCTTATCCGCATCAAGAATAGCAATCAGCGTAACCTCTGGAATATCTAATCCCTCTCTTAAAAGGTTAATTCCAACAAGAACATCAAATACACCCATTCGCAAATCTCTTACAATTTCAATTCTTTCTAAGGTATCAATATCGGAATGAAGATATTTCACACGAATATCCAATTCTTTCATATAAGCAGTCAAATCTTCTGCCATCCGCTTCGTCAGGGTAGTTACCAGAACTTTATTCTTCTTCGCTACCTCTTTATTAATCTCACTAATCAAATCATCAATCTGTCCCTCTACTGGCCGGACATCAATCGGTGGGTCAAGAAGTCCTGTCGGACGGATAATCTGTTCTGCCCGGAGCATCTCATGCTCTCCCTCATACACATTCGGAGTCGCAGATACAAAAAGCATCTGATCAATTCGCTCCTCAAATTCATCAAAATTAAGAGGACGGTTATCTAAAGCTGAAGGCAGTCGGAATCCGAAATCAACTAATGTCTGCTTTCTTGAACGGTCTCCTGCATACATCCCCCGCACCTGCGGAATCGTAATATGCGACTCATCGACAATCATAAGAAAATCATCCCCAAAGAAATCAATCAGCGTATACGGAGCCTTCCCCGGCTCTAATCCCGTAAGATGTCTCGAATAATTCTCAATTCCAGAACAAAATCCTGTCTCTTTTAACATCTCTATATCAAAATTCGTTCGTTCTGAAATTCTCTGTGCCTCTAAAAGCTGATCGTTTTCCTTAAAATATTCCACTCTCTCGTCAAGTTCTTCCTTAATCGTCTTCACCGCACGCTCAATCTGTTCCTGCGGCACAACATAATGCGAAGCCGGAAAAACAATCGCAAAATTAAGACTTGCCTTAATCTCTCCCGACAGCTTTTCTAGGCGGCAATGCCGAAATGCTGCTGAATGGAGGCGAAAATCTTGTCGCGACGGGCGCGGGCTTTTTCAATGTCACGGGTTTTCAGCGAGAATCTCAGGCGTTCCGCCGTGGAGTCCGGCTTGTGAACCGTAACGTGGCACCACCAAACCCCCCTGTTATTCCACAGGTGGTGGTTGGGGTTGTCATCATTAATTCTAAGAGCGATTTTGGTTTGGGCTTTCATCTGTGTGATCTTTTCCAGTAGAGGACGTATTGTTTACGTCCGTTGGCGTATTAATGTTTCAATAAAACCTTCAACTTGGAGGTGCCTCACTTAAGCAGATGATCCCTTGTCTTTTTGGACATCTTTTTCTGCCAGTTGCTCACCTCGTTGAAGCCTTAGAGTTCAAGTGGTGAAACAACGTTCAAAAAAAAGAATCTTTTTTACAGGAGACCTACTTTTTTAAGAGTGTTGTAAGCACCGTTCTTGTTGATCGTACGCAGGGCCTTGGCGGAAATCTTCATTTTCACGAATTGACCGAGTTCAGGAACCCAGATGCGCTTCTCCTGAAGGTTGGGGAAAACGGTACGATTGACAGTCTTAGTGACGTGACGACCAATACCGCCCTTTTTCTTGGCAAGACCGGAGCGATGGATACGACGACCTTTGTGAGGCATGGTACCTCTGATGATGCAAATTCGGGACATGGCAATCGAAGTTATTTGTTAATGCGAGAGAGATAGTCTAGCGTATTTTTGCCTAAGGTCAAGAACAACCGGACGAAAGCCCTGGAATTTATCCTGGACTGTACGGAAGCATGCCTTTTCTTTTGCGTGAACTCCGGTTTTTTCTTCCATGATGAAGAGGGGCTGCAGAGGCGGTGAGCTGAAAGCGGGAGAGGCTGATCCGGGAAAATGAACGGTACCGCAGATAAAGAGGAAAATGAGGCGTTCTTCCGTATTTTTTCCCGGACTTCCTCTGTGGAGCAGGGGCAGGCCGGATAGCCGGGCCGGATGAAGGTCTTTCTCCACAGGAAAAGTGCAGAATGCGGGAAAGATTGCACCCCTGGGTTTTTTCACGGCAGCGGTATTATGGCTGACTGCTCCCGGGTAAAACGTATCCGGCGCTTGCACGGAGGGGCGTTCCATGAGAAAGTGAAAGCATGAGTGAGAATCATTATGCAGAGTTTTCCGAATGCAGCATGAAGCCCCAGGAAGTGCTGGAGTACGTTTCCGGCCCCATTCCCGTTCCGGAGGAGGGAGAAGTTCTGGTCCGGATGAAGGCGGCCCCGATCAATCCGGCGGACATCAATTTTGTGCAGGGAGTTTATGGTTTGAAGCCCGTATTGCCGCACTCCCGCGCCGGCCTGGAAGGCTGCGGCGTGGTGCAGGAGTCTCGCGCAGAGGGATTCCGAGAGGGAGATGAGGTGATTCTCCTGCGCGGCGTGGGTTCCTGGAGCGAGTATGTGGCGGTTCCCTCCGTGAATGTCATGAAGCTTCCGGTGGGGGTAGATCCCGTCCAGGCGGCCATGCTGAAGGTGAATCCCCTGACCGCCCTGCGCATGCTGGAAGGGTTCGTTTCCCTGGAGCCGGGGGATTGGCTGGTGCAGAATGCCGCCAATTCCGGAGTGGGAAGGTGCATTATTCAACTGGCCCGTGAAATGGGCGTGAAGACAGTGAATTTTGTGAGAAGGCCGGATGAATTGAGGGATGAATTGACTGAGCTGGGCGCCGATCTGGTGGTGGGCGAGGATGACGGGGATGTGGTGAAGAATACGCTGGCCCGCCTGGATGGAAAGAGGCCTGTGCTGGCTTCCAACGCCGTGGGCGGAGAAAGCGCCCTGCGCCTGATGGATATACTGGCTCCCGGCGGGAGCATGGTGACGTACGGAGCCATGAGCCGGAAGAGCATCAAGGTGCCGAACGGTTTTCTGATTTTCAAGGGTATTAAACTGGAGGGGCTGTGGGTGACGCAGTGGCTTAAGAATGCCCCTGTTTCAGAGATTGAGGCCGCCTATGACAAGCTGGCGCGCCTGATGGCGGACGGCAGGTTGAAGCAGGCCGTGGACACCGTTTATCCGCTGAGCGATGTGCGGAAAGCTGTGGAGAAGGCCCAGGAGGAGTTCCGCAGCGGCAAGGTGGTGCTGAGCATGGATTGCGCCTGATGCGCGGAAAGGGAGCTTTGTTTTCCCGTACTGCGGAATGCTGAAAGGACGTTTTCAGCGTTCCGTGGTTGGGGGCGTTGGCTGGCGGCGTTTTTGTTTGCCGGGAGAATGGTCTTGCTCAGGAAACGGGAAGTAAGGAGTTCCGTAGGAGCGTAGAGCCGGGAGGGACGGAGCGTGCGCGCCGTTTGGCTTCAGCCCAGCGTGGAATCAAGCCAGGTGTTGAGTATTTCCACGGCGGCTACCTGGTCGATGACGGGGCGGAAGTTTTTTGCCTTTTTCCCGGCGGCGTGCAGTTTTTCCTGCGCAATGACGGTGGTGAGGCATTCATCCATGAAGATCAGGGGAAGGCCGGGAAGGGCTGCGGCCAGTTCCCTTCCGAAAGCGCGCACCTTGGCCGCGGCAGTTCCTTCCGTGCCGTCCATGCGGACGGGAAGACCCAGCACCAGGGTGCGTATTCCCCGTTTCTGGACGAGCTGGACAATGCGGGAAATTCCGTCCGTCTGATGCCTGTGGATGGTTTCTACGGGATGGGCCATGATGCCCACGGGGTCCGTGGCGGCAATGCCGATGCGGGCTTCTCCGTAATCGATGCCCAAGGCGGGGTGCGGACTGGTCATCTGAGTTCGTCCGGCAGCTGGTTGACGATTTTCTTGATTTCGTCCGCCTTGTTTTTATCCGCAATGAGGATGGCGTCCGCCGTTTCCACCACAATCAGGTTTTCCACTCCCAGCAGGGCCACGTGCTTGTCTCCTTTCTGGGAGAAAACAATGTTGCCGGAGGCGTCCTGCACGGTGATGTCCGTGTTGGTGGTATTTTTATTGTGGGTTTCCAGATAGTTGGCTACGGATATCCAGGATCCTACATCGTCCCAGTCAAAGGTGGCTTCTATGTTCAGCACTCTGTCCGCATGCTCCATGAGCGCGAAGTCTATGGAAATGGGGGTGAGCGCCGGAAATTCTTCCCGAATGGTTTCCTGCGGGGCCGGAGATTCGGCAACGTGTTCCACGAAGGAGGCCAGTTCCGGGCAGTGCTTGTCCAGCTGTTCGCACACGGCGGGAATGCTCCAGACGAACATGCCGGCATTCCAGCAGAAATTGCCCCGGCTCAGGTAGGATGCGGCCGTGGCCGTGTCCGGTTTTTCGCGGAATTGAATGACTTCACGGCAGGAACAGCCCGGAACGGATTGGATTTCTTCTCCGCGTTCAATGTAGCCGTAGGAGGGGCAGGGCCAAGTAGGCTTGATCCCCACAGTGACAAGCGCTTTTTCCCTGGCAGCCGTGTCCATGGCAGCTTTCATCAGGGTGCGGAAAGATTCCTGGTCCTGAATGAGCTGGTCGGAGGGGATGACGAGCATGACTCCGTGCGGATCCGCCGCCTTGATGAGGCCGATGCCCAGGGCGATGGCGGGAGCCGTGTCCCGGCGCACGGGTTCGGAAATGATGTTGTCCACGGGAATATCGTGGGCCTGGCGGCGCACTTCCGCTTCCTGCAGATGGTTGGTCAGGATAAAGATGTTTTGCCGGGGCACCAGCCCGTCCAGCCTGTCGATGGCCTGGCGGAGGAGGGTTCCTTCCCCGAACATGTTCAGGAGCTGTTTGGGGCGGTGGTCGCGGGAGAGGGGCCAGAAACGGGTGCCGCTGCCGCCGGCCAGGATAAGAGCGTATTGGTTCATGTCTGTTTCGCAGGAATGGGGGTTAAAAAAGGTCAGAGCGCTCCGAAACGGCGTTTTCTGCGGGAGTAGTCCAGCAGAGCGGCTTCCATGTCCCGGTCGCCAAAGTCCGGCCACAATGTGTCCGTCACGTAAATTTCCGCGTAGCTGATCTGCCAGAGAAGAAAGTTGGAGACGCGCATTTCTCCGGAGGTGCGGATAAGCAGGTCCGGTTCCGGCATGCCGGCGGTGTCCAGATACTCGCCGAACAGGTCTTCCGTCACGGCATCCGGCTGGAGCTCCCCGCGGGAGACTTTTTCCGCTATTTTCCTGGCGGCGGAGGCAATTTCCCCACGGCTGCCGTAGGAAATGGCCAGAACCAGGTTGAGCCTGGTGTTTCCCGAAGTGGCTTCCAGACTGTCCTGAAGAAGTTTCCGGGTGCGGGCGGGAAGACGGGAAAGGTCGCCTATGGCATGAAGGCGCACGCCTTTTTCCATCATTTGATGGAGACGTTTTTTCAGGAATTCGTGCAGCAGGAGCATTAACGCGTGCACTTCCGTCTTCGGGCGGTTCCAGTTTTCCGAGGAAAAAGCGTAAAGAGTGAGCCAGGGAATATTATGGGTCATGCAGAAGTCCGCACAGCGCTCCACCGTATCCGCTCCCGCCCGGTGGCCTGCCTGCCGCGGCAGATGACGGCTGTTCGCCCAACGGCCGTTGCCGTCCATGATGCAGGCGATGTGAATCGGCAGTTTTTCCTTGGGAATGGTAAGCATAGATAGGCGTTGCTTTACTCTAGTCCATGACCGGATCCAGTTCAACACGCAAGTTGTTCAGGATGTATTCCTGTCTTTCCCGCGTGTTTTTGCCCATGTAGAAGGACAGCAGGTCTTTCACCTTGTGGGAGTCTTCCAGACGGACGCGGTCCAGGCGCATCCCTTCCCCGATGAAAGCCTTGAATTCCTGGGGGGAGATTTCTCCCAGGCCTTTGAACCGGGTAATTTCCGGGTTTTTCCCCAGCAGGCCGATGGCTTCCTCCCTTTCTGCGTCCGAGTAGCAGTAGATCGTTTGCTGTTTGTTGCGCACGCGGAAGAGGGGCGTCTGGAGGATGAAAAGGTGTCCCTCCCGTATCAATTCCGGAAAGAACTGGATGAAGAATGTCATCAGCAGGATACGGATGTGCATGCCGTCGTCATCAGCGTCCGTGGCGATGACCACTTTGTCATAGCGCAGTTCCTCCAGCCCGTTTTCAATGTTCAGGGCATGCTGGAGGAAGTTGAATTCCTCATTTTCATAGACGACTTTACGGCTCATGCCGAAGGAGTTCAGCGGCTTGCCCCGCAGGGAGAAAACGGCCTGGGTTTCCGCGTCGCGCGCCGTCGTGATAGAGCCGGAGGCGGAGATACCTTCCGTAATGAAGAGGGTGGTTTCCCCGGCGCGGGAGTGCTTGGAGTTGTAATGCACCCGGCAGTCCCGGAGATTCTTGTTGTGAATTTTGGCCTTGCGGGCGTTTTCGCGCGCCAGTTTCTGGATGCCGGAGAGTTCCTTGCGGTCCCGTTCGGAATCCTTAATCTTGGCTTCCAGGGCTTTGGCCGTTTCCGGGTTTTTGTGCAGGTAGTTGTCCAGCTCCCTGGCAATGAAGTTGCCCACAAAGGTGCGGATGGTTTCCCCTTCCGGGCTGATGGTGTTGGAGCCCAGTTTGGTTTTGGTCTGGGATTCGAAGACGGGTTCCTTCACCTTGATGGAGATGGCGGCTACGAGGGAGGAACGGATGTCCCCCGCCTCATAATTTTTCTTGAAGAAGTCCCTCAGGGTTTTGACGATGGCTTCCCGGAAGGCCGCCTGGTGGGTGCCTCCCTGGGTGGTGTGCTGCCCGTTGACGAAGGAGTAGTGCTCCTCCCCGTATTGGCCGCCATGAGTGAAGGCCACTTCAATGTCATGCCCTTCCAGGTGGATGATGGGGTACAGGGGTTCTTCGCTCATCGCTTCCGCAAGCAGGTCCAGCAACCCGTTTTTGGAGATGTAGCGGCGGCCGTTGAAATGCAAGGCCAGCCCTTTGTTGAGGTAGGAGTAGTATCTGCACATTTTTTCGATATACTCCGGCCGGAATTGCGTGGCCGCTGGAAAGATATCCGGGTCCGCGTGGAAAGCCGTGCGGGTGCCGTTGGGTTCCTCCGTGGCGCCGTCCTTCCGTCCCTTGGGGATTTCCTTTCCGCGGCAGAACTGGTAGGACCGCGTTTCCCCGTCGCGGTAGGCCTGGATTTCAAAAAAGTCGGACAGGGCGTTGACCGCCTTGATGCCCACTCCGTTGAGGCCTACGGATTTTTTGAAAGCGTCGCTGTCATATTTGGCTCCGGTGTTGATTTTTGCGGCGCAGTCCAGCAGTTTGCCCAGCGGAATGCCGCGGCCGAAGTCGCGCACTTCGCACAGGCCGTCCGGAGTCACGTCAATGGTGATTTTTTTGCCGAACCCCATGACGAATTCGTCGATTGAGTTGTCGATGACTTCTTTTAAAAGGACGTAAATGCCGTCGTCCGGAGAAGCGCCGTCCCCCAATTTGCCGATGTACATCCCCGGGCGCATGCGGATGTGTTCCCTCCAATCCAGGGTTTTGATGCTGTTTTCGTCGTAGGCCATGTGCAACGGGGTCGCGCTTATTATAGCGGCGCCCCCGGAATTTGCGAAGAAAAAATGAGGGCCCGTCCGTTTGTGTTTGATGAAGCTTGACCCGGAGGCCGTCCCTTGGTGGAATCCACGGCGTATGATCAGTTGCAAGGCTCCGTGCAAAGTGAACGTTTCCCTCCGCGTTCTGGGAAAGAGGCCGGACGGCTTCCATGAGGTGGATACTGTGATGGTTCCCCTGGATTTGTGCGATGTGCTGGAGTTTTCCCCGGCGGCCTGTCTGGAAATGAGCTGCGACGCCCCGGGCGTGCCTCTGGATGAGAGCAACCTGGTTATGAAAGCGGGACGGCTGATGGAGCGGGAGCTGGGAAGGTCCATGCCGTGGCATGTCCGCCTGGTGAAAAAGGTGCCCCATGGTGCGGGGCTGGGCGGCGGCAGCAGTGACGCCGCATGCGTGCTGCGTACCCTCAATGAGCTGGAACACGGAGGTTTGTCCCAGGAGCGTCTGGCGGAGCTGGGAGGGGAAATCGGCTCCGACGTGGGGTTTTTCATTTATGGCGCGGCGAGCCGCTGCACCGGGCGCGGAGAGAAGGTGGAGCCCTTGCCGGAGTGGAAGGGATGGCGTCCCCGGGTTGTTTTATTGAAGCCGTCGTTTGGGGTTTCCACACCGGACGCCTACCGCCGCTGGTCCGGTTCCAGGGAATTGCCCGACATTCCTTATGGGGAGCAGGATGTGGGCGGCCATGTGCTGGTCAATGATCTGGAAAGGCCCGTGTTTGAAAAGCATTTATTCCTGGCGGAAGTGAAGCGCTGGCTGATGGGGCGGCCCGGGGTGCGCGGCGCCATGATGTCCGGTTCCGGTTCCACCATGTTCGCCGTGGTGGAGGATGAAGGAACCGGACGCGCGCTGATGGAGGATGCCGCCCGGGAGCTGGACCCCACTTTATGGATGTGGTCCGGCCTGGTGATGCAGGATGACGCGCGGTAAAAACATGATTCCGCAGGAGGCCTTGCCTTGACGGAGGGGGATGCATGCCGTTACACTCCGTCCATGATTAAGAGTTTGTTGGCAGGCATGATGGTGGCGGCTGTATGCGCCGTCCAGGCCGGTGAATATGGGGACAGCGCCGTCCGGGCCGCCCGGGAGCTTTCCGGGGCGGTGAAGACGGGCGACATGATGTGGATGATTGAGAAGATGTACCCGCCCATGAAGAAGCAGCTTGTTGCTTCCTTTCCAGGCGGGGAGGCCTCCTTCATGGAGACCATGAGGGAAAAGATGCAGGCCGCCGCCGCCGTGATGAAGGAACGCGGCATGGTGGTGGAGACGTATGAAATAGGCCAGCCTGCGGCGGAACATCTGGTGAAGGGAGGCGGGGAGGTGCTGGTGGTGCTTCCCACGCGGATGGTCATTTCCATGAAGCGTCCGGACGGGGTGCCCGTGAAGGTGGAGAATACCGGTGTTCTGGTGCTGGTGAAGGATTTGAAGGATAAGGGGCCCTGGACGTTCATCGACGCTTCCAGAATGAATGCGAACGGCTTGCGCTCCATGTTCTATGACCTGCCTGAAAAGGTGAATCTTCCGCCGGTTTCTTCCCGCCAGCTTCCCGTGGGCCAGTAAGGGGGGCAGGTTCCCACATATGAAGGCCGCCGGGGAAGAGGGCATGGAAGGCGTCAGCGCTTTTGAGGCTTATGTCCACCGGGCATTTGCCCCGGACGGATTGTTTTCCCGCGCCAGGGATTTTGAGTACCGGGAGGAGCAGCAGAGCATGGCCCTGGCTGTGGCGAGGGCGCTCCAGGTGGATGCGCCGCTGCTGGTGGAGGCCGGCACAGGCGTGGGCAAATCCCTGGGGTATTTGCTGCCGGCGGTGAAGTTTGCTTTGGATTTTGACCGGAAGGCGGTGATTTCCACGCATACCATCAATTTGCAGGAGCAGTTGTTCAACAAGGATATTCCGCTGCTGCGCACCGCCCTGGGGATTGATTTTTCCGCCGCCCTGCTGAAGGGCAGGCAGAATTACCTGTGCCATACCCGCCTGCGGCGTGCGCTGGCGCAGATGGATTCCCTCTTTACGCAGGGTGAGGCCGCGGAGTTGAAGAGGATCCAGGACTGGGCCCTGAGAACGCAGGACGGCACCCTGAGCGATATGGCATTTCGGCCGTCTTCCAAGGTATGGGCCATGGTCTGCAGCGAACCGCATGCGTGCAGCATGCGCCATTGCGGCCCTTCCTGTCCGTACCAGGCAGCCCGCAAGCGGGTTCTGGAGGCCAAAGTAGTGGTGCTTAACCATACCCTGTTTTTCGGGCTGATGGCCCAGGCGGAGGATTCCGAGGAGGCGGGGTTCGTGTTTCCCGGGGATTTTGTGATTCTGGACGAGGCTCACATGATTGAGAACATCGCCGCCCGCCAGCTAGGCGTCCAGCTCTCGGAACCGCATTTGAATTATGAATTGCTGCGGATGTACAATCCGCGCACGCACAAGGGGTTGCTGAAACCGCTGAACAATCCGTCCCTGTTTCAGCGGGTTCAGGACGTGATGGACGCCTCCGGCCTGTTTTTCCAGAATGCGCGGGATGACCTGGGGTTTGCTGGTTCCGGAAAGATTGTCCGCATTCTTCAGCCGGAGTGGTCGCAGGATATTCTTTCTCAGCCTTTGATGGAACTGATCGGGGAATTGAAAACGGAGAGGGAGAAACAGGAGGAAAACGCAGCCGCGAAGGATGAACTGGCGGATATGGCCGCCCGGATGGAGGAGGCGCAGGCTTCCCTGAAGGTGCTGATGGACATGACGGAGGAAGGTCACGTATATTGGGCGGAGCGTTCCGGTCCGGATGGAAGGAACATGAGCGTTTGCTCCGCTCCCGTGGAGGTGGGAGATATTTTGAGGGAACGCCTGTTTTTCGCCGGACGTTCCGCCATTCTGACTTCCGCCACGCTGGGGACCGGAGATGCGGACATGAGTTATTTTGCGGGGCGCGTAGGGGCGGAAAGCGTTCGGAAGCTTCAGATTGGAAGCCCGTTCAATTACCGGGAGCAGATGCGGCTGATTGTAGCCCGCTCTATGCCGGAGCCGGACCAGCCGGAGTATGCGGAAGTTTTGCCGGAATGGATTAAAAGGTATCTGGCGGAGTCCCGCGGCAGGGCTTTCGTGCTGTTTACCAGCTATCGTCTGATGGTTCAGGCGGCGGAGAAAGTGCGTCCTTTTTGCGAGGAACAGGGATGGACGCTGTATGTGCAGGGGCAGGATATGCAGCGGCATGCCATGCTGGAGGCGTTCCGGAAGGATGTGGACAGCGTGCTTTTCGGTACGGACAGTTTCTGGACCGGGGTGGATGTGCCGGGAGAATCTCTTTCCAACGTTATTGTCACGCGCTTGCCGTTTGAAGTGCCGGATCATCCGCTTGTGGAGTCCCGTTTTGAGAGTATCAGGGAACGCGGGGGGAATCCGTTTTACGAATATTCCGTACCTGTAGCCATTCTGAAGCTGCGGCAGGGGGTAGGGCGGCTGATCCGCACCAGGAGCGATTCCGGCATGGTGGTGATTCTTGATCCGCGCGTAGCTACCAAGAGGTATGGAATGCGTTTTCTCAAGTCCCTGCCGGAGGCCCGGCTGGAGTTTGTATGAGGTTTTTTCAGGATGCCCCGGAATTGTTCCGTTGCCTCTCCTGCCGCATCAGGAGGTAGCTGAGGGGTTGTTCCAGGCGCGCTTCTTCCAGAAGGGAGCGGTCTGCAAAGATGTCGGGAACGGGAGCGTCTGCCAGGATGGAACCGTCTTTCATTACGATGCAGCGCGTGCACAGATCCATGACCATGTCCAGATCATGGGTAGCAATGATTTTGGTATGGGTGAATTGGCGCAACAGGCTGATGAGGGTACGGCGGGAGGCAGGGTCCAGGTTAGCGCTCGGTTCGTCCAGCACCAGGATGTCCGGACTCATGGAGAGGACCGTGGCGATGGAGACGGCCCGTTTTTCCCCTCCAGAAAGATGGTGGGTCATTTTGTCTGCCAGGGCTTCCGCATGGACTTCCCGCAGGGCCTGTTCCACGCGGCGGCGGATTTCCTCCGGGGGGAGCCCCATGTTGAGCGGCCCGAAGGCCACGTCTTCCCGGACAGTAGGCATGAATAGCTGGTCTTCCGCCTGCTGGAAGACCATTCCCACGCTTTCCCGGACGCGGGCGACGGTTTTGGGGGTCACGGGAATGTCCCCTACCCGTACCTGGCCGGAAGAGGGGGGCAGCAGGCCGTTGAGGTGGAGCAGCAGCGTGGATTTCCCTGCGCCGTTCCCGCCTACGACGGCGACGGATTCCCCGTGGGTGATGCGCAGGGAAACGCCGTTCAGCGCCGGAGGGGAATCCGGGTAACTGAAACACAAGTCAATAGTTTCTACAAGGTGGTGGCTCATGGGATGAGGCTGCGGGCGTACTGGCCCGCGAGCATGGTGATGTTGAAACAGCGGAACAGAATGACGAGAATGCAGAAAAGAAGGCCTCCCGCTGCGCCGCGGCCAGTGATGACGCTGCGGGAATTGACGAA
>OHYD01000995.1_pt1 | contig 13043 bp, 10 predicted proteins | sample 1580191 | NCBI WGS metagenome assembly OHYD01 (sample SAMEA3882510, study PRJEB24775) | human gut metagenome | biome: human-associated habitat; feature: intestine environment; material: feces | place: Netherlands | collected 2009/2010 | reverse complement strand
GGTGATCCGTACACTCGCGTTATCTTCTCCGTGATATAAAGTAATCTGAATATCAAAGATCAGATCAGAGGATGCCTCACAGACACTGCACGGAACCTCTTTCAGGAAGGTTCCCATCGCTTCGATGTCTTCCTGTTCCACATGGGAGATGACCTCCAGTTCCTTCGCAGCATCTCCTGCCACGATTCCGGCAGCTGCGGCGGCTTCGATTCCACGCAGTCCACCGGTATGGGGAACAACCACGCTTTTTACATTTTTTATAATATTTCGGCTGACCGCAACCTCCACCCGCTCCGGCAGGGCTCCCAGTATCTTTCTGGCAACAGCTCCCGCATAAGCGATGGCGATAGGCTCGGTACATCCCATCGCCGGCACCAGTTCATCTTTCAGGATCTGGACATAAGTTCGGTAATATTCTTTTGAAAGCATATTTCTATCTGTTCCTCACTCTTTTTATTTTTTCCAGCATGCCACCATATGGCCCGGTGTTCTCTCTTCCAGTTCCGGTTCCTGCTGTCTGCACTGATCGGTCGCGTAAGGACAGCGTGTATGGAAACGACAGCCGGACGGAACATGCAACGGACTCGGAAGATCTCCCTCGATGCCGCAGTGTTCCAGACTGAGTGCCCGCTTGGGATCTGCGATCGGAATGGAGGCCAGAAGTGCCCGGGTGTATGGGTGGCATGGATTGTCATACACTTCATCGCTTTCTCCGCTCTCCACGATCTTACCAAGGTACATTACACCGATCCTGTCGGAGATATGGCGCACCATGGACAGATCATGTGCCACAAACAGATACGTCAGTCCCAGTTCCTGCTGCAGATCTTCCAGCACGTTGACAACCTGTGCCTGGATCGATACGTCCAGTGCGGAAATCGGCTCATCGCAGAGCAGGAATTCCGGATTGACGGATAAGGCTCTTGCGATACCGATACGCTGACGCTGTCCGCCTGAAAACTCATAGGCATATTTTTCCATATCGTCTGCCTTCATACCTACTTTTTCAAGAAGGTTTACGATCCGCTCATCCATCTCTTTTTCCGGAAGTTTTTCAAAGACAGATATCGGTTCGGCCATGATCTCCCTTACATTCTGATGGGGATCCAGCGCAGAATAGGGATCCTGGAAAATAATCTGCATTCTTTTATGATATGCAAGGAGTTCTTTACCTTTTGTCTTTGTGATGTCGTGACCGTCGTAGGTTAAGATTCCATCTGTCGGCTCATACATACGGATCAGAGTACGTCCCAGTGTGGACTTTCCACAGCCGGACTCTCCCACCAGACCGAAGGTTTCTCCTTTTTTAATAGAAAGGTTCACACGGTCCACCGCCCGTACTTCCTGTACCAGTTTTCCGAAGAAATTTTTGACCGGGAAATACTTGGACAGATTCTTCGCTTCCAGAAGATATTGTTCTTTTGTTTCCATATTATTTCTCCTCTTCTTTCTTCTCTTTCTCGTCCAGTTCTTCTTTTGTGAAGATACATCTGGAGGACTGGGTATCGGAATATGCCCGCATGGACGGGATCCCTTTCTTACATTCCTCACATGCAAACCGGCAGCGGGTCACAAATGGACATCCCGCCGGCGGATTCGCCAGAGACGGTGCCATACCAGGGATCGGTTCGAGGCGTTCCCGACATCCGCTCTCACATTTTGGAATCGCATGAAGCAGTGCTCTCGTGTACGGATGGGTCGGATGTTCGAAGATCTCTTCTGTGGTTCCCTCTTCCATGATCAGACCCCCGTACATCACTTCGATCCGTTTCGCCAGAGAAGCTACCACCCCGAGATCGTGGGTGATCAGAATAATATTCATCTGCTCATTTTCATTTAACTGTTTGAGAAGCTGTAGAATCTGCGCCTGGATGGTTACATCCAGTGCGGTTGTCGGTTCATCGGCGATCAGCAGCCGCGGCTGGCAGCACAGTGCCATTGCGATCATGACACGCTGTCTCATACCACCGGAAAATTCATGGGGATACTGATCCATCCGGCTTTCTGCCGACGGGATTCCTACCTTTCCCAGCATATCGATGGCTACTTTTCTTGCTTCTGCCTTGCTCAGGTTCTGATGACGTCGGAGTACATCGATCATATGATACCCGATCTTTTTCAGCGGATTCAGGGCAGTCATCGGATCCTGGAAGATCATTGCCATATCTTTTCCACGCATTTTCCGTTTTTCTTTTTCAGACATGGACAGCAGATCCTTCTGCAGCAGTTCCAGATGATCTGCCTGCACATCTGCATTTTCTCCGAGAAGTCCCATGACCGACTTCATAGTTACACTTTTCCCACTTCCGGACTCTCCTACAATAGCCAGAATATCTCCTTCATCCACATGGAGGGAGACACCGCGCACCGCCTGAATCTTCTGTTTGTGACTCTCAAACGTAGTGGTCAGATTGTCTATGGTTAATACTCTGTTTTCTTTCATCTCCACTCCTCCTATTTGCCTGCGTCCATGACACGGGGATCTACATAGATCCGAAGCAGATTGCCCAGTTTGTTGAACGCAAAGATGGTCAGCATGATCAAAAGACCGGGGATGATCGCCATGTAAACGGCATTCTGCAGGTTACTCTGTGCACTCTGCAGTAATTTTCCCCAGGAAGACAGCGGTTCCTGAATACCGATCCCCAAGAAACTTAAGGAAGATTCTGTCATGATCGCATTGGAGATACTGGTAGTCGCTGCGATGATGATCGTCGGCAGTACCGAAGGAATCAGATGACGGAGTACCATTTTAAATAACGGCACACCGGTAAAGTCCGCATAGAGGACGTATTCCCTCTCTTTGACGGACATAACCTCCGCACGCACCAGACGGGCGATTTCCATCCAGGAGAAAAATCCGATCACGATAATAATGGACACCAGTCCCTGTTTGAAGAAAATACTGATAACCGTAACCAGGATCAGCCACGGAATGGACTGCAGAATGTCAACGATCCGCATCAGGATACCATCTATGATACCGCCGAGGTAACCGGCAAGAATCCCAACAGTGACACCGATGGTCACACTCATCAGCATGGCAAGCACGCCGACCAGCAGGGACACACGGCCTCCGTAGATGACACGCGCCAGGTAATCACGGCCCACTTCATCGGTTCCGAAAATATGGGCACTGCTTGGTGCCTCTAACATATGAGCGACATCGGTTTTATTCGGTTCCAGCGGGAGCACCGGAGCCAGTAAGGATAAGATCAGGATCAGCGCAAGGAAGATAATAGAGAATATTGCGATTTTGTCGTGCTTTAATGCCTCCCAGACATTTTCCAGACGTTTTTTTTGAGAATGATTCATTGCCATACGATTACCCCATCTTTCTGATACGCGGATCTGTCACGCAGTATAAAATATCGGACAGCAGGTTTCCCAGGACCACCAGGGTGGAAGACAATATCAGAACGATCATGACAATCGGATAGTCCATACCCTGCACCGCCTTGATAAAATACGGTCCGATACCCGGCCAGCTGAATACGGTTTCCGTGATAACCGCACCTGTTACCAGCGTTGGTAATGCCATACCCAGTTTTGTGATAACCGGAAGCAGTACGTTCTTACAGACATGTTTGAACATGATCTCTGCTTTGGAAGCACCAAATGCCTTCTGTACCATAACATAATCCTCGGAGTACTGTGTGATCGTGGAAGAACGCACATAACGCACATTGTCCGGGATAAATGCCAGTGTCAGCACCAGATACGGTGTAATAAAATGCAACAGGAAATCAGACAAGGTATTCACGCCTACCGTATGCATGCCAAGGATCGGAAGGATCCGCAGTTTATAGCCGAACAGATAGATAAAGAGCATCGCTACCCAGAAAGTCGGCATCGCGATCCACAGAGAACAGATCCCGTCGATCATTTTGTCCAGCCATTTGTTTTTGTGAGAACCGGCCACCAGACCCAGCACGATTGAGATCACATAGGCAGTCAGATAAGACGGCAGCACCAGCTTGATCGTGTTCGGGATTCTTGTCGCCAGCTCATCGAAAATATTCGTTTTTGTCACGATAGAATAGCCGAAGTTTCCATTCAGGATTCCTTCCAGCCAGCGGATATACTGCACGTAGACCGGCTGATCATAGCCGTATTTTTCACGGATCATCTGTACCATCTCCGGAGACATCTTCGGAGTTGTCATGGCATCGATGGCATCATACGGTGCCAGATGAATCAGAGAAAAACACAGAATCGTGATCACGATGATCAGTGGGATCGCAGTAAGAATACGTTTGAAAATATACTTTGCCATACCTTTTTCTCCTTTTGTTTTTCATTCTTAAGCCCAAAAAGCGGAACTCTTCGCCTGTTTCAGAAGAATTCCGCCCTCATTATAAATAGTGTCTAATCTTTGATGATTACTTATTCAGCAATTTTCAGACTGGAAGTATCCTCGAAGGTATATACCGGAACAAGTCCTGCATCTTCCACACCCTGGATTCTGTTGTTTACAACCAGGATCTTGTTGTTGGAAATGATCGGATAGAAGGCACCTGTATCCTGGACAGCTGCCTGCAGTTTTGCATAGGTTTCCTTTCTTGCAGACTCATCCAATTCAGAACGACCTTCCTCAAACAGCTGATCGATGGTATCGTATCCACTGTAGTGCATGTAGTTGTAAGCACCATCATTTTCAAACAGGCTGGAGAAGGTATCCGGGTCAATACCCATGATGTAACCGCCCAGATACATATCGTACTCGTTATCCGGATCCTTCATTGCGTTTGCAATGGCTGTTCCGTCTCCGCCGGCAAGTTCTACGGTTACTCCAACTTCCTTCAGCTGTTCCTGAATCAGCAGAGCCTGTGCGGACTGTACCGCATCACTGGACATATAACCAAGTTTCAGCTTCAGACCACTTACGCCTGCATCTTCCAGCATGCTTTTTGCTTTGTCAACATCCTGCTCGTATTTTTCCACACCATCTTCTGTATAGAACTGGCTGTTTGTTGGCAGGAAAGTATACGGAATACTATAATATTCAGAAGATTCAAACGCTGCATCATCCATGGCTTTTCTGTCCATAGCATACAGCAGTGCTTTACGGACTTTTTCATCTGTTACACGATTGCAGTTGATCTCCAGATAGCCAACACGTCCTTCACTGTAGGAGTAAGTAGACAGGTTGCTTGCATCCAGATCCAGCTTTTTCACCTGCTGCGGTGTCATCTGGTAAGCATCTACTTCACCATTCTGCAGGGCAAGGATTGCTGTGTCTGCGTTCTCGATAATCTGGAATACAACATTTTTGATTGATGGTTCGCCCTTATAATAATTCTCGTTTGCTTCGAATTTCAGATATGAGCCTGACTGATAATCTACCAGTTTGTAAGGACCGGTTCCTACGGAGTTCATGTTGTAATCGTTATGCTCAAAATCTGTGACATCTTTGTAGATGTGCTCTGGCATAATGAAAATCTGACTTAACATCTCGATAGCCGTAGGTGTTACGAACGGGAATGTGAAAGATACGGTGTAGTCATCCACTTTTTCCACTTTTACCGTTCCCTGATCGTAAACCAGCTGAGAATAAGCCCAGCCAAGGTTATCCTCCTGTTCCATGGCTTCGTATGTGAATACCACGTCATCTGCGGTAAATGGTTCACCGTCAGACCATTTCACATCATCTCTCAGTTTAAATGTATAGGTCAGATTGTCATCGGATACGCTGTAATCTGTAGCCAGGAACCAGTTAATTCCATCGGCATTATTCATATACAGTGGGGAGTAGATCATCTTTACAGTAGATAATCCCCAACGGTCAGATGTTGTAATAACATTGACAGTCTCTGTAGGGTCCCCGGAGATGGCATAGGTAAATGTGCTGTCACCAGAAGTCTCTGTGGTAGCTGTACTGCTGTCGGCAGTGGTTGTGCCTGCTGTACTGTCATCTTCTGCAACCGGATCTTTTCCGCCACAGGCTGTCAGACTTGCTGCAAGCATCGCTGTCAGAGTAAGTACAGATACAAGTTTTTTGAATCTTTTCATTTTACTCTTTCTCCTCCTTATTTAGCCTGATTTTTTAACAATCATACTTCATCATGTTAGCAAAGGAAGGTACATTTGTCAATTCATTTTCGTCATAAACATAGTTTTTTGGTATGTTTCTGATTCGTTCACTGATAATATCCCGCGAGGTGTTTTTTGTATTGTTCTCACAAATCGAAAAAAGCCCGGAAATAACCGGTGATTTTTCCGGTTTCCGGACTTTTCTCAGGTCATCAGCTGCTTTTTTCACAGCTTCTGACTTCACATGCCATCTTCACATTTCTTGTTGTTATATTTTTTACGCCCTGTCCCAGAAGCTCCCGGAACCGTTCCTCATCATTGACGGTCCAGACGGACAGATCAATATCATTTTCACCGGTCACACGGATAAATTCTTCTGTGGCAATCTTTTCATTTACATTCACGGTATGTATTCCGTATTTTCTGCAGGCTCTGCTGATTTTGTATGCCGCCTGTTCAAAAAGAAGATCCTCTTTTTGTTCCTTATAAATATCCGGAAGATATTCCTCGATGTTCCAGAACACTTCCACATCTCTCCAGATACAGGATTCTGTCACCGGAACCGGACGGACACTTCCGGAATAAAGGATCTGCTCTGTCTTCAGTCCGGATATCAGGGCCAGCTGACGAACCGCCACTTCCAGCCCACACTCTTTCAGATCGCAGTTGATCCGCATCCCCGGATATTTTCCCATCATACGGAATACATCAGCAAGACGTACCGCATCTTCATCTGTCTTATCGTGGGACAGAATCAGAATTCCGTTTTCTCCCATCCGTACATCTACTTCCAGTGCATCGGCTCCTGTCTGCATCGCATACGCTACGAATTCCAGACTGTTTTCTTTCGTTCCGTCCGCTCCGGAATGGGCGGTTATCATAGTCTCTCCCATTATTTTTCCCAGTCCTTTTCTTTCAGATTTGTATAGATATAAACTGCTGCAGACACTGAACAGATCAGGAACATGATCACAGACAGTGCTGCGGAACGATTGTAGGACAGATATTTGTTAAACTGATCGTACAGAGCGATACCGAGCATCTTCGGTGAGTTGCCGCCCATCAGGTACGGAGTGGTAAAGGAACCCACATTGGACATAAATACAAACGTGGATGCCACCACCACATCTTTCATGGACAGTGGCAGGATCATGCTGGTGAAGGTTTTCCATCTTCCCGCACCGCTGTCTCTCGATGCCTCAATGATCGAATCCGGGATCGCTCCCAGTCCTGCGGCGATCATCATGGTTGCAAACGGGATGTTAAACCACATATTCATCACGATGATACCACTTGCATGATACATCAGCCCCAGCTTGATGTCCAGTCCGAACAGCAGACCGATCCGGTTGATCAGTCCCGAATCACGGATGATCGTGATCATCGCATACACGGCACACATGGTCGGTACAAATCGCGGAAGCAGGTACAGCATGCCGATGGCTCTCGAGATCCGGGATTTGACAAACCGCAGATACAGTGCCAGAAGATATGCCAGCACAATGGCGATCACAACCGTCACGATGACGACAAACAGGGTGTACAGCAGGTTGTTTCTCTGTGCGGTTTCGGTAAAAAAGTAGGTATAGTTTGCTGTGGTAAATGCGCCGGTATCCTCATCCTGAAAACTCTGGATCACTGCGGATACGATCGGATAAGCGACTGTCAGCATTACTACCAGGAATGCCGGCAGCACCATTCCGTACGCTGCCAGCAGTCCTTTTGTCTTATTCTTCATATTTGCTCCTTTGGATCTGACTCTAGTTCAGAGTTCCGATCTCGTTATCCCATTTTTCGTTGAAGTCTGTAGACAGATCTCCGATAGACATGATACGGAAGTTGCTGACATCCAGGCTTTCCACATCTTCATAACCGGTCATATCCAGCTGTGCGGTATCGATCAGCGGAATTGCTGCCATCTGTTTTACCAGAATCTCCTGTGCATCTGTGGTAAGGATGTAGTTCATGAATGCGTAAGCGCCTTCTTCGTTGGAACCGAAGGTCGGGATTGCCAGAGACTGGAGAGAACCGGTCAGAGACGGATCGATCTGTGTGATCTTAATGGTGTCTTTTAAGGTTCCTTCCGCTCTCTGGGACAGTACCATATCTGCCCAGTTCGGACACATATCGATCTCACCCTGGTTCAGCAGGTCCAGAGTACCCTGGTTTTTGCTCGGGTAAACCACAGAACCGCCGGACTGATACATATACGGGTGAATGGATTTCAGGAAGTCAAATCCTTCGGTCCACTGGTCTTCCCAGGAAGGATCGTCAGAGGTAATCGCCTCTTCCGGCATGTAGTTGTATACGGAAGTACGCACGAAAGAATCTCCGGCTCCACCGGTTCCCGGTGCATTGTAGGCGAATCTTCCCGGGTTATCCTTCATCCACTGTACCAGCTCATCCATAGTCTTCGGCGGTGTCGGTACTTTTTCGGAATCGTAAGCCAGAATAACGGTAGTTCCACGATAAGGCTGTACATAATCCGTTGCCAGAGCGCTTTTTGCTTCTACATTTTCAGAATTCGGGATTTTGTTCTTATCCAGTTTTACAAAAGCTTCCTCTCCGATCTGGGAAATCACTTTGGACAGATCATCACCACCCAGATCTACCAGATCATAATCTGTATCCGTCTGTTTTGCTTTGTAAGCGGCTGCCAGCATATCTGTCATGGACTGTGTTCCGGTACCACTCAGCATAAACTGCAGTTCTGCCTGATATTTGTCTGCATATTCGGAATTATTATTAAAATCATCGATCAGTGTCTCAAAAACCTGACGTACATTATCAGAACCACTGGCCCAGATCGTCAGTGTTGATTTTCCATCTGTACTTTCCTGTGTCTGTGCACTGTCTGTACCTGCACCGTCAGAACCTCCCTGTGCACCTGTTCCACATCCTGCCATAGATACCAGCATCATTCCGGCAAGCATCGCTGCCATTACTTTTTTCATTTTCATTTTTTCATTTCTCCTCATTTGCTTTTGTTATGGATTCTTCTATATGATGATGTCAGAAGCAGACATTAGCTGCCCCCGGCTTATTGTCTCACTGTCTTACGCAGCCTGGGAAAATACCGTGTGTTTTCCGATCGTGAGATTTACCAGATCTCCCTCGCGAAGCTGATCACTCAGTTCCCGGTCGACATAACATTTGATGATCTCATTTCCACGCTGTACTGTCAGAACCACATAATGACCGAGCATCATGATCGTGCGGACAACTGCTTCCATCGGACCGTGTCCCTTGTTGACTACGATATCCTCCGGACGGACTGCAATCGTGCTGCCGCCATTCCGGATAAAGTTCATCTCCCCGATGAAGGATGCCACATGAAGGGTTGCCGGGCTGTCGTAGATTTCTCCCGGTGTTCCTACCTGATCAAATTTTCCTTTGTTCATAACCACGATCCGGTGGGACAGTGCCATCGCCTCCTCCTGGTCATGGGTTACGAAAATAACCGTGATACCGAGGTCGCTCTGGATCTTTTTCAGCTCCTCACGCATCTGCTGGCGGATCTTCGCATCCAGTGCGGAAAATGGCTCGTCCAACAGTAACAGAGATGGTTTTAACAACAGGGAGCGGGCAATCGCGATTCGTTGCTGCTGACCACCGGAGAGCTGTCCCGGATATTTTTTCTCAAAACCGCTCATGGAAACCAGTTCCAGCATCTTTTTAATCTCTGCATCTATCTCCTTTTTCGGAACCTTCCGCAGTTTTAAGCCGAATGCCAGATTTTCATAGATGGTCATATGCGGCCAGAGATTATAACTCTGAAACACCATAGCGGTCGGTCTTTTTTCCGGTGGCAGATTCACAATGGACTGTCCGTCCACCAGAATATCCCCGTCAGTCACATCCATGAACCCACCGATGGTTCTTAAGATCGTGGATTTACCACATCCGGAAGGTCCGAGGAAGGTTACGATTTCTCCTTCGTACACTTTCAGATTAATGTGTTCCACACCGTCTCCGTTATCATATTTTTTTGCCATATCTTTTAATTCCAGTTTTACTTTTCGTTCTTCCATACTAACTTCTTTCTATCCTCCTGGATATTCTTTCACTTTTTACTTCATCTTGAAACCACCGGCAATTGCTTCCGGTCCGATATATTTTCTCATCACAAAGATCAGCAGTGCCGACGGAATGATCAGCAGAATGGCAAATACCGCACCGATCTGGATCGCGGAGCTGTCAAGCACGATTCCGTACATGGCTACCGGCATGGTCTGGATTCTCGCAAGACCTACCAGCATTGTTCCCTGTGCCTCTTCCATGGAACCAAGGAAGGTGTACAGGGTGGCAACTGCGATTCCCGGCATCGCCATCGGCAGTGTCACCTTGAAGAAGGTACGGACCGGACTTGCACCAGCATCCCTCGCAGCTTCCTCTTGCTGCCGGTGTACGTTGCGGAACGCACTCGAGGGCAGCCATACCATAAACATCATGGAGTTGATCATGTGAATGATAATTACTCCGACATATGTTCCCATCAGTCCGTATTTGTAAAATAAAACGGCGATGGAAGTGTAGATGCCCAGCTTTGGGAATGCATTGGTCAGCAGGAAGGACAGCATAAATACTTTTCTTCCCGGATACTGAAATCTCGCCAGTGAGTACGCCGCCGGAATACAGAAGATCATCGAGATCACAGTCGTCGCAATCGCGATGATAAAGGACTGGATCATCGAAGACACCAGACTCTTCTGTCCGAACACATACCCCCACCACTTAAAGCCCCACTCCTGTGGAAGTACTGACGGCACATTATATTCATTTGCAAACGCTAACATCAGCATATTCAACAGCGGTCCGTAAAAGAATAAGATAAATACGGCCAGCAGGATAAATTCCAGAAACTTCTTCTTTCCAACGGCATGATAAAACCGTCTCGGATTTAACATCTTAAACATCTTTTTCGTTCTCCTTTCCGAAAGACAGAGTATCATGCCCGGGCGGGGTGCTTCTATCGTGGTTTTGTAAAGTTGTGTTAATTTTTTGTAATTCACATACAATTTACAGAACTTTTATTTGGGCATTGCGGACGAACCAAATACGCTCCGCACGCTTTGCTCATTATCACAGCATTCGCTCGCCATGGAACTTGCAGGCAATTATTGATATGCAATGAAAAAAAAACCTGCCAGCAGTTCATAATTCTCTGCTGACAGGTTCTGTCATTCTTTTTTATCTTTATTTTTTTCCTTAATTAAATGCAAACACTGCAACTTCATACGGAGCCAGCGGGTATGCCACATGGTATGGCTGTCCGTCACATTCTCCCTTGACCGGTTTGAATACCGGATTGTCCACATGATGCTGTCCGCCGTAAGCCGGGTCTGCACTGCTCAGGATTAATTTACACTGTTTCTTCTGCGGTACACCTACCCAGTAGTCTTTCCGTTCTACCGGAGTAAAGTTGCAGACAAACAGCAGGTTGTTTCTTTTCGTCGGTGACCAGCGGATGAAACTGTAGATGCTTCTGTCTGCATCATTGGCATTGATCCATTGAAAACCATCATAGCCATTGGCATCCGCATACAGTGCCGGATATTTTTTATACATCATCTGCAAATCTCTTACATAATCCTGTAACTGCTGATGTCTTGCCTCACGGAGCAGATACCAGTCAAGCTCTCTCGCCTCACTCCACTCCTGAAACTGTCCGAACTCCTGTCCCATAAAAAGCAGTTTCTTACCCGGGTGACCCATCATGAAGGAATATCCGGCTTTCAGATTCTCAAATTTATCATCGTACTCTCCGGGCATCTTGTTGATCATGGAGCATTTCAGATGGACGACTTCATCATGAGACAGTACCAGAATATACTCCTCGCTGAAGGCATACGTCATGGAGAAGGTCATCTTATTATGATTGAATTTTCTGAAATACGGATCCAGTTTCATATACTCCAGGAAATCGTGCATCCATCCCATGTTCCACTTAAACGTGAATCCGAGACCGTTCTCTTTTTCCACATCTCCGGTTACTTTCGGCCATGCAGTAGACTCTTCAGCGATCATCATGGTTCCTTTGTTTCTTCCAAGAATCAGAGTATTCAGATGCTTGAAAAATTCAATAGCCTCCAGGTTCTCGTTACCGCCATATTTGTTCGCGATCCACTGTCCGTCTTTCTTTCCATAATCCAGATACAGCATGGACGCCACTGCATCCACACGCAGACCGTCTACATGGAACTCTTCGATCCAGTACAGTGCGTTCGCGATCAGGAAATTCTTGACTTCGTTTTTTCCATAATTAAAGATCTTGGTACCCCAGTCCGGATGCTCTCCCTGACGTGGGTCAGAATGCTCGTAGATACAGGTTCCGTCAAACTCTGCCAGTCCGTGAGCATCTTTCGGAAAATGCGCCGGTACCCAGTCGAGGATGACACCGATCTTATTTTTATGTAAATAATTGACCAGATATTTGAATTCTTTCGGAGATCCGAAACGGGCGGTCGGTGCATAGTAACCGGTAACCTGATAACCCCAGGAACCGTCAAACGGATGCTCCGCGATGCCCATCAGTTCCACATGAGTATAACCCATACGTTTTACATAATCTGCCAGCTCATGTGCCAATTCCCGATAGCTGTAGAAACCGTCCGGATCTGCCTCAGATGCCGGATGTTTTTTCCAGGACCCCGGATGTACTTCGTAGATTGAGAGAGCCGCTCTTCTCGGATCGGTCTCTTTTCTCTTCTTCATCCATGCGGCATCGCCCCATTTGAAACCTGTGATATCCGCGATACGGGATGCATTGCCCGGGCGCATCTCAGACCAGCTTGCATAAGGATCTGCTTTGTACAGCAGTCTTCCGTCCATGGCACGGATACAGAATTTATACAGATCTCCCACTTTGGCTCCTGCAACAAAAGTCTCCCAGACACCGATCGGTCCTGTCTTTTTCATCGGATGGCGCTCCGGATCCCAGTCATTAAACTCACCGACAACAGAAACATCCTCTGCGTTCGGTGCCCATACTGCAAAATACGTGCCGCTTT
>OHYD01000984.1_pt1 | contig 13193 bp, 10 predicted proteins | sample 1580191 | NCBI WGS metagenome assembly OHYD01 (sample SAMEA3882510, study PRJEB24775) | human gut metagenome | biome: human-associated habitat; feature: intestine environment; material: feces | place: Netherlands | collected 2009/2010 | reverse complement strand
TTCTGATCGACAGCATAAAGAAACAGATGCAGGTGGAGAGTACAGAGTATGAGTTTGAGAACCGTAAATCCGTGATCCTGGTGATCGGTGTCAATGGTGTAGGTAAGACTACATCCGTAGGCAAACTGGCCGGCAAGCTGAAAGATCAGGGCAAGAAAGTTATCCTCGGAGCAGCGGATACTTTCCGTGCAGCAGCAGGCGAGCAGCTGACACAGTGGGCTAACCGTGCGGGGGTTGAGATCATCGGCGGCCAGGACGGCGCAGATCCGGCATCTGTTGTCTATGATGCAGTGGCAGCGGCAAAAGCCAGAAATGCAGACGTTCTGATCTGCGATACAGCAGGAAGACTTCACAATAAGAAGAATCTTATGGAAGAGCTCCGCAAAATTTACCGTATTCTGGAACGAGAATACCCGGAAGCGTATCTGGAAACGCTTGTAGTTCTTGACGGAACCACAGGCCAGAACGCACTTTCCCAGGCAAGACAGTTTGCAGAGGTAGCCAACGTAACCGGAATCATTCTTACCAAACTTGATGGTACAGCCAAGGGCGGAATCGCAGTAGCGATCCAGTCTGAGCTTGACATACCAGTAAAATACATCGGAGTAGGCGAAAGTATCGATGACCTGCAGAAATTTGATGCAGACGCATTTGTAAACGCCCTCTTTGACGTAGAAGAAAGGAGCTAAATACAAATGCTTACATTAGAGAGCTTTGAGGAAGCGGCAGCAAAAGTAAAAGAAGTGACACAGGAAACAAAGCTGATATACAGCAGTTATTTCTCAGATATGACGGGAAATAAGGTTTATCTGAAGCCAGAGAATATGCAGCGTACCGGTGCATATAAGGTGCGTGGCGCATATTACAAGATCAGCACACTTTCTGACGAAGAGAGGAACAAAGGTCTGATCACTGCATCTGCAGGAAATCATGCCCAGGGTGTTGCTTATGCTGCACATAAATATGGAGTAAAAGCAGTCATTGTCATGCCAACTACCACACCACTGATCAAGGTAGAGCGCACCAAGAGTTACGGTGCGGAGGTTATCCTTCACGGCGACGTGTATGACGAAGCCTGCGCACACGCACTTGCCCTTGCAGAAGAAAAAGGATATACCTTTATCCATCCATTTGACGATCCGGCAGTAGCAACCGGTCAGGGAACTATCGCCATGGAGATCGTACAGGAACTTCCGCTTGTAGATTACATTCTGGTACCGATCGGAGGGGGCGGACTTGCTACAGGTGTCTCCACACTTGCGAAGCTTCTGAACCCACACATCAAAGTCATCGGTGTTGAGCCGGCAGGCGCAGCATGTATGAAGGCATCCCTGGAGAAAGGGGAGGTCGTAACGCTTCCTCACGTAAATACTATCGCAGATGGTACTGCAGTACAGACTCCGGGAAAAAATATCTTCCCATATATCCAGGAAAATCTGGACGATATCATTACCATCGATGATGATGAGCTGATCGTGGCTTTTCTGGATATGGTAGAAAACCACAAGATGATCGTAGAGAACTCAGGACTTCTTACTGTAGCAGCTCTCCGTCATCTGGATGTAAAGAATAAGAAGATCGTTTCCATCTTAAGCGGTGGAAATATGGATGTGATCACCATGTCATCGGTTGTACAGCACGGGCTGATCCAACGCGACCGTATCTTTACTGTATCTGTACTTATTCCGGATAAGCCAGGTGAACTGGTACGTGTTGCAAGTGTGATCGCTGAAAATCAGGGTAATGTTATCAAACTGGATCATAACCAGTTTGTAAGTACCAACCGAAATGCAGCCGTAGAACTTCGGATCACTATGGAGGCATTCGGAACAGATCATAAGAATCAGATCGTTGCAGCTCTGGAAAAAGCGGGTTGCAAACCGAGAGTGGTACGTGCTATACTGTAGGACGTGTTATATTGCAATAACTGAAACTTCTGACCGGACTGTTGCATATGATGTAACAGCCCGGTCTTTTGCGAAAATACCTGCATAGACAGAAAGGACAGATAAATATGTGTGGAATTGTAGGATTTACAGGTAGACACCAGGCAGCTCCGATCCTTTTAGATGGACTCTCCAAGCTGGAATACAGAGGATATGATTCCGCTGGAATTGCCGTACGTGACGGCGAGGACGAGACGGAAGTGATCAAAGCCAAGGGAAGACTGAAAGTTCTGTCAGAAAAGACAAACGGCGGAGAGACTGTACCGGGAACCTGTGGTATCGGTCATACCAGATGGGCAACTCATGGTGAACCTTCTGAGAACAATGCACATCCGCATATGACAGACGACGGTAATATCGTAGCAGTCCACAACGGCATCATTGAGAACTATCAGGAACTGAAAAATAAGCTCACCCGTAAAGGCTATACTTTCTATTCTGAGACCGATACCGAGGTAGCAGTCAAGCTGATCGATTATTATTACAAGAAATATGAGGGAACACCGGTGGATGCCATCACACATTCCATGGTACGTATCCGTGGTTCCTATGCCCTTGCGATCATGTTCAAGGATTATCCGGGTGAAATATATGTAGCCAGAAAAGACAGCCCCATGATCCTTGGAGTGGCAGAAGATGAATCCTTTATCGCTTCTGACGTACCGGCGATCCTGAAATACACCCGCAATGTATATTATATCGGCAATCTGGAGATGGCGCGTGTGAAAAAAGGCGAAGTCACCTTCTACAATCTTGATGGAGATGAGATCGAGAAAGAGCTGAAAACCATTGAATGGGATGCAGAAGCAGCGGAAAAAGCCGGATATGAGCATTTCATGATGAAAGAGATTCATGAACAGCCAAAGGCAGTACTGGATACGTTGAATTCCGTGCTCAAGGATGGAAAGATCGACCTCAGTGAAGTTGGCCTGGAAGAAGAAAGCATCCGGAACATCCAGCAGATCTATATCATAGCCTGCGGCTCCGCTTATCATGTAGGAATGGCAGCACAGTATGTGATCGAGGATCTTGCACAGATTCCGGTAAGGGTAGAGCTCGCTTCCGAATTCCGTTACCGAAAAATGGCCCTTAACACCAACAGCCTTGCAGTGATCATCAGCCAGTCCGGTGAAACAGCAGACAGTCTTGCAGCACTTCGTAAATGCAAGGAAAATGGTATTCGTACACTGGGAATCGTTAATGTAGTGGGATCTTCCATTGCACGTGAGGCTGATAATGTATTTTATACTCTGGCCGGACCGGAGATTTCTGTAGCTACTACCAAGGCGTACAGCACACAGCTGATCGCAGCTTATACACTTGCGATCCAGTTTGCAATGGTAAGAGGAACGATCACAGAAGAAGCCTACAGCAATTATATCAGTGAACTGCAGACACTTCCGGATAAGATCTGTAAGATCCTGGAAGATAAGGAGCGTATCCAGTGGTTTGCCTCAAAACAGGCAAATGTAAAAGATGCTTTCTTTGTAGGAAGAGGAATTGATTACGCTATCAGCCTGGAGGGCAGTCTGAAGATGAAAGAGATCAGTTACATTCATTCTGAAGCCTATGCTGCCGGAGAGCTGAAACACGGAACGATCTCCCTGATCGAAGACGGGACTCTTGTGATCGGTGTGCTGACCCAGCCGGATCTCTACGAAAAAACAGTCAGCAATATGGTTGAGTGTAAGAGCCGTGGCGCCTACCTTATGGGCTTGACCACATTTGGCAATTACAATATCGAGGATACCGCAGACTTCACCGTCTACATCCCGAAAACAGACCCGCACTTTGCAACATCCCTGGCAGTGATCCCGCTTCAGCTTCTGGGCTACTACGTAAGCGTAGCCAAAGGCCTGGATGTGGATAAACCACGAAATCTGGCGAAGAGCGTGACAGTGGAGTAAAAAATATATATGGACTATAGAGAAAGCCTCAGAGTATGTATATGCGAAAATACTCTGAGGCTTTTTTATAAAATCTTTACGCAAAAATAGTTTCATGGTATCATATAGACATATGATGCTGTGAAATTATTTTGCTTTTCAGGGGATATTAAGAAGGGGTGACGGGTACATGCTTATGCCGGTAGTGCCAGAGAGGAGATTGAACTGAAACCAGAGTGCCCGGACAGCCATAGAGCAGATAAAGGAGAAAAATTATCCGGAGTCTTTACAGAAATGTACAGGGAATATCCTGGCTTGTGGGGATCAATTATAACAAACCAATCAACAGTGGTAAGCTTTTGGAGCTGCTGTCACAGTACAAATAATAAGATAGGAAAAAATATATGAAGAATACAGTGGTGATCTTTAATGCCGGTATCGGTGCACTGACTCTGGGTTTTAAAAATGCCGGTTATGAGATTTTGAAAGCATATGAGCCGGACAGGAAAGTGACAGAGATCTATCAGGAAAATATAAGTTAAAATGTAACTGCATGCAGCCTTTCTTCCATAGATCCTGCCACAGTTCCGGATAGTAATGTCTGGGCTTTTGGTCTGACGCAGTCGAAAGAAGAAGAGGTGTTTCGTAGTTTGGCCCTGGTGCAAAGAAGACGGCCGCCGGTCATTCTTTTTGTTATGAAAAAGCAATTATGGAAAGGGTTCATAAAGGAGCACATTTTTCAGCTGCAAGAATATGGATACCATATCACGCATAAAAATATCCAGAGTTCGGAGGTTACTGCATTTCCGCTGCGGGAAGAATTTGCATATATTGTTTTAAAAAGAGTGAATGCTTCGGATATGATCATGCCGGTGCAGTTCCATAAGAGTAGTATCCTGCTGGATGGCTGGGTGGAAATGAATCCACAGGATTCCTGGTATTACAGGATTGATTTTGCGAAAGAGAAGATAGATGCTTCGCATGCCGGCGACAGCGTTTTGTGTTGGGAAAAAGGCGGTTATCGGGAATCCGGGCAGGTTCGTCTGAATCTGATAAAAATGCCGCTGATCCGTATCCATGGCGTCTATCATAAGATCACACACAAAGAAATAGCCAGATTAAAGGGATTTCCGGAAGATTTTCCACGTTCTGTGCCAAACAAAAGCCGGATGTACAGAAGCCTGATATATGCGCCGAACATAAAAGTGACAGAACAGGTCGTTCGCAATCTCTGCGTAGAACCCTATATAAATTCAGAGGGTGATGTGCAGATGAAAAACTGGGAAAATATGGCCCGCTTTAAGCAGCTTTTTGAAAAATACCTTACATATAAAGGGGTTTCTTTCCAAAGCGATGAATGGGTCTTTATGACCAGAATGTACAGTGATTCCAAAGAAATCGCTACACTTAAACGGTTGCAGAGTTATAGCCGTCTGGTTGGAAAAGCAGTGTCAGATCAGAAAAAGGATCTGCCATTACAAAATATCTGTGTAGTGGCGAATCTGGTCTCTGATGAGACTAAGAGAAAGTACGAAGAGGCGAAGCTTGGATATGTCTGGGACATCCGAAATGTGCTGTGGCTCTTTGAGGACTATCCGGAACTGAAGAACGAACTGATCTCGATTCTGAATTATTCGGTGGAAAACATAGAACCGGAGAGACCGGAGCCTTTTATCTTTGAGGAAAGCAGCCAGATGGAGAATACGGATCCGGAATCGGTTGCTGACAGCTATATAGCGCAGTTAAAAGTGTTGGAGACCGGTAGTGCAGCTTTCAAGAAATATGAGGAACTTTGTGTTTCTATTCTGAAATATATCCTTGGAGAATATCTGACTTTGTGGGAGCAGCAGAAGACAACAGAGGAAAATCTGTATCGTTTTGACATGTGCTGTAAGATCAAAAACGGGGTGACACAGGATTTTTTTGACACGATCTGTAAGTATTTTTCTACGAAGTATATCGTGTTCGAGTTTAAAAACTATGAAAAGCCTATTACTCAGAGGGAAATTTACACTACAGAAAAATATCTGTACGAAAAAGCTCTCCGTAAAGTTGCGATCATTATTTCCAGAAAAGGAGCGGATAAACATGCGAAAATGGCTGCACGGGGAAGTCTACGGGAAAGCGGGAAACTGATCATCTGCCTGTCCGATGAAGATTTGAAAGCGATGCTCCAGATAAAAAAAGAAGGGGAAAAAACAACGGGAGGGTATTTGGAAGATATTTTGGATGATATGCTGATGCGCCTGGAAAAATAGAAAATTTTGTGAAAAATAACTCAAAAATACTAATTTCGAAGGCAGAGTTTTAGAAGATGATCCGCTGCCTTCGAATTTTTTTATTTTCGAAATAAATCTGTTGTTGTAATATGGAAATTGATGTGGCATAATAAATGGGAAAATGTTAAAAATAAGAAAAATCCAGATTAAGGAAATGTAAGGTTGCATTTTCAGGATAACATGGCTCCTGACAGATTATGACAGGAAGCGAGTATGACAAAGGAGAAAATTATGGCAATTTTTTCAATGATCTTATCTTTGTTGTGTGGAGTATCATTATTTTTGTTTGGTATGTCCCTAATGGGCGATGGTCTGAAGCTGGCAGCTGGTAATAAGCTGGAAGCATTTCTTTATAAGATGACCAATACTCCGCTGAAGGGTGTCGCACTTGGTACTGGTGTTACCAGTGTGATCCAGTCGTCTTCTGCGACGACAGTTATGGTGATCGGTTTTGTAAACTCCGGTATGATGAAACTGAAACAGGCGATTGGTATCATCATGGGAGCCAATATCGGAACCAGTATTACTGGCTGGATCTTATGTCTTTCTTATATTGAAGGATCCAATGGAATCGCCAGCGTTCTTTCCACAGCAACTATTTCTGCTGTTGTGGCTGTAGTTGGTATTATTTTCCGTATGTTCTGTAAGCGTACCTTACATAAGAACGTGGGAAATATCATGCTTGGTTTTGCGATCCTGATGACAGGTATGCAGATGATGAGTGGTGCGGTATCTCCATTGCGTGAGAGTCCGATGTTCATCAAGATGCTGACTATGTTTTCCAATCCGATTGCAGGTATTCTCGTAGGTATCGCTTTTACTGCGGTACTCCAGAGTGCGTCTGCAACAGTCGGTGTGCTCCAGGCTCTTTCCGTAACCGGTATCCTGACATTTGCAAGTGCATTTCCGATCGTTCTTGGTATCGGTGTTGGTGCTGCATGTCCAGTTCTGATCTCAGCCATCGGAGCAAATAAGAACGGTAAAAGAACTGCTCTTGTATATCTGATCAATGACCTGTTTGGTCTGATCCTCTGGTCGGTGATCTTTTATACCGTGAATGCGTTTGTACATTTTACATTTATGGATATGACCATGACACCGGTAGCGATCGCACTTTTGAATACGGTGTTCCGTCTGGCAACGGTTATCGTGCTGTTTCCATTCATTCCAAAGATCGAGAAGCTGGTATGCTGGCTTGTGAAGGATGACAAAGAAGATCTGGAAGATGAGGCAGACTTTGATCTTCTGGAAGAGCGTCTTCTGAATTACCCGGCCCTTGCTATCGCACAGTGTCACCGTGTAATGAACGGAATGTCCAAGAAGCTCCGTAAGAATGTCAACAGAGCCATGAATCTTTTGAATGATTATCAGCAGGATAAGTATGATAAGGTTCAGCGAAAAGAGGATCTGATCGACAAGTATGAAAGTCGTCTAGGAGAGTATCTGATCCAGCTGACAAAGAGAGAGATGAATTCTGCACAGACAAGACAGACTTCACTGTATCTGCATACGATCAATGACTTTGAGCGTATCGGTGATCATGCTTCTTACATTGCTCATATGTCCAATGAAATGCATGATAACCATACGAATTTTTCACAGGAAGCCTGGGATGAGCTGAATGTTGTTATGGAGGCAGTTCGTGAGGATATCAATATAACCTGCAATGCTTTCATGAAAGACGATAAAGAAATGGCACAGAGAGTAGCACCTCTCGGAGCTGTGATCACAGGACTTTGTGATGTACTGAAGATGCGTCATGCAGAGCGACTGAGCCAAGGCAAATGTGGACTGGAAGAGGGAACGGTATTTAGTGATATCCTCAACAGTTTCTGTCGTATCGCAACTCACTGTGCAAGTGCTATGGTGGCACTTATGAAGAGCGGAGAGACAGGATCTGATCTTCATATTCACGATTCCAAGATCTATCCCACAAACAGTGCGGACTACTACCAGTATTTCAAGGAATACGGACAGAAATATGATATTGGAAATCAGGAAGGCCATATGCTCAGCATGGAGCCGGAAGAAGTAGAATAAGAAATTCAGGCAGCGGAAATGTAGATATTCCGCTGCCGTTTTTGTTAGGGATTTGCCCTAACAATGAAAAAAGAAGGGGCTGTCGCACTAATTTTTTAGTGCGACAGCCCCTTTGTACTGAGGTGATTATAGTTCAGAGAACAAAATATGTCACTCCTCTATTTTTCATTACTTTTTGTAAAAATCATATAATTGCTGATAATTAGTAATAGGGGTTATCAAAATACAGATTTCATGATATGATAAACCTATCAGATAGCGTGAGACATATAATGGGGATATGTATCTCGCAGCAAGAAAAGGGAGGTTTTTATTATGGGTGAAAGTATGATCACATCGTTTGACGGAACGAAACTGTATCTGAAAAAAGAAACGGCAGCAGACAATAAAGCTGTGATCGTGATTGTCCACGGACTTTGTGAGCACCAGGGCAGGTACGATTATTTTGCGGAAAAACTTCATGAGGCGGGAATCGGAACCTATCGTTTTGATCACAGAGGACATGGACGGTCTGAGGGTGAAGAGACTTTTTATTCAGATTTCAATGAGCTTCTGGACGACACCAACGTAGTTGTGGATATGGCAATTGAGGAAAATCCGGATATCCCGGTATTTCTTCTGGGACACAGCATGGGTGGATTTACGGTTTCTCTGTACGGAGCCAAATATCCGGACAAAAAGCTCCGGGGGATCATTACCAGTGGTGCGCTGACCGCAGATAACGGCAATCTGATACGTGGTGTGCCGGGAGAAATGGATGTACATACGCGCCTTGCCAATCAGCTGGGTTCAGGCGTATGCTCTGTACAGGAAGTGGTAGACTGGTACGGAAAAGATCCATACAATAAACAGTCCTTTACAGCGGGGTTATGCTATGCGATCTGCGACGGACTTGACTGGTTCAAAGAGAAAAAAGCAGAGTTCCATTATCCAGTCCTTATGACACACGGCGAGAAAGACGGTCTGGTAAGTGTACAGGATACCTATGATTTCTTTAAAGAAGCAGGATCAAAAGACAAGCAGATGAAGATCTACGGCGGACTTTTTCATGAGATCTTGAATGAGTATTGTAAAGATGAAGTGATCGGGGATATGATCCGGTGGATGGAAGTGAGAATCTGAATATAAACAAATTGTTTTACAAGTAGCAGCAAAGTCAGGTGGAAACATATAACACCTGGCTTTCTTTTGCAAAGAGATTCTGTTACAATAGCAGGATGAAAACAAGAAGACAGAACAGGAGAAAAATAACCATGTCAAATATCATAGAAATCACAGATTTCAACGCTCCGGAGCTGGATGTATATGCCAGGATCTCGGAGATACAGCTTTTGAACCGGGCAGAACCGGAGAAGGGGATCTTTATTGCGGAGAGCCCGAAGGTTATTGAGAGAGCTTTGGATTCCGGGTGCCAGCCGATTTCTTTTCTGGTGGAACATAAACATGTTGAGGGTGAGGCAAAAGAACTGATCCGTCGTTGTGGAGACATTCCGGTTTATACGGCAGAATTTGATGTGCTAACGCAGCTGACCGGTTTCAAGCTCACAAGAGGGATGCTCTGTGCCATGCACCGACCGGCTCTTCCTGATATAGTCGATGTATGCAAAAATGCCCGCAGGATCGCAGTTCTGGAAAATGTGGTAAATCCTACTAATATAGGCGCGATCTTTCGTTCTGCGGCGGCTCTTGGAATGGATGCGGTACTGCTGACACCGGGATGCAGCAATCCATTGTACCGCCGTGCGATCCGTGTCAGCATGGGAACTGTATTTCAGATACCATGGACTTTTTTTGATGAAAAAACAGAGTGGAAAACGGAAGGTATCCGGTCTCTGAAAGCGATGGGATTTAAGACGGCAGCCATGGCTCTTAAGGAGGATTCTTTTGATATTGATGATCCTCATCTGATGGCAGAAGAAAAACTGGCAGTAGTTCTTGGGACAGAGGGGGATGGCCTTGCTTCAGAGACCATTGCGGACTGTGATTATACAGTATGTATTCCCATGGCCCATGGAGTGGATTCACTGAATGTGGCGGCAGCCAGTGCAGTTGCATTCTGGCAGCTGGGAAAACACTAAATATTTAAGAGAGTTCCCGTTTTTTATGATCTTGCATTCTGATTTTCTTCCTCCATATCCATCAGATGAAAAGAAAGCAGCAGATACAGGATCTCGCTTCTGTCTGTAAGGTCTGAATCCAGAAAAGCTTTGATCTTATCCAGACGATAAAGAAGAGTGCTTCTATGGATAAATAAAGCGCTGGCAGTGTGAGAAATGTTCTGGTTATGCTCCAGAAAACAACGCAGTGTTTCATAGAGATGAGATTGCTTTGCCTCATCCTTGTATTTCATTGACAGAAGCTTTTCGTGACAGATCATGTAAGCAGGAAGCTTTCTGGTAGCCTGTTCCAGGATATAGGGCAGAGCAATGGAGTCAAAATAGTGGATACTTTCTGCGGGATTTTTGCGTTTGCCGACCTGCAAGGTGACAGAAGCCTGTGTGTATTGACGGTGGAAATTGAAATGTCCAAGCATCTTCCGGCTGTATCCGGCGCTTAACATGCTGCTTTTGATAAAGCCCTCGATCTTATCGGAAATCTCATGGATAGTCAGAGTGCAGAGATCCAGATTGATAAAAAGCACAGCATTGCCCTTATGTTCCGTGGCACAGCTGGCGGGAATTGTGTTTTCCAGATAGTTGCAGATGGCATTAAGGGTCAGATTTTTCTGGTCGATCAGTCCGGTCTGGATCAGGATGCATTGATACATATGGGAAGAAAGCCATCCCACATTTGTCAGCTGCTGACTGATTTTTACATAATCAGCTCCGGGATCAGTCAGAATGGACATAAAAATCTGATGCAGAGGAAAAGCTTTATCCCGGCTGTGCATGATTCCTGTAGAAAGTGCATGGGATACCATCTGGGAAAGGTACTCCAGAACAAAACCAAACGTATCATCCAGGGGAACCTCACCTTCGGAAAACATCAGCCTGTATACTGCTTTATCATTATTGGAGATATTTACGCAAAGAGAAGGAGCAGTAAGGCCATTTCCCGGATAATAAAAATATCCGGTTTTATAAAAAGCCTCTTCGTAATGAGGATCCTGCTTCAGGCTGTCCACAATAGCCCAGGAATTTTCAGTGGAACCCAAAACAGAATTGGAAAGATCACTTAGATTCCAGTCTCTGGAGGCAATGATAGTAAAATCCATACCGATCAGCATCATTGGATTGGGAATAATGGAAGCTGTAAGATCCAGAAGCTCCTGGATAGATGCGTTCCGGAGACGGGAATCCATCAGGGACTGATTCCACTGATCATAGAGGATAAAAATATCCTGAATCCTGTTAAAGACAATATTGACTGGAATATCTTCAGGGATGATACACATGTTTGGCTGAGTTAATTCGTAGTTCTGATAGATTTTTCCAATCATCAGGAACAGAATATTTTTGGGATGATGAAAAGTGAGCTGAAAATCCGGATCTGTGATAAGGTAAACACGTCCATCCTGAAGAACGGTGTTCTTTTCAAAGCAGGAAGGGCAGGAAAGGGTGGGGGATGTATCCAGCCTGGATGTATGCATGGAAAATGATTTCTGCAGGTGATAGCATATGAGTTTTGCACTGAGTTTCAAGGAAAATCCTCCTTCCTATATTTTGTAGGAAAAAACAGGAATAATAGCCATATTATGTGGAATTGTGATTCTTTTGATTTACAGTATAATAGAATCATAAGGAAAAAACAAGTGCAGAAACAAGCCTTTTATGTTGGGGTGTGGCAAAACAAGTGCGGAAAAAAGGCTTTCCTGCATAATAACGTAGAGGAGGTGCGTTTATGTTAACAAAAAGACAAAATATGCTGGAAGTGATCCGCGGAGGAAATCCGGATCGTTTTGTAAAACAGTATGAGGGACTGACATTTGTTCTGAATACTCCATATCAGACGAAGTATCCTATGATGCCGGAAGGACCTGGTGCACCAACAGTAAAATGCGGATGGGGATATTATAATTCCTGGCCTGCAGGAACACCGGGAGCGTTTCCGCTCCATGATCCGGAGCATCTGGTATGTCCGGACGTCGCAGAGTGGAAAAAATATGTAAAGGCACCGGACATCAACTACACGGCAGAGGACTGGAAAGAATGCCAGGAGACAGTTGCCGGAATTGACCGGAATGAAACCATGGTTACTGCAATGGTTGCACCTGGAGTTTTTGAGATGTGCCATTATCTCTGTGAGATCCAGAATACCATGATCAATTTCTACGAAGAGCCGGAAGCCATGCATGAACTGATCGAATATATTACAGAGTGGGAACTGAAATGGGCAGAGCAGGTCTGCACCTATATGAAACCGGATGTTGTCTTCCATCATGATGACTGGGGAACACAGAAGTCTACATTTATCAGTGTGGATATGTTCCGTGAGTTCTTTATGGATTCTTACAAACGTATTTACGGATATTACCATGATCATGGTGTTGAACTGATCATCCACCATAATGACAGCTACAGTGCAACACTGGTTCCGACAATGATCGAGATGGGAATTGATGTATGGCAGGGCTGTATGTCTGTTAATGATCTTCCGAAGCTGATCAAAGAATATGGAAAAGATATCACATTTATGGGTGGTATCGATAACGGTAAAGTAGATCGCTTTGATTGGAATCAGGAAATGATCGAAGAGTCAACAGATCAGCTTTGCAGAGACTGTGGTAAGCTTTATTTTATTCCGTGCACCACTCATGGCCTGAATTTCTCATGTATCCCAGGTGTATATGAGGCAGTGGATAAGGAAATCGATAAAATGACAAAGGAAATGTTTTGATCGAAGCATAAGACTTATTAATAAGAAGTAAATAGAATAACAAAGGTCGGAAAAGCCTGCAAAACCCAGCAGAAAAGTGCTTTTCCGGCCTTTTTTTGTGAAATTCAGGAAAAAATAAAATTGTAAAGCAAAAACCCTTGACAGGTGTGCCGGAATCGTGTATGATAGCCAAGGTGATTACAGATGGAGAAATTTGTAGAGCAGAC
>OHYD01000981.1_pt1 | contig 13220 bp, 13 predicted proteins | sample 1580191 | NCBI WGS metagenome assembly OHYD01 (sample SAMEA3882510, study PRJEB24775) | human gut metagenome | biome: human-associated habitat; feature: intestine environment; material: feces | place: Netherlands | collected 2009/2010 | reverse complement strand
GCGGCCCGCGCAGCGTCGAGCCGTTACGCGGTTTGGTAAAACCGCGTAACCCCTAAGGACGCTGGCCCATGCCACCCTCGAGGGTGACGGTCTCACCGTTCATGTACTTAAAGTCGGGACCGCAGAGCTGAACGACAACGCGGCCGATTTCCTTCTCGACGTCGCCGTAGTGACCCGCCGGCGGCATGTGGACGTTGGCCTTGAACGCCTCGGGATAGGCATCTTGGAAGTTCTCGAGCGCAGCGGTCCAAGCAAGCGGGCAAACGATATTGACGTTGATGCCGTCCTTGCCCCACTCGTTGGCGGCAACGCGGGTCAGGCCGCGGATGCCCTCCTTGGCGGCAGCATAGCTGCACTGGCCATAGTTGCCAAACAGGCCGGCGCCCGAGGCAAAGTTGACCACGGAGCCCTTGGTCTCCTTCAGGTGCGGATAGGCCTTCTGCATGTACAGATAGGTAGCATACAGACCGGAGTAAATGGCCAGGTTAAACTGGTCCATGGTGTGATCGGCGATGGTCACGCCCGAGGCGCTGGCCTGAGCATTGTTGACGACGGCGTCGATGCGGCCGAACTCCTCAATGGCCTTGTCGATGACGTTCTGGACGACGGCCTCGTTGTCCTGGCCAGCCGAGACATCGGCCTGAACAGGCAGAACCTTGACGCCGTACTCGGCCTCGAGGGATTCCTTGGCAGCCTCGAGCTTGGCGACGTTGCGGCCGGTGATGACGAGGTTCGCGCCCTCCTTGGCAAATGCGATATCGATGCCGTAGCCGATGGAACCAGCGGAGCCGTCCTTAAGCGTGGCCTTGCCGCCGCCGGTGACGATCACGGTCTTACCAGTGAAAAGTCCCATACAAAGTCCTTTCAAATCGCGACGGGCACGCCCGCCGACTGCGCGTATCCAACTTCACGCGCCAAAAGCTGAGATGCAACTTTAGCGTGTTCAAGCGAAAATAAAAGACCGCGGTAGGCGAACGGCACCACGTCGTTCGGCGAAGGGATTGTCAAGTACAAACTGGATAAAACGGCCGAGTTATTGTTATCAAATCGAGCCATCGAACACGTTTTGAAACTTTGCTGCGGCGCGTGGGATGTCGGCGCGAAACTTTATCATAGGGTGACAAACAACGATGAGGAGCACATGCCTATGACAGACGAGCTGGACCCCCAGACTCAACAGCATATTGATGATTCCGCAGACGTCATCGCAGATACTGACGTTGTAACCTGCGATGGTATCGACATCGACGACCCCATCTTGGACGAAAGCACTACGGCGGAAACCCCTGCCGCAGAAAACGCCGATGAGCAAAACGACGATGCGCCCGCTCAGGACGACGCCCCTGTACAGGACGACGTCCCGCAAGCAGCGGGCCCCATCGAGGTCTCTTCGGAAGAAGAGCTCGATGCCGTCATGGACTCCATGATGGATGCTGTCAAAGCGATGAAAGACGCCGTGGCCGATGCCGATATTGATGCCGAAGAAGAGGAGGCCGCCGAGGCGGCCTCGACCTTTGTGCCCGGCGAGACTCCGGTTGCCGACCAAGGCAGTACCATGCCCTCGTTTCTGCAGCTCGAACATCCCACGATTGGCGCCGATGCGGTCGATCCGCACGCAGCAGGCTTTTCTGTGATCGAGGGCGGTACCGGCAATATCGCCGTGCCGCAGGCTGCCGATGCGGACGCTGCCGGCACCGCTCGCCCGACCGTCCCCCACTCCCCCGCCGCGAGTCGCGATCTGGGGACCGCTGTCTCGAACACCGCGAACGCCGTGGGCACCTTTATCGCCCAGGGCGCCTCGGCCATGCGCGAGATGAACGCCGCGAAAAAGGCACTTGCCGATGCCCGCGCCCATCTGACCGAACTTGAGCAGCGCATTGCCGATCAGGCCGAGGAACTCGAGACGCGCCAGGATATCGGAGGCCGCTACGACCAGATCGTCGCCGACCAGCGTCAGGCGATCGCCACAGCGCAAAAGACCGCTGCGGCAGCCGAGATTGACCGTGATGCCCACGCCGCCAAAGCGACAGAGCTCAAGGGTCAGTTCGAACAAATGAAGACAGAGGATGACGCGACTGAGCTCTGCCTGAAGGCTGCGCTCGATGCCGTGGAGGCCCGCGAGGCGAGCTCTCGCGATACCGGCAACCGCCTCGTTCGACGTCTTGAGGATTCCAAGCGTATCCGCGACAAGGTGAAGGCCGAGCGAGACGCCGGCATTGCGGCCGCACAACAACCGTCGACGCCACGCGCGCCCAGCTCGAGACGCTGCGTCATGAGTATGCCGAACTGCAACGCAATCCCTCGGCAAATCCCGCCAACTATACGGTGCGCACCAGCGAGCTCTCGATGCAGATCTCCGACACGGCAGATGCCCTGCGTAAAGCCGAAGAAGATGTCCCGCGCATCACCGCCGACCTTGAGCACTCGCTTGCCGCAGCCGAGCAGGCCGTCGAGCAGGCGCAAGCCCCCATCGCCGACGCCAAGCGAGCCCATCAGGCCGTGACGGCAGAGGCCGATGCCGCGCGCGACGAGCTGCAGACCGCAAAAACCGCCGCTGCAACGCGCCAGCGCGAACTGCGCGAGAAGATCGCCGCCGAGGACAAGGCACGCCGCGACCAAGAGCAGAGCATAGCCAACGCCCAAGCAGATGCCGCGCATGCGCAGTCGATTATCGAACAGGCGACCGAGGTGCACGACCACCCAGAGATCACCGAGTCGCTTGCAGGATCCTTGGCCCGAGACAAAGCCGAACACGCCGAGACCGAGCGAGAAGTCGCCCAGCTCGAGGCCACCGAGGACGCGGTGCGCGAGCGTACCCGCGACTCACGCATCAAATTCACCGGCGCCATCGTCTGCATCGTCGCCGCAATCCTGGTGATCATCCTAGTCTGGCTGTTCGCAAGCAAGTAAACCGGCTGCCAAAAAAACGCTCAACGCAGTTGCGGTGAGATAGTTCTTGAATTGGCCTTTTTTGAGGCTAAACAGGAACTATCTCACCGCAACTTATTTAGATCGACGCAAGGCAACCTATCCCTCTTGCACCGATCTCTTGACATAAGGACTGTCCCCAGGTGCCGACACAAAAGGAACGTCCCCAAGTGCCAAGTGCCGTAAGAGTGTCCCCCTTGACTAGTCATTTAAGAACGTCCCCAATGACTAGTTTCGTTTGCGGGAGAGGCGTGGGACAATACCGAGCGAATGTGATTGGACGTCTGAGAAAAGGGGTCGCGATGAAAAAGCTCAGGACGCTTGCCGACGTGTTGCGCCAGGCGGGCTTCGTGCGCATTACGGAGCTGTTCCTCGTCTTCTACCTGCTATGCTCGACGGCCGTTTGGCTGTCCGAGCCCACGACCCTTACGTTTGGCGATGGCCTGTGGTTTAGCTTTGAGACGGTCTCGACCATCGGCTTTGGTGACATTCCGGCCGAGACACCGGTTGCCCGCGCCATTACCGTCGTCTTGAGCGTTATCAGCATCTTCTACATCGCCATGCTCACGGGCGTGGCGGTGAACTACTGCAATACGCTTATCAAGATGCGTCAAAAGGACACCATGGCTCGTTTTATGGACGATCTTGAGCATTTGGAAGAGCTCGATCGTGACGAGCTCGCCGATCTGTCACGCCGCGTGCGCGAGTATCGTCGACGCCAGCGCTAAGACGAACGTCGTGCGCCACAACAGGGGGACAAATATGAACATCACCGTGTACCTGGGTGCCAACACTGGCAATGACCCGGCATTTCTGCCCGCGGTACAGGAGCTGGGCAACTGGATTGGCGCCAACGGACACGCGCTGGTATACGGCGGGTCCAAATCGGGCCTGATGGGCGCGCTCGCCGATAGCGTGCTCGATGCCGGCGGACACGTGACGGGTGTTGAGCCGAGCTTTTTTATCGAGGCCGAGTTTCAACATGACGGCATCGACGACCTTATCGTGACGAGTGATATGGCCGAGCGCAAAGCCAAGATGATTGAGCTCGGCGATGTGTTCATCGCCTTTCCCGGCGGGACGGGCACGCTCGAGGAGATTGCCGAGGTCATGTCCGCTGTGTCGTTGGGGCACCTGAGTGCTCCGTGCATCCTGTATAACCTGGACGGTTACTACAACGACCTCAAGGCGCTGCTCGGGCACATGATTGATAAGGGCCTATCGAGCCCGCAGCGCCAGCAAGGTATCTACTTTGCCGACGATTTGCGCGAGATTGCCTCGATTATCAACGGATAAGTCTTGAGCTTGCCCCACTATGGCTCCCAATGGTGCCGTTCGCGGCGCAGGCGGTTGGCTCGTTCGGGCAACGCTCGCTCTACAATAAAACGTAACTATGTCGACTTTGACCGCGGGAGGACCCGATGGATAACCTTGCCAAACCCAAAAACCGCGCGCTGTTTTTACTTAGCGTTGCCGTGACCGGTGCGTTCGCAGGTGCCGCGGTCTGGCTGTTCTTTTTTGCGATGGAGCACGGTATCGACTATCTATGGACCGAGATTCCGCACGCGCTGGGCGTCGCTTCGCCCGAGCTTGCCAGCGGCCCGTTTGGCTTTTTGCCGTACCCGTTTTTTGTCTGTCTGCTGGGCGGCCTGTTAATCGGTCTGTACGAAAAGATGACAGGCACCAAGACCGATGACCTCAACCAGGTGATGGCTAAGGTTAAGCAAGACGGGCGCTACCCGTACGACAACCTGGGCAAGCTTTCGCTCGCGGCATTGCTGCCGCTGCTGTTTGGCGGAAGCATTGGACCGGAGGCCGGCCTGACCGGCGTTATCGCGGGTCTGTGCAGCTGGGTCGGCGACCGTATGCGTCGCTTTGGCGCCGAGTTTAGGGAGCTCACGCTGCTGGGTACCCAGGCTGCCCTGACGGCGCTCTTTACCGCGCCCGTCTTTGGCTTTGTGGCGCCGCTTGCCGGTAGTGCCGACGGCGACGAGGGCTCCGCGTCCGGCGAGATCACCATCAAGCTGCCCAAGGCGCAAAAGACGGTGGTCTACGGTATTGCGATTGCCGGCGGTCTGGGTACCTACCTGCTGCTTGGCCAGCTTGTGGGCGGCGGCATGGGCATGCCCAGGTTCGAGTCCGCCGAGGTGGGCAACTTGGAGCTTACCTGGCTCATTCCGCTGGCGTTGGTTGGCACCGTTTGCGGTTGGCTGTACTTTGTCTCCGAGCATGCAAGCGAGGCATTGTCCCATGCAATAGGGGAGCGTCCTGTCGTCAAGGCCATGCTGGCCGGTCTGGCGCTCGCCACCTGCGGCACGGTCCTGCCCTACACCATGTTTGCCGGCGAGACCCAGGCCGACGTGCTCATGGAAACCTACTTGACCATTCCCGCCGGCGTGCTTATCGCGACCGGTCTGGTCAAGGCCATGCTGACCCCCGCCCTCATCAACCTTGGTTGGCGCGGCGGCCACTTCTTCCCGGTTATCTTCTCGGGCGTAAGCCTGGGCTATGGCCTTGCCATCCTCACCGGCGCAGATCCGGTCTTTTGCGTCGCCGTCTGCACGGCATCGACGATGGGCGCCGTTATGCGTCAGCCCGTCATGGTCGTGGGCCTGCTGCTCATGTGCTTCCCGCTCAAGGGTATCGTCTGCATGATCATCGCCGCCGTTATCGCCGCCGGCATTCCGCTGCCCAAGCCGCTGCGCAAGTAGCGCGGTTTTTCACGAGTCAATTCCAGGGGTACGAGATGATCCTGTACTTTAGCGCGACAGGGAACAGCGAGCATGTGGCGCGTCGCATTGCAGTGGCGACAAGCGACAAAGTTATGTCGATTGAGCGCTTTGATGCCGAGATCCTTCACCTTGCTGTGATGGAAGGCCCCTGTCGGCTGGGGTTTGTCGCCCCGGTATACGCCTGGGGCTTGCCGACGCCAATGATCGAGTTTTTGAAGACTGTCGACCTATCGGTTGCTGCCGGCACAAAGGGCGGCGAGCGCCCCTATACGTTCTATGTCTCGACATATGGTTCGACGACCGGGCAATCGGCCAAGTTCGCCCGCGATCTGCTACACGAGCGTGGGCTCGAGTTAGATGCGGCGATGAGCGTCAAGATGCCCGATACCTGGACGCCTGTTTTCGACCTGTCTGACCCTTAAAAGGTTGAGGGTATCAATAGAGCTGCCGAGGCGCAGATTGATGCCGTGATCGAGGCGGTGCGGGCACGCCGCACGGGCAACATGATGCGCCATCGCGTGCCTCTGTTTGCATCGTGCGCGTATCACGCAATTGGGCTGCCGCGCATGCAACAGACGAGCAAGTTTGCCGTCGATGCCGATCGCTGCATCGGCTGCGGCCTGTGTGCCAAGCGCTGCCCCATGGCGGCGATTGAGATGCGCGACGGCCTTCCCGTCTGGACAAAGCCGGAGTGCGCAGCCTGCCTTCGTTGCCTGCACTGTTGTCCCAAATTTGCCATCTCGCACGGTAAGCGCACGGCATCCCACGGTCAGTACAGGCATCCCAAGCCAGGTGTGAGGATGTAGCGGCTGCTGGCCGCGCTACTTCCAAACTGCGAGCGCGGCGGTGCCCAGTACGATGAGGGCGAGACCGATGACGCTGCGTCGTGAGAGTTTTTCGTTGAATGTCAGGCGCGCAAATAGTACTGATACGACAATCGATAGTTTGTCGATCTGCACCACGACGCTCACCTGGCCTGTGGCGATGGCGTAGTAATAGAGCAGCCACGATGCTCCGGTCGCGATGCCCGATGTTGCGAGAAATGTGAGTTCGCGCCGGTCAGCGTGCGCGACCTGATCCAGTTTTCCCTTGGCTGCCACGATCGCCCATGCCATAACCAGTACCACGCAGGTGCGGATTGCCGTGGCCAGGTTTGACTCGACGCCTTCGATGCCAACCTTGGCAAGGATGGACGTGAGCGCCGCGAACACGGCGGCGCCGAGGGCGTAAGCGAGCCAGGTCCGGTCTTGCTGCTGCTCGGGTCCGGCAGACTGCTTCTTCTCGATCATTAAAAACGTGCCGAGGGTGATGACAGCGGTTCCCACGAGCTTAACCGCAAGGTTGCTCGTCTCGCCAAAAAGCACGATGGCGATCAGTGCGGCGAGTACGGTGCTCATCTTGTCGACCGGTACGACCTTATTGACGTCTCCGATGCCCAACGCCTTAAAGTAACAGATCCACGAAGCACCGGTAGCGAGTCCCGAGAGGACGAGAAAGAGCCAAGATCTGGGTTCGATGCTGGCGATGGTTCCAATGGATCCAGAAATGCCCGCCATTGCCCAGGCGAAAACGAGCACCACGCAGGTGCGAATGGCCGTCGCGACATCGGAGTCGGTCTGCTTGATGCCGCATTTGGCCAGGACAGATGTGATGCCGGCAAAGAAAGCCGACACAAATGCTGCTGCGACCCACGACACGGGTGAAATGCCTCCCCAAAGAACAACCGCGCCAGATTTACGGCGCTCGTCCGATGATACCGTCCCGCCATGAAGCTTTGATATCGCTGTGGTGAGACAGGGGCCATAGTTCGAGAGGGCATTTGGTTAAGGCTCGAATCGAAGGTGAATGGTTTTCCGCGAAGTGAACGAGTAAATCTGGACCCCTGGAACATGCACACTTTTTTCGAACAAAACTGCAGGATTCTTAGACAAAAACCGCAGGAATTGAGTCCTTAAAAATGTCGATGCTACAGGGCACTGTTTTTACTCGTTCACTTCTCGGAAAAGTATTCACCTTCGATATGCTGACGGTGTCTTTTTGGTTGCCAAGAACTAGACGGCCTGCTGTGAGGGGCGGTGGTGACGCTATGCCGCCTTGTTTCATTGAAAAAATAAGCGGGGTACCACCTAAGCTTTTTTAGCTGTCGATTACAGATCGCGTACTCGATAAACCTTGGTGCTGACGGTGCAGCTGATTGCACATAGCGCGAGGGCAAGTACGGCGATGCCTGCACACAGACAGCTAAGAACGGCAGGATCGGGATTCGCCCCGGCAATCGACATGAGCCAGTTGCTGATGGGGTTGGAGAAACTCAGCATTGCCATGGTGCCGCAGCCAAACAGAGCAAACAGGCCAAGGGATAGGCGCAGCGCCTCCATGTGTCCAAATCGGTAGAACAGCGGCTGTGTCAAGAATACCATCATGAGGGAGATGAGCATCGATGCCGCCGAGGCGGTTGCGATTTCAAAGATCGTCTGGCATATCGAAGGGATGCCCATGGGGTCGAAGAGCGGAAGGGCGAGGATGTTCAGAAACGTAGCCGCGCATGCCATGACGACCGAGAAGACAACGATGCACAGGTAGCGTGCGCAAATAATGTCTTTGCGCGAGAAGGGCAACGTTGCTCGATAACGCTCCCAGCCGTTTTGGTTATCGTAGCCAGCTAGCGAGTTCATGATTATAATGGGCGACATGGCACTGACGGCACAGGCGCCGGCGCTCATGCCGGAATCGCCGTCTGTCGCGTTGGCAAGGGTCAATACGACGAATATGAACAGGCCGACGCCCGCGATGCTCGGGGCGAGCGTGCGAACGATGGCGAGCTCGGACATAAAGGCGCGTTTCATTTCGAAGCCCCTTTCAGCGTGAGGCGTAGATAGTCGTCAATGGTTACCCGATCGCAGGGAATCTCGGGGAAGGCCTCGAGCGCTTCGCGACGGTTGGGCACGAGCACGTCCACGCTGTAGGCGTGGTGGGCGACACGGGCACCGTCGACACACGCCATAAGTTCGGCGGCCTGTGCCCGAGTGCAGTGGGCGATGCCGGCGCGGTCGGTAATATCCTCGCGCGGCAGGTCAAACATAATCGAGCCGGCATCGATGCAGATGACGCGATCAGCGGTGCGATCGAGATCGGACGTAATGTGGCTCGAGAGCAGCACGCTGTGCTGGCCGTCGGAAACAAAGGTGAGCAGCTCATCGAGCAGTTCCTCGCGTGCCATGGGATCAAGGCCCGCGGTGGCTTCGTCCAAAACGAGCAGCTTGGCATTGTGGCTGAGCGCACAGGCAAGCTGCAGTTTCATGCCCATGCCGCGGGAGAGATCCTTGACCTTTGTCTTGGGATCGAGGCCAAATCGGTTGATGAATCCGGCGAACGTTTCGCGGTCCCACGTGGGGTACGCCGGGCCTACGAGCGACTCGATCTGGCCCACCTTGAGCGTGGAGGGGAAGGGGCACGTGTCCAGGACAAGACCGACGCGGGAGCGTAGATGGCGTTGCGACTCATCGGGCGCGTCGGCGCCACAGTGCTGCCCAAACAGGTGCACTTCGCCGGCATCGAGCTTTATAAGCCCGAGCGCGGCTCGAATCGTCGTGGTTTTGCCGGCGCCGTTGGCACCCACAAAGCCGACAATCTGGCCGGGCTCCACAGCGAGTGTGACATCACGCAGCGAAAAACGGTCGCTCACACGGCGCGAGATACCTTTGAGTTCTAAAAGGTTTTGCATGGTATAGCCTTTCTTGCAGATGGCTACTGCATGGTTTCGGGGGCTACCAGGTCGAGCATCTCGTGCAGTTTGTCGCGCGTGACGCCCAAGGCTTCGGCTTGGCTTGCCGCTTTCGCAAGTAACTCTTCGATATGGAAGAGCTGGTTTTCACGCAAGAGTTCTTGGTTGCCCTCGGCGACAAAGCAGCCCTTGCCCTGCACGGTGCAGATAAACCCGAGCTGCTCCAGGTCGGCGTAGGCGCGCTTGGTGGTGATGACGCTCACGCCAAGGTCGCTCGCGAGTGCACGGATGCTGGGGAGTTTGGCTCCCGCAGTGAGTGTGCCCGAAAGGATCTGAGCTTTGACCTGCGAAGATATCTGTTCGTAGATGGGCTTATCGCTCGAATTGGATAGGATGATGTCCACAGCGGCTCCTTAGCTGTTGGGCTACACGTGTATATAACCGGTAAGCACAGTATATATACACTATGCACAGTTGCGCAAGAGACAAATTCAGATTGGGCCGGCTATCCAGGCTCCAACTGATGAATTTGTCCTGATAGGTGCCCTAGAGCGGGATTTCGCGGCTACAATAATACGGTTACAACGACGTAATGCACTCAATGCAAGAAAGGATCCGCATGGCAAGCCTGTCGGATGAAATCTCGTCGCGCCGCACATTCGCGATCATCAGCCACCCGGACGCCGGTAAGACCACACTTACCGAGAAGCTGCTGCTCTATACCGGCAGCATCCAGACTGCCGGCTCGGTCAAGGGCAAGAGCTCGGCCAAGCATGCCGTCTCGGACTGGATGGACATCGAGAAGGAGCGCGGCATCTCCGTTACCTCCTCGGTGCTGCAGTTCACCTACAACGGCGCCTGCGTCAACATCCTCGATACCCCCGGCCACCAGGACTTCTCGGAGGATACCTACCGTACGCTTATGGCCGCCGACGCCGCGGTCATGGTCATCGACGGCGCTAAGGGCGTCGAGGCCCAGACCAAAAAGCTCTTTAAGGTTTGTACGCTGCGTCACATTCCCATCTTCACCTTTGTGAACAAGCTCGACCACGAGGCTCGCGATCCGTTTGAGCTCATGGAAGAGATCGAGAATGTCCTGGGCATCAATACGTATCCTATGAACTGGCCGATCGGCAGCGGCCGCAACTTCCGTGGCGTGTTCGACCGTCAGACCCGTCGCGTCATTGCCTTTGAGGGCGACGGCCACGCCAACGCCACCAAGAAGGTCGCCGAGGTCGAGGCCGAGCTGGGCGATCCTTCCATGGACGAGCTCATCGGCGAGGAAAACCATAAGAACCTGATGGACGACATCGAGCTGCTCGATGGCGCCGGCGACGAGCTCGACTTGGATGCCGTGGCCTGCGGCAAGCTGAGCCCGGCGTTCTTTGGCTCGGCGCTTACCAACTTTGGCGTGGAGCCCTTCCTCAAGGAGTTCCTGCGTCTGGCCCCGACGCCGCGCGCCTATACCGATACGCTCACCAGCGAACCGGTCGATCCCTGCCGCGACGACTTTAGCGGCTTTGTGTTTAAGATCCAGGCCAACATGGACAAGAACCACCGCGACCGCATCGCCTTTGTGCGCATTTGCTCGGGCAAGTTCGAGCGCGGCATGGATGCCTTCCACGTGCAGGGCAACCGCAAGCTTAAGCTTGCCACGGGTACCTCGATGATGGCCGATGACCGCGCCATCGTGGACGAGGCGTACGCGGGCGATATCGTGGGCCTGTTCGACCCGGGTATCTTTAGCATCGGCGACACCGTGTGCTCCGGCAAGCGCCACGTGCAGTACCCGCAGATCCCGACGTTTGCCCCCGAGATGTTCGCTCGCATTACGCAGGTCGATACGCTCAAGCGCAAACAGTTCGTCAAGGGTATGGAGGAGCTTGCCCAGGAGGGTGCCATCCAGATCTTCCGCGAGCTTGGTGCCGGCATGGAGAGCGTCATCGTGGGCGTGGTCGGCGTGCTGCAGTTTGAGGTGCTCGAGCGCCGCCTCAAGGCCGAGTACCGTGTTGAGGTTCGTCGCCAACCGCTGCCCTATACGGACATTCGCTGGATCCAGAACGACCCCGATACCATCGATATCCCGGGCCTTTCGCTCACGCGCGACACGCTGCGTGTCGAGGACATGCGCGGCGGTAAGCTGCTGCTGTTCACGAGTCCGTGGAACGTGGATTGGGCAACCGACCACAATCCCGACCTTATCCTGTCGGAGTTTGGCAACGTAGCGTTTTAGTGTGCCGGCGCGGTGGCCTGGCGGGGCTGCCGCGCCGTTTGCTTGCCTGATGCCGTGTGAGCGGCTATCATACCCACCGTCGTCTCAAGACCGGGGCGTCCGAGCAGTTCGGGTCCGATATCCTGCTCGTTAAACCTAAAACCAAAGGAGTACATAATGATCAAGAAGGTCATGGAGGACTATAAAGTCCTGTTGCGGAGCATTCCCGCGGCAACGGTTTCGCTGTTTTTCGTGAGCGTCATCATGATGAACCTGCTGGCCAACAAAGAGCTTATCAGCCTGCCGTATCTGGCACTCGATTGCGGCTTTGTGGTGAGCTGGGTTTCGTTTTTGTGCCAGGACATGATCTGCAAGCGCTTTGGCGCCAAGGCATCCATCAAAATCTCTATCCTCGCGCTGCTGGTCAACCTGGCCGTGAGCCTGTGCTTTTGGGCATGCTCGCTCACGCCCGGTATGTGGGGCGCCTACTACGACACCGGCATGATCGAGGTCAACACCGCCCTTAACGCCACCATCGGCGGCACCTGGTACGTGGTGCTGGGCTCTTCGCTGGCAATGCTCGTTTCTGCCGTGGTTAATTCCACGCTCAACCAGTCGCTCGGCCGTATGCTCAAAAAGAATAACTTTGCGAGCTTCGCCTTCCGCTCCTATGTGTCCACGGGTGTTGGCCAGTTTATCGACAACCTGGTCTTTGCCATTGTGGTGAGCCACACGTTCTTTGGTTGGACCTGGGTGCAGGTCCTTATGTGCTCGCTGACCGGCGCTGTTGCCGAGCTGCTGTGCGAGGTCTTCCTGAGCCCTGTGGGCTACAAGGTCGTGCGCGGCTGGGAGCGCGAGAACGTGGGCGCCGAGTACCTCGAGCGCCACGCAACCGCCTAAGGAGCAAGTATGCGGGTTTTGATCACGGGCGCTTCGGGCGGTATCGGAGCCGCGTGCGTGCAGCGCTTTTTGGACGAGGGCCACGAGGTCGTGGGCTTTGATCTGCTGCCGGCGGCGATCGAACACGAGCGCTACCGCCATCTGATCGTTGATGTCCGCAAGCCGGACGCGTTTCCGGACGACCTTGAACCCCAGGTAATCGTGAACGTTGCCGGTGTGCAGGATTCGACTGACGACATCGCCGCCAACCTGTGTGGCACCATCAACGTGACCGAGCGCTACGCCTTTGTGGGGGAGGGGCTTGCCGCCAAGCCGGCGCCGGCTATCAAATCCGTGGTCAATGTGGGGTCGGCGAGCGGACATACGGGATCGGAGTTTCCCGCCTATGCTGCCAGCAAGGGCGGCGTTATCGCCTACACCAAGAACCTTGCAAACCGCCTGGCGCCGCAGGCCATCGCCAACAGTGTGGACCCGGGTGGCGTTATCACGCCGCTCAACCGTTGCGTGATGGAAGACGAACACCTGTGGAACCAGATTATGGAGCTCACGCCGCTTAAGCGCTGGGCCACCGCCCAAGAAATCGCCGAGTGGATCTACTTTGTGGGCGTGACCAACCGGTTTATGACCGGACAGAGTCTGCTGATCGGCCGTCCGGCGGGCAAGTACCATGAACTGGATAAGGAAAATGTGGACTCGGATAGTTTTGACCATACGCCAAGACAGC
>OHYD01000978.1_pt1 | contig 13247 bp, 9 predicted proteins | sample 1580191 | NCBI WGS metagenome assembly OHYD01 (sample SAMEA3882510, study PRJEB24775) | human gut metagenome | biome: human-associated habitat; feature: intestine environment; material: feces | place: Netherlands | collected 2009/2010 | reverse complement strand
GGACGTTATCCGGCATCCTGCCCTGTGAAGCCCGGACTTTCCTCGTCTGAACCCTTTCGTCTGTCCAGCCGCGATCACCTGGCCTGCTTGCGCAAGTGCTATTTTAACATTATTGTGGTAAGATGTAAAGCACTATTTCTCATTTCTCCCTGTCGTATAACCTGTTAAGATTACGGTAAACGGAGTAAGCAGTAACCCGGTAAATAATTACTGGGGTAAGTCTTTATACCCTTCAAGTACCTTCTCATATGCAGCATAGGCTTCTGACAGAGAGTTATACACTTTACCATCCCCTGCTTTAATAACGCGTTCATACCCCCATTTATTAAAAAGGTGATCGGAGATTGCCACATATGTTACATTTCCTTTTTTTCTCTCTGCCGTTAGAGATTTCGAGACGTAATATTTTCCATCTCCTCTTTGAATCAATATTGGTATTTTCTTACCAACTCCCACCTTATTGGTATCAAATGAAGTCCAGAACAAATATCTTTCAGATGCTTTGTCTGAATTTCCATTTCCCAGAAACGCCCATGTACCATTCTTCAATAGGCTTTGTTCGCCCAATACTTTTTCAATTTTCGGGACAAAAGTTGAAAACTCCGCTGCTTTCGAATCAATTTCAAAATCATTGTTTGAGCTTATTTTCTCATCCTTCAGACAGCCACTCTTCTCTAATACATCAAAGAAATCCTCACTCATGTCATAGCTATTTGACGCAGAAGTCCCATCCCCGCTCCACACAAATTTGGTTCCCGTTTTCTGGTCAAACGAAACCTTACAGGTTCCACCTGCTCCTGGTTTTCCAATCCAGTTATCCGTATCGCCTTCTTTTACCGAATGGCTGATCCCCCCAATTGTAATTACATCCGCTGACTGCCAGTCATACTGTTTCTGTTTCAGATCGACAGTAACCACTTTATCATAGATTCCCATGTTTGCCTCAGTCAGCACTTCTGCATAAGCAGCGCGTACATTTGCAAGGTCTGCTGCTTCCCTGCTTTTTTCCAACTGACTTCCGAAAATAGGTATTGCAACAGCCACCAGTACCGCAATAATTGCAACCACGATCAAAAGCTCTGCCAATGTAAAGCCTTTGCGATTTATTTTCATAAAATACTCCTCAACTTCTTACAAGCACATCTGCTTCATCAGGTGTTAAAACAGCTTCCCCCTATAAATTCTCTTAACAGGGAATTATTAGGCACTTCCTCGCTTGGCACAGCTACAAAATAATCAAAAAATTTCAGCAGCCTGTTTGCCTCCAGATATTCCGGCTCCTCTTTGGAAATTCCGAAGAGAAGAGGCTCTGCGTATACCTTCAGACATGCCAGTTCATAGATCAGTGCCGAGTTAAACATAACATCCGCTTCTTCCTGGTATGGAAAAATATTCTTCTCTTCCCCTCTTCTTACAGATGGCCACCTTGCAATGGTATCCTTGGCAGAGGTTCCTCTGGTTCTTGCATCCCGGACGATTCTGCGGATCAGCCTTCCGTCTGTGGTAGGAATCCGGTTGTGTTCATCAATGTTCAGCTGGGTGAGGGCACTGATATAGATTTTGAACTTGCTCTCCTTCGGAAGCGCATAGCTTAATTTGTCGTTCAGACCATGAATTCCCTCAATAACAAGGATGTCTTCCTTCCCCAGCTGGAGAAAATCGCCTTTATATTCTCTCTGCCCGGTCTTGAAGTTAAACACCGGAAGTTCTACTCTCTCTCCATTAAGAAGTGCCAGCATATCTTTGTTGAACTGCTCCACATCAATGGCTTCCAGACACTCATAATCCTTTTCCCCGAATTCATCCAGCGGGGTATGCTCTCTGTTTACAAAATAATTGTCAACAGCAATGGGATGTGGCTTCATTCCATGTGCCGCCAGCTGAATAGACAGCCTGTGGGAAAAGGTAGTCTTGCCGGAGGAGGACGGACCAGCGATCATGACGAACTTCTTGTTTCCAGCCTCCACGATCTGCTCTGCAATTCTGGCAATTCCAGACTCCTGGATGGCCTCCTGCATAAGAAGGATCTTCTGTATCCCCTGGGAAACGATCTGGTCATTCAGCTCACCTACTGTGGAGATTTCCAGCTTTCTGCCCCACTCTTCAGAATCCTTCTGCACCTGGAAGATTTTCTCCTGGGGCTGGAATTCCGGAAGCACATCCGGAGTCTTAGCCTCCGGCAGAATCAGCACAAAGCCTTCATCATACAGCTTCAGGTCAAAATATGGCACATAGCCGGTATCGTAAGCCATTGCCCCATAATAATAGTCCTCAAAATTCTCTATGCTGTAAATATTCACCCTGGAAACCCTGCGATAGCGGAACAGCTTCTCTTTATCATACATTCTGTGATGATGAAAAAGTGCAATCGCTTCATCCGTTCCTACACTTCGTTTCTTCACCGGGATTTTCTGCTCCACCAGCTCTGTCATCCGCTTCTTTACCTGGTCAAGAAATGCCTGATCCAGCTTCTGTTCTCCTTCCATGGTAAAGTAAAAACCGCTTCCTACAGAATAATGAAGCACCACTTTATCTACTTTTTCTTTGCCTGCAAGATCGTAAATTGCCTTTAAAAGCACCAGACATGCAGTTCGCTTATAGGTTTTATTTCCAATGCTGTCTTTTGTGGTGACCAGCCGGACTTCACCGTCCCGTTCTGCTTTTTTATGAAGCTCACAGATCTTGCCTCCTGCAATTACAAGAATAACAGGGGCCGGGCTGGTCTTTTCGTACGCTTTTACAACTTCTTTATAGGTAATTCCCATGGGAAACTCTCTGGTTTCCCCATTGATTGTAAGTTTCACTGCATGATCCATAAAATCTCCTTTTCTGATCCGAAAGACCAATTAGGCTAAACATAAATCACATTTACCAAAACCAAACAACATTATTCTGACAACTCATTTTATCTCCGGGCGGACATCATCTCGCCCATCCACAACAAGTCTCCCCTTTATAATATAGTATACGGGCTTCTCACCTTTGCGCAGCTGACTGTAAGCTCCGGAAACGCTTTTGCCAGTCTTTCCTTCATATCTTCCATAAAAATATATTCCGTACCGTAATGACCTGCGTCAATGATTGCAAGCCCCTGGGCTACGGTGTCAATTCCGGTATGGTGGTCAATATCACCTGTCACATATACATCCGCCCCGGCTGCAAGCACATCCTGGATCATGCTTTTACCAGAGCCGGTACATACGGCAGCCGTTTTCACAGTCTGTTCCAGATTTCCGTACACTTTCACATCTGAAAGCTTCAGGTTCTTTTTCACAAGAAGGGCGTACTCCTTTAAAGTCATCTCACAAGGCAGATTTCCCACGCGTCCAAAGCCAATGGGCTCTCCGTCTTTTTCCCCGGTGGCACAAAGTACCTTCGTATCTGACAGTTCCAGATATCCGGCACTTAAATCTGCCATTCCCAGAATATCATAGTTGGTGTGCATTGCATAATAAGATATTCCATGGCGCACCAGACTGATAATCTTCCGTCCTGTAAAGCTGTGATTATTGATCTTCTTAATACCGGAAAAGATCATAGGATGATGGGTAACGATCATGTCAGCGCCAGCCCGGATAGCCTCGTCTAACACTGTTTCGGTAAGATCAAGGGCAAGAAAGACATGTTTTACCTCACTCTCGTCATCTCCTGTAAGAAGTCCCACATTATCCCAGTCTTCTGCAACTGCTGCAGGAAAATTTCCTCCCAGCCAGTCTGTCAGTTCTTTAACCTTCATATTCTGCCAGCGCAGCAGCGATCAGCTGCGCCTCCTCCTTTACTTCCAAAATGCGGGCAGTAACTGCCTCTGCCTTCGGTGCCGCTTCCAATTGTTCCAGAATCTGGGAGCGGATCCGGGATTCCCGCTGAAGATAACGGTAAAGCACCTGGTTCTTTTCCTGAAGAAGATATTTGCCAAAGGCTTCCTCCAAGGTGTAAGCAGCTGGATTTTCCGGCATTTCTGCCCCTTCATCAGCATGCAGGTTCTCAGAAAAAGCGGCTTTCACAGACGTATTTTTTGTGAAAGAATCCACGTTAAGTTTCAAACTGCTGTGAACATTTTCCCCAGGCACCACCCGCATCATGGGATAAAATTTTCCATCCTCTTCCACCATTTTCTCTTCTGTGATCTCCCAGCCTTCGGACTGGATAAATCTGCGAAAATGGGGAATGTCGGACTGTGGCTGTAAAATCAGCTCAGAGAAAGAATTTCTCACAGACCTGCCATCTGTGAGAATCCTTTCCATAAGGGGACCGCCCATACCTGCGATCACAAGGGTGTCACCCTCTCCGGCTTTCAAGCCTTCAAGTCCGTCTGAGAGCCGGGTCTGTATGTATTCCTCCAGTCCATACTGCCGGATATGTTCCTGTGCCCTGGAAAGGGGACCTTTTCGCACATCCATTGCAATGGCGGATGGAATTTTTTTCTGCTGTATCAGGTATACCGGCAGATATCCATGATCGCATCCCACATCTACCAGCCGGTTTCCTTCTGTCACCAGGTCTGCGATTGCAGACAGTCGTAAGGATAACTGCATAGCCCTCTCCTTAATCCAGGTAATCCTTCAGCTTGCGGCTGCGGCTTGGATGACGGAGCTTACGAAGAGCCTTTGCCTCAATCTGACGGATACGCTCTCTGGTTACATTAAACTCCTTACCAACTTCCTCAAGAGTTCTTGCACGTCCATCATCAAGCCCGAAACGAAGGCGAAGAACCTTCTGTTCTCTCTCAGTAAGAGTGCCAAGAACTTCTACCAGCTGTTCCTTCAAAAGAGTAAATGCTGCAGCATCAGCCGGAACCGGAACATTGTCATCCTGGATGAAATCTCCAAGATGGCTGTCCTCCTCTTCACCAATAGGGGTCTCCAGAGAAACCGGCTCCTGGGAAATCTTCAGGATCTCACGCACGCGGTCAACCGGCATGTCCATCTCTTCCGCGATTTCCTCCGGAGTAGGTTCACGTCCAAGCTCCTGGAGTAACTGTCTGGAAACGCGGATCAGCTTGTTGATCGTCTCAACCATATGAACCGGAATACGAATGGTACGCGCCTGGTCTGCAATGGCTCTTGTGATAGCCTGACGGATCCACCAGGTAGCATAGGTACTGAACTTGTAACCCTTTCGGTAATCAAATTTTTCGACAGCCTTGATAAGACCAAGGTTACCTTCCTGAATCAGATCCAGAAAAAGCATTCCACGTCCTACATAACGTTTTGCAATGCTGACAACAAGACGAAGGTTGGCTTCTGCCAGACGCTTCTTGGCATTTTCGTCGCCCTGTTCCATTTTCTTTGCAAGCTCGATTTCTTCTTCTGCTGAAAGAAGCGGAACTTTACCGATTTCTTTCAGATACATACGAACCGGATCCTCGATACTGACCCCTTCCGGTACGGAAAGGTCTATATTTTCCAGATCCACCTCATCCTCTTCCATATGCATATCTTCATTATCCAGCAGTGCGTCGTCCTCGGTTACCCGGAGTACATCCACGCCATTGGCTTCCAGATATTCGAAGATCAGATCCATCTGCTCATTATTCAGGGTGATTCCTTTAAAGAAATCATTGATTTCCTGATACTCCAGCACATTTTTCTTCTTCTTGCCTAATTCCACAAGGTTTTTCAACTGTTCTGCAAATTGGGCTTTATCCATTTCCATCTGTTTTTCCATCCTTCCATATATTGTTTATATTTTATCCTTAACAAAAAGAAATATGCAAATGCAGCTTTCCGGCTTTTAACTCTTCCAGTTCTTTTTTCGCCTGCATCAGATTCATCAGCCCCTGCATGTCTGTAGGTGCCAGATTCTCTGTGCGGTGGGCGATACTGTCTTCCTTCATTCTGCATATCACATCCAGCAATGCCTGCTCCCTCTCCTGTTCCGAGTCCAGCGGGATCGTCGCGTTGAATACAGCCGCCACTTCGGTCTGTTCCTCGCTGTCCGTAAACCGGTTCAACAGTCTCGCCGGGTTTGGCTCGCCCTGCCGATACTGCTCATATAGCAGTTCAGCCACCTGATGATAGAGGGGTCTTGTAAAATCATCCGGTCCGATATAACGGCTTACCTCTCCGAAAATCTCCGGATAAGAAGTCAGCCAGGTAAGCATCAGTTTCTGAGATACTTCGTATCCGTTCTGCTTTTCCTTATTCCTGTTCAGACCCGATTTTGGTTTGACAGTTTCTGTCATTCCCACGCCCTTCATCGCCAGCCGGTTCACCATCTTTCTGAGTTCTTCCGGCTCGACCTGATAAGTTCCGGCAATGGTTTTGATATAACTGCTTCGTTCAATCTCGTCTTCAAAACGCAGCAGCCGCTTTGCCGTTTCTTTAAAAAAGTCCGTGCGACCCTGCGGGTCCTCCATATCATACTGCCCTTCCAGTGCCTTCAGTTCAAACATAAAACTGTTCATTCCGTGATCCAGCCTCTCCTGAAAGGCTTCTTTTCCCATATTTTTGATAAATTCATCCGGATCCTTATAAGGCCTGAGATTGATGACCTTCGTGGAAAGTCCGGCGGTTTTTAACATCGGGATGGCCCGGAGAGCTGCTTTCACACCTGCTTCATCACTGTCGTAAATGATCAGGACTTCATCGGTATACCGTTTCAGGAGACTGGCCTGCTGAGAGGTCAGAGCCGTTCCCAGAGACGCCACTGCATTGTTAAATCCTGCCTGATGCATGGAGATCACATCCATGTACCCCTCGCAGATGATCAGATTTTTCTTTCTCGAAGAACGCGCCATATTCAGTCCGTACAGATTCCGGCTCTTATCAAAGATCTTCGTCTCCGGTGAGTTCAGATATTTGGGCTTTGCATCTCCCATCACCCTGCCGCCGAATCCGATCACACGGTTGTTCACATCCATGATCGGATAGATCACACGGTTCCAGAATTTATCATACATGCCACGTTTTTCATCCACATTAAACAGCCCTGACTGCCGTAAGAGCTCATCTGAGTAGTTTTTTCCTTTCAGATATTGATACAGGTTGTTGCTGAACTTGCCGGAATACCCAAGACCAAACTTATTGATGGTTTCATCACTGAGTTCTCTGCCCTTCAGATATGCCATCCCCTGTTCTCCGGTTTTCTGGCGCAGCTGATAATAGTAGAACTTCGCCGCTTCCTTGTTTATCTCTAGAAGTGCGGATTTCAGGTCTGCCTGTTCTTTCGCTTCTTTGGAATATTCCATTTTGGGAAGTTCCACTCCTGCACGGTCCGCCAGCATCTCCAGCGCCTCCGGGAAAGTAAAGTTCTCATATTCCATCAGAAAGGTAAATACATTACCACCAGCTCCACATCCAAAGCAATAATACATCTGCTTTCCGGGGCTTACGGAAAACGACGGTGATTTTTCATTATGAAAGGGACAAAGTCCGAAATAGGAACTTCCTTTTCGCTGCAATTTCACATAACCGGAAATCACATCTACAATATCGTTTTTCATTCGAATTTCTTCGATCAGATCATCCGAATAACGCATGTTTTCTCTCTCCTTTATCCACTGTTGTCATTTACCCACGTATATATATATTCCCCGTCCGGCGACAATATCCTTTTTTATTTGTCCCGGTTCTCTTTTTCTTTGACAAAATATGCTTTTTTTTATTCTTCTTCGCAACGATTCCCCTGCAGTTCAGTATACCGCCCAGGCTGAAGGAATAAAAATTTCTTTGAATTTTGCCATCGCATACTGATCCGTCATGCCGGAGATATAATCACATGCCACCCTTTCTCTGTTCTCGCCTTCTGCGATCAGTTTCTGGTATTCCCGGGACATCTGTTCCGGATGCCTGCTATAATACAGATACATCTCCTGCAGCATCGTCCTGGCTTTTCTTTCTTCTTTTTTCGCCACCGGATTATTGTAAACGCTCCGAAACATCAATGTGCGAAGTTCCCGCATCGCCTCCGCAATCTCCGGTGTCATCTCGACTTTATCTTTTCCGTAGCTGTTGCGGATCGTATCATGGATCAACGTATTTAACCGCTCTTTGCAGGAATCTCCCAGTGTCACCCTGATTGTGATCGGAATATCATCTTCCTGAAAAATTCCTGCCCTCTGTGCATCATCCATATCATGATGGATATAAGAAATCTTATCACACAGTCGGACTACCTGACCTTCCAGGGTATGCGGTGTGCCGGATGTCCGGTGATTCAACATCCCGTCTCTTACTTCCCAGGTCAGATTCAGTCCCTCCCCGTTCTTTTCCAGCCGTTCCACCACCCGGACACTCTGCTTAAAATGTGCAAATCCTTCCGGGCAGATTTCATTCAGAGCCGCTTCACCGGCATGTCCGAACGGTGTATGCCCCAGATCATGCCCCAGCGCAATTGCTTCCACCAGATCCTCATTCAGCTCCAGCGCCTTCGCGATCGTCCGCGCCGTCTGTGATAACTCCAGCGTATGTGTCAGTCTGGTCCGATAATGATCTCCCTGCGCCGCAAGAAACACCTGTGTCTTATCCTTCAACCGTCGAAACGCCTTCGAATGAATAATCCGATCCCGATCCCTCTGATACACCGTCCGGATATCACACTCCTCCTCCACACGCTCTCTGCCCTTCGACTCTCTGCTGTGTGAAGCATACCGGCTCAGATACTGAAACTCCCGCTCCTCTGCCTGTTCCCTGATATTCAAATACATCACCCCTTCTATTACCAAAAACAGCAAAAACCATTCTATTTTCATCTATTCTGTTAAATATATTCCACTCTTTCCTCACAAAATCCTTTTTATTTTCCAATTTTTTCCTGATTTTCACTTAATTGTGTATACATTTGTCGAAATCCTCACCCGGTTTCTTCCGATACGCAGTGTTCTTATCTAATCAGGAACAAAGAATGTGCCTTGGAGCATCTTCGCGGAGCGTTTTCTACTTTACTGTAAAGCAATTTCCCGTAAAGTAAAAAACTGCCACACCCTACCCAGAGTGTGACAGTCTCTTCTCACTTCATCAAATGCACATCCGCATAATTGCACCCCAGTGCCAGAGCCCGCTCATGATCATCCACATAGATATCAATATGATTCTGCTTCACTCCACTGCCGCAATCCTGTGCCGTAAAAATATGTCCATTAATAATAACTTTCGTTCCATAAGGAATCACCGAAGGATCCACCGCGATCGTTTCCCCTTCCGCGACCCTCGCTCCGGAAGCAGTAATTCCGGTTGCCTTTCCACAACACTTCGCACACGCACAGTAATATGTCAGCTTAAAAAGTCCCAGATCCTGTCCGTACATCGCTTCCGTTGCATTCACTTCACTGATATTCTTACTTCCCGCAATCACTTTCGTATCTTCAAAAAGCTCCAGGGCAAAGCTCTCCTGTTCCGGATCTATCTTTACTATTACCACCTTGCCTCTCGTCTCAGAAGCCTGTACCATCTTGCCGTCACCCACATAAATACCGGCTGCACTTGTTTCTTCCCCGGATCCATAGCAGATCACATCACCGGGTTTTGCCTGATCCACAGAAACCTTTCCCTGTTCCTGTATATTTCCGTCTTTATCCGTGACATTATATCCGTATGCCTCATAAATCTGCTCAACAAACTCGCTGGTATCAATTCCTTCGCAAAGGCTGGTTCCTTCTTCCTTCCAGACAGTTCCAAGGAATCCACTGGCATAATCCACGATCGAATCACGGATCGCCCCGTCCGGAATTCCCGTTTTCACCGAAGTCAACGTATAATAACGTGCCGGATTTTCCTTCGGATCTACCCTGGCAACCGCCAGCGTAAAACGATCCGCTCCGGTCTTATTCACTTTTTTCTTCACTTTCCTGCCTGTCTGCAGATATTCCTTTTTTACAAACCCACGAACTTCTCCGGATTCCACATATACCCACTCTTCTGTCTCATCTGCAAGAATATAACAGAGATTTCCCTTTTTCATCGTTCCGACAATCTCACTGTCTGTGCTCTTGTCCGCCCTGATATTCAGTTCATCTCCTTTGCAGAGTGCATAATGCTTCTTTGCTACAGTCTGCTGAATCGTTGCCCGGTAATATGCATATGCCTGATTTTCTGCCGGCGCAACCAGCTCTGTTGCATATACCGGAGTAAGCAGCGCCTCATTCTTATCTCCGATTCTGCGAAGCGCTTTTTTCTCCACAAAACCACGAACGGTTCCGGATTCCACGTAGTACCATCCGTCTTCCTTTCTTAAAATATAACAGATACCGCCTTCTTCCAGCCTTCCCACACTCCGGGAATCCTGTGACTTCTCTTCTTTGATCTCCTGAACCACTTTCGCCTGTGCCGCTTTTCTGCTGGCAGATACTGTCCAGAAACGGTAATCCTCTACCGTCACCGGTACTTCCACAGACTGTGGAAATGCTGTAATAACCGGGATATTTTCTTCCACCGCAGTCTCCTGCGCAGCTTCCGGTGTGGTCTCCGGTGCCGGTGTAGGCTCCGGCGTGGGCTGTTCTGTCACTTCCTGTGGTTCTGCCCCTTCCTGACCCGGTGTGAGTGTTGGAGTATTCTCTCCTGCCGGCGTCGGTGTTACAGTCGGCTCCGGTGTCTGTGTCGGCGTCGGCGTTGGCGTTTCACTTGGTGTTGGTTCCGGGGTGGCAACCGGTGTGATCTGTGGCGAACCATCTGCCTGCAGAATCACAAACCCATTATTCAGTACATAAGTATATCCCTCTGTTAAATGGTATCCTGTTCTTGCCTCAAACTGTTCCGGTGTTTCCTGTACTTCTGCTGCTGTTTCCGCTGTCGGTACACCGAGTTCTTCTTCAGCAGCCTTGACTGGCGCTGCCACAGACAAAGTCATTATATATGTCATAGACAGTGCCAGCATACGTTTCCATTCTTTTCTTATCACTTTCTGGTATTTCCTCCTGTTACTTCACGTTACGTATACTTCCCTGATTATTAATTATAATCCTTTTCATTGCCCATGTCAAAAATGTAATACTTCAATTACCGACATTTTTTCTGTTCCTGTTCACTCCGTTCCCGGTAACACGCTTCGCGGGATCTTATCAGTGAACAGGAATAATTCCTTCAATATAGCTCTGCGATTCTCGTAATTCCCACATAGATTTCCTGGATCTTATACCAGGTCGGATAATCAACGACTCCTGTCTGTCCCAGTCCAAAAACGGACTGAAACTGCCGTACTGCTTCTTTCGTTCGCTCTCCGTATATGCCATCCACCGGTCCCCTGGGAACTTCTGTATAAACTTCCCCGATAGTATTTAACTGTTCCTGAATCTGCCTGACTTTCATGCCACTTGCTCCGATATCCAGATCGTAGCCCGGCCAGGATGCCGGGATTCCCGAAATCTCTTCTGCGGAATTGATATACATACTTTCCCCATAATAGTTTCTGATGATTTCGATGGCTGTGTAATTTTGATCACCCAGATATTTACTTCCCCACTGACTCATCCACTGCGGGCAGGTCACCCGCTGTCCGTCACAGTACTGGGTCAGAATCGGCTGACGGACGTTCGGACGTGACAAATAGTTTTCGAAGAGTTCATCCACTATGTTGGATATACTGTCGAAAATATTGCGACCGTATATCCATTTGTGATCGAAGGCAGTGGAGGATGTAATGGTAAAGTCGTACTTTTTGTTTCTGTACCACTCCGTATAAACCCGGTTCAGAGTAAAAGACATGATTGCCAGAACATTCGCCTTGATCGTCTCAGGTGGCCAGGTTGCGTATATCTCGCTGCATGCCACGTTTTTTATATAATCCCGATATCTTACATAATAATTATCAGCAGTGGAATCTGCTGGTGATCCATCGTGTACTACTACATATTCCGGTATTACTACACGACTCAACACAATTTCTCCGGATTCGTTGACCGGTTTAACTTCTTCTTCCGGTATTTTTTCCGGATAATTACCAAACAACGTATGATCCGGAATCACTACATCTTCATAGTTACCATCGCTGATCGGCCGGAGTTCTATTTTCTGTCTGCTGATCTCACCGGACAGGATCTCACTTCCGGATACTTCTATGGGTTCATAGCCTTCGGCTTCCACCTTCAGATTATATTCCGAATAAGGTTGTTCTTCCGATGGCTGCAGGCTGTACTCCACCGGTGGTGCCGCCAGTTCGATGGTTTCGGTCTGACCGCTGCTGTTGGTCCGTAATTGTTCCAGTGGCTGCCCGGGAGCTCCGGTGTAGCTGATACTGATTTTCGCTCCCTGGACAGGCCGATTCTGGATCTGAGAGACAAGCTGGATCTGCAGCTTGCCGTGGTCGGTATAGGATTGCACAGATTTTATAAGCGTGGTTGACATTTTATTATAACCTCATAATTTTAGGCTCAGGATAGTATATGCACAGGAGTAGTGCCAGGCACTAAAAAATGATTTTTCTCTTGACCTTTCATCTGTTTTGCGTTATAGTTCCCTCTACGTTTTACTTTTCAACCAACAAAAAACAGAAAGGATGATAAATCATATGACTTTTTATCAGGAACTGCAGTTAAGCTCTGCCGGATCCAAACAATTGATTCATAAGACAACCAATCCCCAAGAAAAAAGACGCCATATTCTGGTTTACAATTTTAAAGTTTATCTGGTCATGGCTTTTTGTGTGGCGGTGGTCTCTCTGTTCAGCAGATTTCTCGGAAGCGAAAACAGCGTCGTAGGTGTTACCGTACTTCTGGCGGTTTTAGTTCTCCGACAGGCTGATTTTGGAATCCGCACCACCCATGGACTTGGCGTTATTGCCCTCCTCTTTGCGATTCTCATGACCGGTCCGCGTCTGGCAAATATGCTTCCTCCCCTGGCAGCATTTCCGGTACACCTGACCTGCATCCTTCTGCTGATGATTCTCGGATGTCATAATGTTATTATGTATAACCATTCCACTTTTGTTCTTGGTTATCTCCTTCTGACCGGATATGATGTGCAGGGATATGCCTTCTTGCTTCGTGTCATCGGTCTTTTTGCGGGAATGCTCCTGTGTATGGGAATCTTCTATAAAAACCAGAAACATCGTCCCTATCGCAGAACATTCTCAGATCTTTTCCGGGAATTTGATTTACATTCCGCAAGAAGCCGCTGGTACCTGAAACTGACCTTTATCGTATCCAGCGCCATGCTTTTTATGAACCTGGCCGGCCTTCCCCGTGCCATGTGGGCAGGAATCGCCTGTATGTCCGTATGTCTTCCTTTTACAAAAGACTGTGAACAGCGTGCTGTTCCAAGGGGATTATATAACATCATCGGATGCGCTGTTTTTCTGGTTCTCTATCTCCTGCT
>OHYD01000976.1_pt1 | contig 13256 bp, 12 predicted proteins | sample 1580191 | NCBI WGS metagenome assembly OHYD01 (sample SAMEA3882510, study PRJEB24775) | human gut metagenome | biome: human-associated habitat; feature: intestine environment; material: feces | place: Netherlands | collected 2009/2010 | reverse complement strand
AGGTGTTCCGCGCCACCACCACCCTGCGGTTCTTCACCGGCAAGCAGTGCGGAAAGCTTTAAAAATGATACACCATGCAAAAACGTCTGCTTCGGCAGACGTTTTTTGCGTGGCAGGAGGCTGCGCCTTGCGCCCTCTCAGTCAAAGCCTGGCGCGGGAGCGCCTGAGAGGGCGTGCTTCCCCGGGGAAGGTGGCATCGCGCAGCGATGACGAAAGGGGTATCCTCCCTCTCCATTTCTATGTTTTGCACAAACGGCGCATTCTCTCCATGTGAAAAGTGCAAAAAATCTCTTTCAATCAAAAGTGCGCGGGAAAAAGCTGCAACAAAAATATATCTGAATAAAGAAAGCGCCCCTTGCAGTCGGCGGCAAAAAGCGGTATGCTTTAAGCAGACCGGGCAGCGCCCGGCGCAAAGAGAAAAAGCAAGAAATACTATGTGAGAGAGGTACTCGGCTATGGCAATTTTGGTTTCCGGCGGTGCCGGCTACATCGGCAGCCACACCTGCATCGAACTGTTGAACGCTGGCTACGATATCGTGGTGGCAGATAACTATTATAACGCTTCTCCTGTGGTTCTGGACCGGGTCAAGCAGATCACCGGCAAGGATTTCCGCTTCTACAAGGCAGACATGACCCGCCGCGAGGACGTGGAGAAGATCTTCTCCGAGTGCCCGGACATCACCGCCGTCATCCAGTTTGCAGCCTACAAGGCTGTGGGCGAGAGCGTGTCCAAGCCCATCGAGTACTACTACAATAACCTCAACTGCACGCTGGTCATTCTGGACGTGATGCGCCATCATGACTGCCACAACTTCGTGTTCAGCTCCTCCGCCACCGTCTACGGCGACCCCGCCAGTGTGCCCATCACCGAGGACTTCCCCGTGGGCGCTACCACCAACCCCTACGGCACCACCAAGGCCTTTACCGAGCGCATCCTGCAGGACGTCTGCAAGGCTGACCCCAGCCTGAACGTGGCGCTGCTGCGCTACTTCAACCCCATCGGTGCCCACAAGTCCGGCCTCATCGGCGAGGACCCCAACGGCATCCCCAACAACCTGATGCCCTACATCGCCAAGGTGGCCGTGGGCAAGCTGGAAAAGGTGCACGTCTTTGGCAACGACTACCCCACCCCGGACGGCACCGGTGTGCGTGACTACATCCACGTTGTGGATCTGGCCCGGGGCCATGTGTGCGCTATCCGCAAGCTGGAGACCGGCTGCGGCCTCTTCATCTGCAATCTGGGCACCGGCAAGGGCTACAGCGTGCTGGATGTCATCCACGCCTTCTCCAAGGCCTGCGGCAAGGAGATCCCCTACGTCATCGATCCCCGCCGCCCCGGCGATATCGCCGAGTGCTACGCCGACCCCACCAAGGCCAAGAACGAGCTGGGCTGGGTGGCCGAGTACGGCATCGAGGAGATGTGCGCCGACAGCTGGAACTGGCAGAAGAACAACCCCGATGGCTACCACACCGTGAAGTAAACAGAACTGTTCTCAAAACGCACCTTTGAACGTGAAAATTCAGGGGTGCGTTTTCTTTTGCCCGGAAATCTGCCGGAACAGGAGAAAGATTTCTACAAAAAACAGCGGGGACAGGCGAGAATTTTTGCCGCTTCCTGCCTTGACAATGCCTTTGAGTTAGCATATATTAAGACTGTTCACATACACTAACATTTTGTCGAAGGAAAGGCATCTGCCATGACATTAAAGGAACTGAAGATCGGCGAAAGTGCCGTGATCGATACAGTGGGCGGAACGGGAGAACTCCGCCAGCATTTTCTGGATATGGGGCTGATCCCCGGCGAGAAGGTCACGCTGGTGAAATTTGCGCCCATGGGGGACCCCATGGAGCTGCAGATCCACGGCTATGAGCTGACCCTGCGGCTGGACGATGCGGCACGGATCGAGATCACCCCGGCGGAAGCACCCGCAGCAGCCCCGGCACGGAAGGCAGGCCGGATGGTGGAGCACCCGGGCCTGGGCGAGGGCGGCCGCTACCACACCAAAAAGGGCGAACACCCGCTGCCGGATGGAACGGTGCTGACATTTGCGCTGGCCGGAAATCAGAACTGCGGCAAAACGACTCTGTTCAACCAGCTCACCGGCTCCAACCAGCATGTGGGCAACTTTCCGGGCGTGACGGTGGACCGCAAGAGCGGTGCCATCAAGGGCCACCCGGAAACGGAGGTCACCGATCTGCCGGGCATCTACTCCATGTCGCCCTATTCCAGCGAGGAGATCGTCACCCGGCAGTTCATCATCGGCGAAAAGCCCACCGGCATCATCAACATCGTGGATGCTACCAACATCGAGCGCAACCTCTACCTGACCATGCAGCTGATGGAGCTGGATATCCCCATGGTGCTGGCGCTGAACATGATGGACGAGATGCGCGGCAACGGCGGCACGGTGCGCATCAACAAGATGGAGGCCATGCTGGGCATCCCGGTCATCCCCATCTCCGCCGCCAAGAATGAGGGCGTGGATGAGCTGGTAGACCACGCCCTTCATGTGGCAAAGTATCAGGAGCGGCCCGGCCGCATGGATTTCTGCAGTGAGGACGACCACGGCGGCGCGGTGCACCGCTGCATCCACGGCATCATCCACCTGATCGAGGACCACGCTAAGGCGGCGGGCATTCCGGTGCGGTTTGCCGCCACCAAGCTGGTGGAGGGCGACCACCGCATTGAGGAAGCCCTGAAGCTGGACCAGAACGAAAAAGAGATGATCGAGCACATCATCGTGCAGATGGAGCAGGAGCGCGGTCTGGACCGCGCCGCCGCCATTGCAGATATGCGGTTCCACTTTATCCATCAGCTGGTGAATCAGACCGTGGTAAAGCCCCACCAGAGCAAGGAGCAGCTGCGCAGCGCAAGGATCGACCGCTTCCTCACCGGAAAATATACGGCGATCCCGGCGTTTGTGGGCATCATGGCGCTGGTGTTTTATCTGACCTTCGGCGTGATCGGCGCGGGGCTGCAAAGCCTGCTGGAACTGGGCATTGAGAATCTGACGATCCTTGTGGACAATGCCCTGACGGCGTGGAACGTCAACGATGCAGTGCATTCGCTGGTGATCGACGGCATCTTTACCGGTGTGGGCAGTGTGCTGAGCTTCCTGCCCATCATCGTGACCCTGTTCTTCTTCCTTTCCCTGCTGGAGGATACCGGCTATATGGCCCGCGTGGCCTTTGTGATGGACAAGCTGCTGCGGCGCATCGGTCTTTCGGGCCGCAGCATCGTGCCCATGCTCATCGGCTTTGGCTGCACGGTCCCCGGTGTGATGGCAAGCCGCACGCTGCCCTCGGAGCGGGACCGGAAAATGACCATCCTGCTCACGCCCTTTATGAGCTGCTCGGCCAAGCTCCCGATCTACAGCCTGTTTGCGGTGACCTTCTTCCCGGAGTACGCCGCGTTGGTCATGGTGGGCCTGTATTTCCTGGGCATCCTTGTGGGCATTGGTATGGCCTTTCTGCTCAAGGGAACGCTGTTCAAAGGCGAGGCCGTGCCCTTTGTCATGGAGCTGCCCAACTACCGCCTGCCCGGCCTGAAAAATGTGGCCCAGCTGCTCTGGGAAAAGGCCCGGGATTTCCTCGAGCGTGCCTTTACGGTCATCTTCCTGGCAACCATCATCATCTGGTTCCTGCAGAACTTTGACTTCCAGCTCAGTCTGACCGCAGACCCGCAGGAGAGCATCCTGGCCTGGATCGCCAGCGGCATCGCGCCGTTGTTCGCACCGCTGGGCTTTGGCGACTGGCGGGTGTCCACGGCGCTGATCACCGGCTTTATGGCAAAGGAGAGCGTTGTCTCTACCCTTACCATCCTGTATGGCTCCTCTGCCGCACTGGGCGCGGCGCTCAGCCCGGCGGCAGCGGCTCCCCTGCTGGTGTTCTGCCTGCTCTATACTCCCTGCATCGCCGCTGTGGCATCGGTCAAGCGGGAGATGGGCGGCCGCTGGGCCACTGTTATGGTCGTAAACCAGTGCGTTGTGGCATGGCTTGCCGCGCTCGTTGTGCGGTTCCTCGCCGTGGCAGTGCTGTGACCCTGCCCTGAAGCATATCAAAAGCCCGTACCGTGAAAATCTTCATGGTGCGGGCTTTTTGCGTTGGACAAAGTATATGGAGCAGGAGATTTTACGCTGCCTGCCCTTGACAACAGAGATTCCCTGTGCTAAAATACTTCAAAAATGAACAATGCAAAAAGAGAGAAAGAAGGGTGCGGAATGCGTGAGCTGAACCCCAGTGTGGAATTTGCCAACAAGACGGGCCTTGTGTACAGCGCTGTCTGCAAGCCGCTGTGCCAGAAGCTGCACCTGCCGCAGACAGCGTTTGATATCCTGATGTTCCTTGCCAACAACCCCAACTACACGACCGCCCGCGATATCGTGGAGGTGCGCCACATCAAGGCGAACCTTGTCTCGGTGAATGTGGACAAGCTGGTGCAGGAGGGCTTTCTGGAGCGCCGTCCGGTGCCGGGTGACCGCCGCAAAACGGAGCTTGCCTGCACCGAAAAGGCGCAGTCCATCATCGAACAGGGCCGCAGGATGCAGGATGATTTCATCCGCCGCCTGATGGCAGGGCTGGAGGAAGAAAAACTCGAGATATTTTTTGAAGTCATCGATACGATGAGCGAAAATCTGGATGCGATCCTGGAAGGAGAAAAATAAGATGAATCTGCTGTTTACCATCATTGTTACCTTTTTTGCCGGAATGGGCGCGGGCCTGGGCACCGGCTTTGCGGGCATGAGCGCCGCCGCCGTCATCAGCCCGATACTCATCACCTTTTTGGGGATGGACCCCTACATGGCCGTGGGCATCGCCCTGGCAAGCGACGTGCTGGCAAGCGCCGTCTCGGCCTATACCTACAAGAAAAACGGCAACTTGGATGTGAAAAACGGCGCTGTGATGATGGCCGCCGTGCTGGTGTTTACGATGGTGGGCAGCTTTGTAGCCAGCAAGGTGCCCGGCGCGACCATGGGCAGCTTCTCGGTGTTTATGACGATGCTGCTGGGCGTCAAGTTCATCGTGCGGCCTGTCATGACCACCAAGGAGGCCATGCAGGGCGTCAGCGCCCAGAAGCGGCTGGTGCAGTCGCTGGTCTGCGGCATGGGCGTGGGTTTTATCTGCGGCTTTATCGGCGCAGGCGGCGGCATGATGATGCTGCTCCTGCTCACCTCGGTGCTGGGGTACGAGCTGAAGACCGCCGTGGGCACCAGCGTGTTTATCATGACCTTTACGGCCCTGACGGGTGCGGTCAGCCACTTTGCCATTGGCGGTGCGCCGGACCTGTTCTGCCTGGTATGCTGTGTGCTCAGCACCCTGCTGTGGGCGCGCATCGCGGCTAAGTTTGCCAATAAGGCCGAACCAACCACCCTCAACCGCGCCACCGGCGTAGTGCTGGTGATTTTGGGCGTGGCCATTTTGGGTGTGAAGTATCTGTAACGGCACGGGTTTGCGGGCGGATATAGAATCCGCCCGTACAGCATAGAAATAGCTCCTACCCCACTCCGGGCAGGAGCTATTTTTATTGCAGCAAACTCTCCACCACCTGCAGCCCATCCTCTGTCAACGCTTCCCCGCCCGGTGCATCAACCACGGCGACGGTAACATAATCCACCGTCAGTGCGGCCTGCTTTTGCAGGTAGGCCAGCGTCTCCCCTGCCCTGAGCAAATCCGTGGCGGTAAAATCAGTCAGCGTCCGGGCACTGTATTTGCGCCAGGCATCGGGCACGGCGGTCAGCCGGTCGGGGTTCTGCCGCACAAAAGCGGCCCAGACGGCGGCGCGGGCATTGGCGGCGGTCGTCTCGCTCATCTGGCTTTGCAGGTCGGCGATCAACTCCACCGCGTCGGTGGCACTGACAGCCTGCACCGCCTCCTTGCCGTAGCCCAGCGCCAGCCGTGCAGCGGGCTGCAGCAGCGAGGACGTATCAAACCGCACCGCCGTGCCGCTGCCCACGCAATCCACCCAGCAGGAGGGCGTGGCCGCCAGGTAGTACAGCGGCGGTAGGGCGGTCTCGCCGGTGGAAAGCGCAGCCCTCAGCAGTTGAGCGGCCCGCCCCGCCCCAGCCGAAAGCGTACATTCCGCCAGTGTGGTAGTGCCAGCCGGTGCGTTGACCAGCAGCTGCCCCGGCAGGGCACAGAAGGTCACGCTGTGGGCCGGGCCGTCCGCCCGCACCAGCACAAAGGCCGGCTCCTCTTTCTGCACCACCAGCAGCATACGCCACACGCTTTGGGCACCCGGCTCGATTTGCAGCTGGCTCTGGTTGGCGGCGGCCTGCCGCAATTCCTGCTGGGTCTGCCGCTGCCGGGCCAAAAAGCCCACCACAAGGATCAGCGGCAGCAAAAGCAGCAGGGTCAGCCACAGGCTGCACCAAAAAAATCCGGCGCGTGAACGCATAAAACCCACCTCACTGTGAGAAACTTCCCTTATAGTCTGGGCGGCACTGCCCGGCGCTATACAAAAAGGAGGTCTGTTTTATGCTGCACGAACCGTTTGGCCCCCATGGAGCCGAGGAAGAAACCGAGGAACTTTGGACTGACCTGAGCGAGGTGCCCGAAACTGCCTACGAGCAGGACCCGAAGCGCCGCATCAACAGCGATACGGATATGCCGTTTGACCCGTCGCTGCTGCCCACCGACCCCAGCCTGGGCGAAGGCCCGCTGTAACCCACGCAAAAAGCCCCCGGCAAGAGGCTGCGGCCTCTCTGCCGGGGACTTGCTGTTTTTATTGGTGCAAAGCGGTTATTCCGGGATGACAAAGGCCACGCCCACCGCGCCGGGGCCGATGTGGGTGCCGATGGTGGGGCCGATCTGCCCCACGCGCCCGCCGGTCAGGTGCAGGTTTTGGTGCAGATAGTGGTGCACCGGGGCGGTAAGCTGCTTATCGTCGCTGTACACCAGCGTGTAGCCGTAGGCCGGGTCCACGCCGCCCTGCTTGTCCAACTGGCGGTACATGGCTACCAGCGCACCGGGACGGCCGCGGCCTTTGTCTACCAGATGGATCGCACCGTCGAACAGCGCCAGCACCGGTTTGATGCCCAGTGCACCGCCCACGATAGCCACGGCGGCAGGCAGGCGGCCACCCTTTTGCAGGTGCTTCAGGCTGTCCACGATGGCAACGACCCGCACCCGCTTTTTAAAGGTCTCCAGCTCGGCCGCAATGCGGGAGGCGGAAAGCCCCTGCTCCCGCAGGCGGATGGCCTCACGCACGATGATGGCCTCGCCCTGGGTAGCGGTCTCGGAGTCGATGATGTAGACTTTGGCGTCGGTCTCGGCGGCGGCCAGGCTGGCGCACTGGTAGGTGCCGGAAAGCTTTTGCGCGACAGTGATGACAATGACCTCATCCCCTGCATCGGCAGCTTCCTCAAACAGCTCGATAAACGAAGCCGGGCTGGGCTGGCTGGTGCGGGGCAGCTTGCTGTCCTCGGCCAGGCGGGTGAAGAACTCGTCCTTGGTCATGCTGCCGTCATCCACGGTGGCGGTGCCATCGGCAAAGGTGATGCCCATGGGCACAACGGTCACGCCGGGGGTCTCCAGGTCGCGGGCGGTCAAATCGGCCGCCGAGTCAGTGACGATACGGATCATAGTCGGATTCCTTTCTCATACTTCCCTATACGGAAAAACTCTTTTCTTCAATGCCCAGCAGATCGGCGGCGGCATCGGGGTCTAACTGCTGCACCGATTCCAGCTTGCGGGTGATGGCGCGGCTGCGCGGGCCGATCAGCTCCTCCAGGTCGGAGCCGGTCTGGTTCAGGTGGCGCTGCATCTGCTGTAAGCCGACGCCGAACTTCTCAAATTCTGTCTTGACAGCGCCCAAAATCGTCCACACCTCGCCGGAACGCTTTTGGATCGCCAGCGTGCGGAAGCCCATCTGCAAAGCGTTCAGCAGTGCCGCCATGGTGGACGGGCCTGCTACCGTGATTTGATAATCCCGCTGCAAAACTTCCGTGATTCCGCTGGAAACCACCTCGGCATACAGCCCCTCAAAGGGCAGAAACAGGATGCCGAAGCTGGTGGTGTAGGGCACCTCGATGTACTTATCGTGAATGTCCTTGGCCTCCTGCCGCAGCACCGACTGCAGTGCCTTGCGCATGGCGGCCGCCGCGGCAGCGTCGCCGCGCTCCAAAGCCGCCTGCAGGTGGGCGTAGGTGTCACCGGGGAACTTGGCGTCGATGGGCAGCCAAATGTTGCCGTTCTGCCCCGGCATCTTGATGGCAAACTCTACGCGGTTGGCGCTGCCGGGCACAGTGGCCACGTTCTCGGCATACTGACCGGGGGCCAAAATCTGTTCCAGGATCGCGCCCAGCTGTACCTCGCCCAAAATGCCGCGGGTCTTTACGCCGGAAAGCACCTGCTTCAGGCTGCCCACATCGGCGGCGAGGTTCTGCATCTCGCCCAGGCCCTTGTAGACCTGCTCCAGCTGGGTGCTGACGGCGCGGAAAGACTCGTTGATGCGCTTTTGCAGGGTGTCCTGCAATTTTTCCTCGACCGTGCCGCGGATCTCGTCCAGCTTTTGGTTGTTGTCGGCCCGGATGGTGTTCAGCCCTTGCACCAGCGCCCCGCGCACGCCGTCCAAGCGGGCAGCGTTGGAGTCCTCAAGGTTCTTCAGGCGGGTCTCCATCATCGTAAGCTGGGCAATCAGCGCATCGTTGGCGGCCTTCTGGCGGGCAGCCCCGGCGCGGTCGATGGACTCCAGCCGGGCGGTGCTGGCGGCGGCGTTCTGGCGCTGGTTCTCGGCCAACACGGCGGAAAAATCCCGCAGCGTGGCGGTGGTGGTGCGGGCGCTCTCGCCCTGCATCGCCCGCAGCTGTTCAGCCAGCAGGTCGGTCTCGCCCTGCAATACCGGGGTCATCGCGTTGACAACGTCATCGGCGGTAGGCCCCTGGGGCTTCTGCGGGCGGCTGCTGCGCACCAGTAAGATGGCCAGCAGAACATCACCTACCAGCGCCAGCACCAGAACAAAATAAAGCAAGATTTCCATGTTGTGTTCCTTTTTTAGGCGGAACGATGGGTATTATACCACAACACTCAGCCATTACCAAGTACAAGTGTTCAAATTTCGACTGTTTTTAAGACAAAATTAACATTTTCTGTCGATTATCTCAACGAATCAGCAGCAGTGCCGTGGCCAGCACACCCATGGCGGCGGCCAAAACCTCGGTCTCCCAGCTTTTGCGCTCCACCACCGGGGAAGCCGGATTGTACCACACCAGCACGGTCTTGCCCTGCTGGCCGTCGTGGTGGAACCAGAAGGAGTCGTTGGTGCGGCGCTCCATCCGCTGGCCGTTTGCGGTAAATGCTACCCGGTAGCAGTATCCGCCCGCACCCACGCGGGGATTGATGAGGGCGTCGCGGCGGGACGGCTGTGTGGGGGTATCGCTCTGGCTGGACTTGCAGCAATCCAAAATCTGGGCAGGCAGCAACGTGCCGCCGCGCACGATGCGGTATTTCTCCCAAAGCATCAAAAGCACCAGCACCCACAGCAGGATACCCAGCACACGGTAAAAAGCAGTAAGGCAAAAGGCATAAAAGTCTCCTTATAAAAACGATTGGTTAATAGCAAGGCTGCAGAGGTGTACAGTGTGCTCCCGCGAGCCGATATTTGCCATCGGCCCCTGCAAGAGTTGAACTTACCTATTATAATACAGCCCTTTTGCTTTGGGTGCAAGGGCAAAGATAATTTAAAAGATAATTTAATGCGCTAAAGTGTTGACTTATTTGGGCAGATTTGCTAAAATATAAATAATGATGCACATCTGTGCAAAACAAAATGAACAAATAAAGGAGGCGCCTATGCGCCCTGACATGAACCAACAAAACGAACGCTGCACCGATTTGTATGAAGCCATCCTCCGGCTGGAAAACCTGGACGAGTGCATCCGCTTTTTTGACGACCTGTGCGCTGTGACCGAGCTGCGCACTATGGAGCAGCGCTATGCCGTGGCAGGCTGCCTGCTGCAGGGCAAGGTCTACAGCGAGATCCGCCGCGAAACCGGTGCGTCCAGCGCCACCGTCAGCCGCGTGAACCGTATGCTGAACTACGGCACCGGCAGCGTGGCCGCCAGCGTCAAGCACGATCTGGAGCAGAAGAGCCAAGAGGACGAGAACAAATAAGGACAACACCCAAGGAAAGGAGTTTTCCATGTCTGTTTCTATCACTGATTTCGGCAAACTGACTACCGGCCAGCCGGTGCAGCTGGTCACCCTGAAAAACGATAAGATCGAGGTGCAGCTGTTGACCTATGCGGCCATCATCCACCGCATCATTGTGCCGGACCGCAAGGGCAGCCCCACCGACGTGGTGCTGGGCTACCCCACCGCCCGGGATTACGAACTGAACACCGACAGCATGGGGGCTGCCGTGGGCCGCTTTGCCAACCGCATTGGCGGCGCGCAGTTTCCCCTGTATGAGGAGATCGTCCATGTAACGCCCAACAGCGCGGGCAACTGCCTGCACAGTGGTCTGCACGGCTTCAACCACGCCCTGTTCACTGCCGAGGTCACCCGCGGTGAGACCGACAGCGTGACGATGACTGCCCACAGTCCTGCCGGCACCGACGGATTCCCCGGCAACTTTGATCTGGAGATCCAATACAGCCTGGTGAAAGAGGGCCTGATGATCCGTTACAGCGCCACCACCGATGCCCCCACCGTCTGCAACATGACCAACCACAGCTACTTTAACCTCAATGGCCACGGCAGCGGCTCGGCCCTGGGCCACCGCATCAGCGTGGACGCCGATGCCTATCTGGAAGCTGACGAGAACAGCGTGCCCACCGGCCGCAAACTGCCGGTCAAGGGCACCCCGATGGACTTTACCGAGGAAAAGACCCCCGGCCGGGACATCAACGCCGACTACCCTGCTCTGGTGCAGGCCAAAGGCTACGACCAGTGCTACATCATCCGGGACAGCGGCCTGCGCCACGCCGCCTGGGCTACCGGCCCCGAGACCGGCATTCGCATGGAGGTGCTGACCACCCTGCCCGGCATGCACTTGTACACCGCCAACTATCTTGCACCCCAGACAGCCTGCAAGGATGGTGCCCGCTACGAAGCCCGCGATGCCGTCTGCTTCGAGACCGAGGATTTCCCCGACGCCCCGAATCATCCCGATTTCCCCGATACGACCCTGCTGCCGGATGCCCCGTACAGCTCCACTACGATCTATCGGTTCGACATCGCACCTATGTAAAACTTAACGCAATAACGTAAAAGACCACCGCGTCTGCGGTGGTCTTTTGCTCTGTACAAATAGAAATGTTATACAATGCGTATTTATCCAAATTGTATTTGCGAACGACTAGTATAATCAGGCCTGCTCCAGACGATACAATCTGCCACTGAAAGGCGGCAGAGTCAGCTTCAGCTCGCCGTCGGTCTTGCGGGCACAGCTGCGCTTGGGGGCGGCTGTGCTGCCGCCGAAGGTCTCCCAATCGGTGTCCAGCAGCAGGGTCAGCTTGCCGGCAACAGGCAGCGTGAGAGTGTAATCCTCCAGCTCCGTATCGCCGAAGTTGAATGCCGCCAGCACAGCCGCCTCGCTCCCCTGCCGGAGAATGGCGCAGGCATCCAGCTCGGGGTGGGAGCAATCCAGCCATTGGAAGGCGGCGGGGTCGTACTCCCGCCGCCAGAAGGCATCCTCTGCGCAGTAGGCCCTGTTCAACGCCTGGCGGAAGCGGCGGAAATCGTTATGGTTGGGGTAATCCAGCACCATCCAATCCTGCTCGCGGCTCTCGTCAAACTCCCGCAGCTGGGCAAATTCATTGCCCATAAAGTCCAGCTTTTTGCCGGGGTGGATGGCCATGTACAGGTACAGCGCCCGCGCCTGGGGGAACTTGCCCGCGTAGTCGCCGTACATTTTCTGTACGATGGTGGCCTTGCCGTGGACGTTCTCGTCGTGGCTGAAGGGCAAAATGTAATGCTCGTTCCAGGCGTACATCATCGAGAAGGTCAGCTTGCCCAGATTCTCTTTGCGCTCCTCGGAAGTCTTTTTAAAGTAGTCCAGGGTGTCGTTCATCCAGCCCAGGTCCCACTTGTAGTCAAAGCCCAGGCCGCCATACTCCACGGGAGCGGTGACTTTGGGATAGTTGGTGGAGTCTTCGGCAATCAGCAGGGCGGTGGGGTGGCGTTGCTGCAGGCCCTGGTTCATGCCCTTCAAAAATTCCAGCGTCGAACCGTTGACGCCGCGGTTGGGGTCACCCTGCCAGTAGATCAGGCGGGAGACTGCGTCCATGCGCAGGCCGTCAGCGTGGAACACCTGCAGCCAGTAGTCGGCGCAGGACTGGATAAAGCAGCGGATCTCGCCGCGGGAGTGCATGAAGTTGCAGCTGCCCCACTCGCTTTGGCCCACGGCTGCGGCGGGGTACTCGTACAGCGGGGTGCCGTCAAATTCTTTCAAGCCGTAGCTGTCGATCGCAAAGTGTACCGGCACAAAGTCCAAAATGACGCCGATACCCTCTTTATGGCAGGCGTTGACGAACTCGGCCAGCTGCTGCGGGGTGCAGTAGCGGCTGGTGGGGGCGTAAAAGCCGGTGATCTGGTAGCCCCAGCTGCCGTCAAAGGGATGCTCGGCCAGAGGCATCAGCTCAATGTGGGTAAAACCGTTCTCCTTGCAGTAGGCAGGCAGCAACTCGGCCAGCTCGGCGTAGGTGTACCAGCTGCCGTCCTCTTTCTGCCGCCAGCTGCCGGCGTGGACTTCGTAGATATTCAGCGGCTTATCGAAGCATTTCGTGCGGCCGGCCATCCACTTGTCATCGGTGAAGCCGGTGGGGCGGTCGGCAATGATGCTGCGGCCGTCGGGGCGCAAGGTCATGGCGGTGCCGTAAGGGTCGCAGTGGGCCACGGTCTGACCGTTGGCACCGCGCACCCAATACTGGTAGACCATGCCCGCATTGGCACCGGGGACATCGCACTCCCAAACGGCGGACTGGGTGCGGTGCATGTCATAGGTGCCGACCTCGGTCTCCACCGCAATGTGCTGGGCGGACGGTGCCCAGACCGCAAAATGGGTGCCCCCAAAGTAGGTGTGGGCGCCAAAGAACTCGTAAGCATCAAAGGCGTGCCCGGTGTAAAAATCCTGCATATTCATAGGGAAAACCTCGATTTTGATAGACGTAGAGGAATGTCGAAAAGCCTCCCGCTGCGAGACAGACTCTCCCGATACGGGGAAGGTGGCATGAAGTGCCAGAGGGGGCCGAAGGAAGTTGTTCTTATGGCAACACCGCACAATTCCCGCCTAACGGCTTAAGCACCGCTCCGGCGGC
>OHYD01000975.1_pt1 | contig 13262 bp, 8 predicted proteins | sample 1580191 | NCBI WGS metagenome assembly OHYD01 (sample SAMEA3882510, study PRJEB24775) | human gut metagenome | biome: human-associated habitat; feature: intestine environment; material: feces | place: Netherlands | collected 2009/2010 | reverse complement strand
TTTAACTGTGTCAGACTTAAATTGTGCTCCAATGCCAGTTCCTTCAGATTGGTCCGGTGTTCCATATCCTGTACCAGATGCTCCCTGACATGCTTGATCCGCTTCACGGTCACTCCCGAAATATAGTGCTGGTTCTCCTCAAAAAGAGTTTGTCTGAATTGGAAATGATAAAGGAGCTCCAAAATCTTCAGCCGCAAAAAGGGCAGAGACGGACGATCCAGATGTGTATACAGTTCCTGATATACATGCTCTATTTCCGCATTGCGGCGAAATACCGGGGATCTTGATTCAAGAGAATATTTCTCTGTGATTGCCTCCGCACTGATTTGAAAGGCCTGAAGCTCCGGTACATCCTTCATGACCTCCGGAAACAAAATAATAGTGGACCCATAAAAGTAGTTCAAGGGGAAGGAAGACGCGATTGGCGGGTGCATCTGGCTGTTCAGGGTAATATCGCCTTCTCCCAAATAGAGATAATTCCGGCTGTCAAACGCACATTCAAACCGCCCCTTCCGGCAATGATTGATCCCGATTACATTCTGCTTTTCACCGCTTCGGAAACAGCTCTCAGAAGAAAAATCTACAACCATGAGCTGTACTCCCGGAAAAATGTCATACAGCCACATATCGGCGGTGCCATCCTTTACCTGAAAATCCACATAGGTCACAAAGGATTCCTTCCCCGGTATTTTTTTGTCCTGTCTTAAATAATTCAATTTCTCCATGGCTGACGCATCTCCTATGACAAAGCTGAATGGCAGTTTATATCTATCCTATTTTCTCAGTATTACCAGCTTGTTAGAAAGGTTTTTAACAGGCTGTATCCATCCCAGCAACTTATAGACAGGATACAGTTCCTTCATCCCTTCGACCAAACTCACATCCTCGATCCATGTAAGCCCCGACACTATGCTCTCCAGTTCCTTACCGCTTTTCAGGCTCCAGGTAAAGCGAGCCTGTCCATTATCCAGCCGGTAGACCCGTGTATCCAGGCCACAGGCGATATTAACAACAGTTGCATCCGGATGTTCCTCTAAAAAGGCACCCACCATCTGATCCAACAGAATGGTGCGGGCAATCACACCGCTGCTCATGGCAGCATCCTTCTCCGCCTTGGAAAAGTCATAGTCCAGCTGCTTCACGATCTCTATAGCCTTCGCATCATAAAATTTATGTTCCTTCTTCTGAGAATGGGCCGCCCGGGCAAACAGAGTCTGCATCATGGTTTCCGGGACACCATGAATCTTTACTTTTTCCATATCTGTCATGTATGAGTGCCCCCTTATGATTAGCCAAAACTAATCATAGTTTACAACACCAACCTGGAAAAGTCAATTTGTATTCCTTGTGTAGCTAGGGCCATGATGGATCACACCATGAATGGAGGTTCAGCCGTGGCCTTTTTCTGTTTTTCTTTGCGGATACAGCCATTTTTCCACCTTCTAATTGTAGTATTAGTAGAGGGAGAAATAGAAGGTAGGGTTTCGATAGCAAGCGAGTACCCGCTTGCGATTTTTCGGATTTTCAGGTCCATTGCCCGAAAATGAAAAATTCTTCATCCATTGTTAAAAGCCGCCTTCCCGCAAAACCTTCACTGTGTGGCTAATACTCGGTTTGGAGAACCCCATATGTCGGGCAAGATCAACGGAACGAACCATACCTTTGTTTTTTTGGAGCATGAGAATAGCCTCCAGATAATCCTCGCCCGACGCACAAAGTTTCATTTTGTTTCTCCTGTGTAGGTGCTATGCAATACTCCAACCCTCGGCCTGTTCACGGATGTCAATGAACCGACGATACAAGCCGTTTTGCTGAATCAGTCCAGTGTGTGTTCCTTGCTGTACGATTTGCCCTGCATCTACGACTAAAATCTGATCTGCGTGTTCTATCGTTGCCAGCCGATGTGCAATTACAATAACAGTTTTACCGACTGTAAGTTCACTGATAGCCTGCTGAATTAAATGCTCATTTTCCGGGTCGATACTTGCCGTAGCCTCGTCCAAGATAACAATAGACGCATTTTTTAAGATAGCCCTGGCAATGGAAATACGCTGCTTCTCGCCGCCAGAAAGGGTTGAACCGCCTTCGCCAATGACCGTGTTATATCCATCCGGAAGCTGTTCAATGAAATCATGGCATCTGGCTTTTTTTGCAGCTTCTACAATTTCCTCATGAGTGGCCGCAGGATTACCAAACCGGATATTATTTTCAACTGTATCATGGAACAAATAAACCTTTTGAAATACCATAGAGATATTTGACAACAAGCTATCACAGGTCATTCTACGGACATCCACGGTTCCAACAGATACAGTTCCTGCGTTTACATCATAAAATCTTGCAATCAAATTGCAGATTGTAGTCTTGCCGCTGCCCGACGGCCCGACAATCGCAGTTGTACTACCTTGTGGAATTTGAAAGCTGACATTTTTCAGTACGGGTTTTTCGTCATACGCAAAGGACACATTATCAAATTGAATATCAGCATTTTTCAGCTTAATATCCTGCCCATCTTTATCAATAACATTGGCATTTTCAATTCTTTTCAGTTTTGACAGTGTTGCGTTAATAATCTCCAACACATGAGCAGCATTGTTCATGGCCTCTACGCTACTGAAAATCATAAAAGAAAACATATCCATCATCAACATGACCGGCAAATCCATACTGCCACAATAGGTCAGCCATGCAGATACTGCAACAACGGCAATGGAAGCGGCTTTCAGAGAAAAGAGGTGCAGACAGTTATATGGCATATATTCCTTTTCGGTTTTTATATTGATTTTTTTGCTGTCGCCATAAGCCTTGCGAATACCCTCGATGGCAACGCCCTCCTGCTTAAATGCCTTTACTACCTGCATACCACGCAAATACTCAATCGAGCTTTCCACCATATCTTCTTGTGCCTTTTGATGAACAGGTGCGTTTTTGTGGCTGTATTTTTCCAGAAGATTTAGAAAGAGCGCAGACAGCAGCACACCGATCAGCGAAATGCAGCCCGCAAGGGGGCAGTAAAACGCCAGACACAAAATCAGAACAATCACCGTTATATAGCCATTGACAACTGTATTTATCATGTTCGTGGCAAACATCTCCATAAATGACAGATCGGTAGTCACGGCAGAGGATAATTCGCCCATATTATTCTGACTGAAAAAGCCGAGGGACACACGTTTCAGAATATCCCCCAATCGGATTCGTTCTGCTGCGGTTGCTTCATATCCTACGCTGTCTTGTGTAATGGCCCGTAAGTATGAAAACAGGAACCGCCCAAGTACGGAAACAATCATAGCAATGAGCAAGAGCCATATTGTAGTGAGATTTAATTCCGACTTCCCATTAAAATCATCCAAAACAACACTTAAACCATAGGTCGCCAGCATAATCGGAATAGCGGTGAAAATGCTATGCAGGAAAGCATAGATGAAGCCTATATAAATACGCTTCTTGTATTGTCCAGTCCAATCAATCAGACGTTTTACAATCTTGAACATATCTGTTACCTCCCTTCCTTTGACCCGGCAGACCAATTCTTTGCACCAATATGCGCGTTCCACATATCCCGATACAAGCTATTTTCCGCAAGCAATTCCTGGTGTGTTCCGCTGGCCTGCACTTCGCCCTCTTTCAACACAATAATCTGGTCAGCATTTTTGATTGTAGAAAGGCGGTGAGCAATCACAAGCAGGGTTTTCCCCTTTGTCAGTGCCGCGATTGACCTCTGAATTTTTTCTTCATTCTCCTGATCGGTAAATGCCGTGGCTTCGTCCAAAATTACGATAGGCGAATCTTTTAAGATCATTCGCGCAATAGAAATTCGCTGTTTCTCGCCCCCGGACAGGCGGTTTCCGGCATCACCGGCCATTGTGTCATATCCGTGTTCCAGATTCAAAATAAACTCGTCACAGCAGGCGGCTTTAGCGGCAGCGAATACTTCTTCGTCACTGGCCTGCGGATTCCCAAGGCGGATATTCTCTTTGATAGAGCAGTTAAACAGGAAATTATCCTGTGTAACAAAGCTGACGGTATCTGCCAACTGCGACAGGGGAATTTTGCGGATGTCTGTTCCTCCAATCGTAATGCTCCCGTCCGATACATCCCAAAAGCGGGCAATCAAACGCGCAATCGTAGATTTGCCGCCTCCAGAGGGGCCAACCAAAGCCGTAAATTTACCCTCTGGAATATCCAAACTGATATGCGACAGGACGTTATTTTCCTGTGTCTGATCGTAAGAAAAGGCTACCTCTTGCAAATGAATGTCATAGTGGGTCAACCTTACGTCTGTTTTTTCATCTGGCAGTTTTGATACGCTTAACAGCTTGTCAACATCATGTACGGCATACTCCACAGTTTTCATTTCATTCACATAGGTAGTAAAGTTCATAAGTGGGCCAACAATGCCAAGGGACAGAATCAAACAGATTACTAAATCCTGCGGCGTAAGTGTGCCGTTGTAATAAAGCAATAGGCCAACGGGAAGTGTACCTAAAAATGTGGATGGCAAAACTGCACTTCCAAAATTCATCAGTTTCCAAGTGCTTTGATACCATTTCAACGTGTAGTCCTTAAAAAACTCGACAGCGTTTGCGAATTTTTCATAGGAAGTGGAGGACTGATTAAACGCTTTAATGACTTCGATTCCCTCCACATATTCAACAATTACGCCATTGACATAATTGTTAGATTCCATATAGTCGGCGTATTGCTGATTAAAGTTTTTCATCATCATCGCGTAAGCAACAAAGGCAATCGGAACGGTAATCAGCATAGATAGCGCCATACGCCAATCAACACAGACCAAATAAATGAATACTGCAATGGGGAGCAAAAGATTTGAAATACATTCCGGTATCATGTGGGCCAGCGGAAGTTCAATCGTTTCAACGCGGTCTACCAATACATTTTTCAGCTTTCCGACAGATTCCCCCAAGACCGTTCCCAGAGGCGCTTTCATCAAACGCTGGGCCAGACTTAAACGAATATTTTCCAAAATCGTATAAGCCGAGATATGCGAAAGTGTTGTGGAAATTCCATAGAACACAAACCGCAAGGCATAAGCGCCCAATCCAATCCAGCACCACATCCAGACAGTTTCCATTACCGGCACACCGCCTATAAATTGCGTAATGATCTGATATACGCTCAAATATGGAACCAGCCCTGCTATTACAGAGATAATGGCACATAGGACAGATAATATTATTTTCAGCCTGCACTGGGCAGCAAAAGAAAACACAATACTAATCCAGCTTTTTTGCTTCATTGGTGCATTTCCTCCTAAAAAAAGAATAGAGAATGTCATTTCCTGACACTCTCTATTCTAAAATTTTTTTTGATGCTCTGCCACTCCACGCAGTTTCGTTTCACTCTAATTAGATTTTGATTTTTCGATATTCCAGCGGTGTTTTTCCCTTTATGCTCTTAAATGCTTCCGAAAATTTGCTGCTATTGGCATACCCTACCTTACCGGCAATAGACGTGATGGATTCATCCGTTTGGGTAAGAAGTGTGGCAGCCATGTCCATACGATAATTTCTCATATATGTAAAGATGGCAGTTCCATAGACACCCTTAAAGCAATGTTTTAACGCAGACACAGATATGTCAAACTGCCCAGACAATTCTTCCATCGTGTAATGTATTTCTGGATTAGCAGTCATTAGCGCCATAATCGCCTTTACTTTTTCAACCTGGGTCTTATAAAAATAGGGACTTGTTTCCCCAATCGTGGATGGGTCAATCATCTTTAGAGAGATCAGCAATTCCAATATTTTCACCCGAAGATATTCTTTGCGGATGTATTCCGGCACATGATAAAGTTCGTTAAAAATATGGTCTGGAAATATATCTCCATGCATAATAAATGGCCGCGTTGCCAACTGGAACACTTTTTCTATTTCGGATAAGTCAATAGAAAACAGATCAAGAAAATCACTCATACTATCTGTGGCTTCTGGAACAGAAATCGTAATAGTAATGCCGTGATAATGGGAAAGTGGGAAACTGCACTCTTTGTTTTTCGTCACAGAGCTATCCAGCATAATATCCCCGGAGGCCAGATAGAGATAGGCTCCGTCGCTTACTTCCCATTCAATTCGTCCCTCCATACAGTGATTGATACTGATGATATGCTCATTTTCAAATTTCCGTGACGGGCAGCTTGAAATATGATAATCATTGTAGAGAACAGAAATTCCAGGGTACACCTGATAACAGGTGGCTGTTCCGTTCCCGGTTTCGTTCTTCATCTGATATACAGAACAATGATCGTCCCGGCACAGCAGCTTCATCTTCTGATTAGAAAAAAAACGGTCTGCCCCTTGCATTTCCTCACTCCATTTCTATAAAGAACTTTTTAAGGCGATCTGCCCCTGCTTCATCAAGAGGGTACTGCGCCTGCACTTCACCGTGTTCCAGATGCAGAATGTGCGTACAGCAGCTTACAATCAGTTCATAATCATGCGTAATCACAATAGATGTCTTTTGCATCCGGCGAAGTGTTTCAAGCTGTTTCGCCACCTCGCTCATGTGAAGCAAATCCAGTCCGCTTGTCGGTTCATCAAAAACTAATATCTCTCTATCGGAGGCCAGCGCACTTGCAATAGCGACACGCTGCTTCTGTCCCCCGGAAAGCGACATAGGATGCCTCTCGGAAAAGGCGTCCAAATCAAGTTCCTTTAGTGTTGACGATACTTGATCTGCGTCTGGATTTTTCATGCTAAGAAGAACTTCTTCATTTACACTTTCCGTAAATAGCTGATGATTTACGTCCTGCATTACCATGTAACAATAGCGCAGCCGCCTTTTTCTATTATACTGTTTTCCTGCAATGGAAACAATCCCACGGCAATGCTTTTCCAGACCGCACAGGCACCTTGCCAGCGTGGATTTTCCTGCACCGTTGGGACCCATCAGAGCCAGCGTGTGGCCGCAGGTGATGGAAAAGCTGATGCCGTTGAGCGCGAGAAGGCTTCCATAATAAACGCTGAGGCTGTCCACTTCCAGTCGGTGGCGGTCCGGGTGGCTGGCGTGCGCGCCCCAGCAGATGTGGTCCTGGGTGCAGGGAGGGGCTGGGCTGTTCATTTCCATGAGAAGGAGTAGCTGTCGTTCAGGGAGGGGCCGAAGGACCAGCGGGTGGCGGAGACGGTGGTTTTCCCCTCCGGTTCCAGTTCCAGCATGACGGGGGTGTCCGGCGTGTTTTCCGGCCAGCGGGCGGAAACGGTAAGCGTTACGGAACCGTTTTTCAACGGCAGGCCGCATTCCGTTTCTTCATGCAGCCCGGGCGTTTCGGGCTGCCAGAGAAGACGGCCGCCGCAGGAGATGGAAAGGGCTTCCGGACGGTGGGCGCATCTGACCGTGATGACCGTGGGAACATCCGCGGTTTGCGCCGTGGGGGCGGAATGCTCCGCTTCCTGTGATCCGGTGGTGGGTGCCGTCATGTTGTAGAGGAAGAATCCCAGCAGGATGACGACTCCCAGAGTGGGAAAAAACTGCCGCAGGGGTGTGCTGGTCATGGCCTGGGGGACGGGGAAAGGGCTTCCTTGATGATGCCTGTGTTTTGTCTGAACATGGATTCGAACGTGTGGCCCTCAGGTGCCAGCCCGTCGGTATTGATTGGTCTGGCAACGGGGATGTTCAGGGATTTGGCGATTTCCGTAAGGCTCTTGGGGTTGGAGGAATATTCCGGGAATAGGGCTTTTACCCCGGCTGACCTCAGCTTTTTCAGCGTGGAGGCCAGCTGGGAGGAGTTGCCTTCATCTTCACGGCTTATCCCCTGGATGCTGATGCTGCGGAAGCCGAATTCCCTGCAGAAATGGTTCATGGCCGCATGCCCCGTAACCAGGACGCGGTCCGTTTCCGGAATGTCCGCAAGTTCCTTTCTGGCCCAGGAGGAAAGCTGGTCCATCTTTCTGTTCCACCGGGACAGGCCGGCTTTATAGTCCTGTTCATGGGCCGGGTCCAGCCGCGTGAGCGTTGCGGCCAGGGTGCGGGCGGCGCGTTTCATATTGGCCGGGGTGTGCCACCAGTGGGGGTCGTTGGGACCGTGGGCGCAGCAGTCTCCGTCGTGTTCGTGGTCATGGTCTGCGGTGTCTTCCTCCACGGGAACATCCGGGACGGAGGCTCCGAGATCCAGAATTTGCGCGCTGCCTCCCAGGGCGTCCTTTAATTTGGGAAGGTACGGCTCCAGGTTTTTGCCGGAGGCCAGCACCAGGCGCGCCCGTCCTGCGGCGGCAATGTCCTGCGGCGAGGGTTCAAAGCTGTGCAGGTTGCCGTTGGGGCGCAGCAGGTCCGCCACCTGCACGCGGCTGCCGCCGATGGCGCGGGCCATGTCTCCCAGGACGGGGTGCAGAGCCGCGATTTTCAATACTGGGGCATCCTGGGCCTGAAGAGAGCAGAACAGGCCCAGAAGACACAGAAAAGGAATCAAAATGCGCCGGAGCATGTTACGCATGATGAACCTTCCCTTCAAGTGATGCAATGGTCAAATTTGTCTTCTGAAATGGGATGACGCTGACTTTTCAGGGATTCTGCACGGCCCTTTTTTGTTTTTCAGCGTTACGGTGAATTTTTGGTCAAGAAGGGAGAAGGCGGCGCCCCTGGCATCCAGCCCCGCCAGGATTTCCGTGCGGGACGATTGCCCTTCACAGGAAATTCCATCAACATGCCGCTTCCTGCAGGGGGGCGGCTGCGCCGGGCGGTCTCCGGATGAGCCGGGTGATGGAGTGATGACAGTTCCCGAATATTCCATGAGGAGCGGGGAGATCTTCCTGAAGAGGGAAGAGAAGGCGGGGAAGTTTCTTTTTGAAGTCTTTTCCCGTGTTTTTCCCCTGGTGGCGACAGCCTGATGGAGGAGAACGGTTTTTTCTTGAGGTGGAAAGTTTTTTCTGGTTCCATTATCGCGCATCATCATGAATGGTTTTCAACTTCTCCAATGTGGCTTGAGCGTGGCGGCCTTTCTGGCCGGTTCCGCTCTGGCGGCGACTCCTGCCGTATATCCGTCCCCCCAGCAGTCCAAATTCACCTCCCAGACGGTTGCTTTCTCCGGGAAGCCTTCCGTGACAATACGTTCCGCCAAGGCGGGCGGGAGCAAGCTGCTGGACGGGGTTCCGGAAAAATCCGGAGCCTACAAGCTGGTGATTTCTCCGCAGGGAAAGGTGGGCATAGGAGCCCATGACGAACGTGGGGCATTTTACGCCATGCAGACGCTGCGGCAGCTGGGAACGAAGACCGGCGGAGAAGGCGTGATCTTGCCCGTTGGGGAAATTACGGATTGGCCGGACATTGAATTCCGCGGAACGGTGGAAGGTTTTTACGGCACTCCCTGGAGCCATGAAGCCCGTCTGAGCCAGCTGCGCTTTTACGGGCAGAACAAAATGAACACATACATCTACGGGCCGAAGGACGATCCCTACCATTCCTCCCCCCACTGGCGGGATCCCTATCCCGCGGACCAGGCCGCCCAGATCAGGGAACTGGTGAAGGTGGCGAAGGAAAACCATGTGGACTTTGTCTGGGCCATCCACCCCGGCAAAGACATTAAGTGGACGGAAGAAGACATGAACAACGTCATCAAAAAGTTTGAGATGATGTACAAGCTGGGCGTCCGTTCCTTTGCCGTGTTTTTTGACGACATCTTCGGAGAGGGCAAGCGGGGGGACATGCAGGCCCTTCTGCTGAACAAAATCAATGACGAATTTGTCAAGGTGAAGAAAGACGTCACCCCCCTGGTCATGTGCCCCACGGAGTACAACCGCGGCTGGGCCGATCCCAAGCCGGGAACCTATCTGGACATTCTGGGGGACCGTCTGGACCCCTCCATCCACGTCATGTGGACGGGGAACTCCGTTTGCCATGACATTACGCTGGAAGGCCAGCAATGGGTGAACAGAAGAATCAAGCGCCCTTCCTACGTCTGGTGGAACTTCCCCGTCACGGACTACTGCCGTTCCAACCTCTGCATGGGCCGCGTGTATGGCGTTGCCTCGGAACCGGGAGCGAAGGAATCCATGGGCGGTTTCGTCTCCAACCCCATGGATAAGCCGGAGGCCTCCAAGGTCTCCCTCTTCGGCCTTGCGGACTACTCCTGGAACATCAACGGGTTCAAGTCTGATGAGGCCTGGAAGGAAGGAGTCAGGCGCCTGTTCCCGAAAGCGGCGGAAGCCATGCAGGTTTTTGTGAACCACAACTCCGACCAGGGCCCTAACGGTCACGGCTACCGGCGTGAGGAATCCGTGGAAATAGAGCCCGTAGTCAAGCGCGTGCTGGAAGCCGCCCGGGAAGGCAAGATTGAGAAGAAGGATATGGCCCTGCTCAAAAAGGAATTTGCCCGTATGGCCGCCGCTGCGCCCGTCATCCGTGCCAGGGCGAACAATCCGCGGCTGATGAAGGAAATAGGCGCGTGGGTGGATGCCTTTGAGCAGCTGGGGCATGCCGGTCAGCACGCTGTAGCGGCGCTGGAGGAAAACAACGCCAGAGAAGCCGCGACCCGGCTGGTGCAGGCTACGCAGGCTCTGGCGGCCATGGATGGAATTTCCCGCCGCCACAACCAGGAAGGACAGTTGTATCGTTCTGCGGTAAAGACCGGTTCCCGTGTGATGGCCCCCGCCGTCAATGAACTGGCGGATATTGTCTCCAAAAAAGTTTTTCCGGCCATTGCCGGCGCGCCGGCCCTTTCTCCCAAGCCCCTGGTCAAGGGGGGCAGCATGGATAAGGCGGAACTCTTCTGTGACGGGGATCGCGGCTCTTTCTGGCACTCCGGCGCCTACGGCCAGCCGGGCGACTGGTATGGCGTGGACTACGGGATGCCCATCCCCGTGCGGAGCGTGGAAGTGCTGATGGGCCGCAATGACAAGGACGGCGACTATGTAGAAAAAGGGCAGCTGGAAGGCTCCCGCGACCTCGAAACCTGGAAACCGCTGGGGCCGGAAACTTCCGGCATGCAGGTGGTCTGGAAGGCTCCCAAGCCGGTTTTGCTCCGTGCCGTGCGCTACCGCGTCATTGAACCGAAAAAAACAGGCAACGGCCGGTCTGTCTGGACTGCCGTGCGGGAAATAGCCGTCAACACGCCTCCTTCCGCTATGGCTTCCTCCAATGTGGCGGGGCTGGAGGGCGTTTCCGTGCAGAAATCCGACAAAATCGTGCGGATCAACCGCGTGATGGAAACGCATAAGATGAAACCCGGGGAATTTATTTCCCTGCAGCTGGATGGCCCCACGGACGCTACCTGGCTGGAAGTCAACCTGGAACGGGATGACGTCAACTCCTGGGCGGAAGTGGTGCTGGACGTGGAAGGTTCTTCCAAGCCCGTAGTCCAGAAGCTGGACAAACAGGGCAAAAACTTCATTGCCAGGGGCAACCAGCTTCCCAAGGGAATCAAGGGGATGAAGCTGGTTAATAAAAGCGGCAGTGAGCAGGATATTGTTCTGAACATGTTCAAATTTGACGTTCCTCCCGCGGACCCCGGCACCAGTCTGGTTTCCCTGAGCGACAGAAACCTGAAAACGGTTTACCGTGCCGACAAGCCGCTGGACGTAGTCGTTCCCAATCTGGACAATCCCAAGGCCACCAAAGTAATCGTGGTGGGATCTGCCGCCTTCGCCATCCAGGCCCGCCGCGGAGAAGGCGCCTGGACGCCGGTCGGCAAACGGAACGCCGGCCCCGGTGTCTCTGAATTTGCCATCCCTGCCGGAACTTCTGCCGTGCGCCTGACCTATAAGGCTCCCCAGCCGGAGGCGATCATTAATGAAGTCATTTTTTCCTCCCGGAAATAACCGTCTCAGACGCCGCTGGCATCTTACTCCGTCCGGTACGTTCCGGACGGAGTTTTATTTTGAAAGGGACGGGTGCGCTGCGTGCAGGCCGTTTCCCGGAAACGGAAGCGGAAACCTCTTTTCTCCGCTTTGGCCGTCTGCTGTGGAAACAACCTTGACCCTGTTGGATGCGGGGCTAAAATACTGCCATGACACCGGGTTTTCATTGGACTCTACGCCCTTCCGTGAAGGAGGATGATCCGGTCTTGAAAGCGTTTCCTGCGGAACTGCCTCTGCTGGTCAAGCAGCTTCTGCTGCAGCGCGGGTTCACCGGGGGAACGGAAACGGAACTCTTTCTGGAACCCAGGCTTTCCCACCTGAGCGACCCTTTCCTGATGGGGGAAATGAGGGTAGCCGTGGACCGCATTTTCCGGGCCGTGGATGAAGGGGAAACCGTGTGCATTTATGGGGACTATGATGTGGACGGAGTTACCTCCGTGGCGCTTCTTCGGGCCATTTTGATGGCTTATGACCTGGATCCCCAGTATTTTATTCCCGTTCGTTCCCGGGAAGGCTACGGCCTCAGCGAGGCCGGCATCAAGCGTTGCCTTTGCGAATGTGCGGACCCTCCCAGCCTGCTCATTACGGTGGACTGCGGCACTTCCTCCGTAAAAGAGGTGGACATGCTCAACGGCCTGGGGATAGACGTCATCATTCTGGACCACCATGAGGCGGGCCCTTTGGGGCGGCCGGACGCGGTGGCGGTGGTCAATGCCAAAATTGAGGAAAACAGCCCGTATACTTATCTGTGCAGCGCGGGCGTCGTCTTCAAGCTGGCGCATGCCCTCCTGAAGGAGCGGAAGCTGAAAACCTTTGACCTGAAACTTTATCTGGACCTGGTAGCCGTGGCTACTGTGGCGGACATCGTTCCCCTGGTGGCGGAAAACAGGATTCTGGTTCGCCACGGCCTGGGAAGGCTGGCTCACAGCCGCCATACGGGGCTCAAAACCCTGACGGAAATAGCGGGCATCCGCCCTTCCGACTCCGTTAACCACGCGGGCTTCCTGAACGCCGCCCACGTGGGGTTCAGGATAGGCCCGCGCATTAATGCCGCCGGGCGCATGGATTCCCCTATGGATGCGTTGGAACTCCTGCTGACCATGGACGCCAGGAGGGCCGTGCAGCTTGCCCAAATGCTGGATTCCCACAACCGCAAGCGGCAGGAGGAAGAGGAGGCCATCCGGACGGATGCGGTGGAAATGCTTCACAACTCCTTTGACCCGGAGAGGGACAACGTTATTGTGCTGGGTTCCCGCGCGTGGCATCCCGGCGTGGTGGGCATTGTGGCCTCCCAGCTGATGAGGCGGTACCACAAGCCGACTTTCGTCATCGCCTTTGATGAAAGCGGCGTGGGGAAGGGCTCCGGCCGTTCCATTCCCGGCGTGTCCCTGGTGCAGGCCATCCACCACTGCGCGGATACGCTGGTTTCCGGCGGCGGCCATGATATGGCGG